>Ga0065705_10104501_pt1 | contig 14090 bp, 11 predicted proteins | sample SwibulcommuniRL2_FD_59092 | JGI IMG/M metagenome (GOLD analysis project Ga0065705, IMG submission 59092) | Bulk soil microbial communities from switchgrass field near Rose Lake, East Lansing, Michigan, USA - RL2 Bulk Soil v2 (version 2) | ecosystem: Environmental > Terrestrial > Soil >...
CCGCCTCGCGCGTGGCGATCATGACGCCGCGTCCTGTCGCTTCGCGGCGGCCGAGCGATCCGCCCATCTCGATCGGCTTGCCGGTGACGACGGCCGTCGCCGTATGTCCGACGTGCATGCTGTAGGTGTCCATCACCCACGCCATGATCTGATCGTTGGTGTTGACGTCGGGCGCGGGGACATCTTTTTCAGGTCCGATGTTGTCGACGATCTCCGCCACGTAACGGCGCGTGAGCGCTTCGAGCTCCCGCCGTGACATCTTCGTGGGATCGCAGACGATGCCTCCCTTAGCCCCGCCGAAGGGAATGTGGGCGACCGCGCATTTCCACGTCATCCACGCGGCAAGCGCGGTCACCTCGTCGAGCGACACATCGGGGTGGTAGCGGATGCCGCCTTTGGCCGGACCGAGTGTGATGTTGTACTGAACGCGGTATCCGGTGAAGACCTCGATCTCGCCGTTGTCCATTTGCACCGGACACGAGACGATGATCTGCCGTTTTGGATGCGTGAGGATGTTCCAGATACCCGGTTCGAGGTTGATGATGCGCGCGGCGACGTTGAACTCTTGAAGCATCGCCCCGAAGATCGCTCCGTGCTCTGCCATGGCCGTATTAAATCCCAAATCCCAAATCCCAAGATCCAAATCCCAAGACTTACAATGGAATCACGATGAAAACCGCGAGCCCCGCTGCCGGGGGTTCTAAAGAACGACGCGGGAGCTTCACCACCATTTCGGGTCGACCGATCGAGGAGCTCTACACACCGGCGGACATCGCTTCGCTCGATTACGCCCGAGACCTCGGCGACCCCGGCGATTTTCCGTACACGCGGGGCATTCACGCGACGGGGTATCACGGCAAGCTCTGGACGATGCGGCAGTTCGCCGGTTTCGGGGCGCCCGAGGAAACGAACCACCGTTATAAGCAGCTACTCAAGGCCGGCGGCACCGGCCTCAGCGTCGCGTTCGACTTGCCGACGTTGATGGGCCGCGATCCAGACCATGAACTCTCCCTCGGTGAAGTGGGGAAGTGCGGCGTCAACGTGACGTCGCTCGCCGACATGGAGACGCTGTTTGACGGCATCGATCTCGGCAGCATCACGACCTCGATGACGATCAATTCTCCGGCGTCGATGATCTTCGCGATGTACCTGGTGGTGGCGGAGAAGCGAGCCCTTCGACAGGGCTTCGGGCGAGGCGCGGGCTGGGAGTCTCTGTCGGGGACGATTCAGAACGACATCCTGAAGGAATTCATCGCCCAGAAGGAATACATCTACCCGCCGCGGCAATCGATGCGGCTCATCACCGACGTCTTTGCGTTCTGCGCGGAGCGCGTGCCGCGCTGGAACACGATTTCCATCAGCGGCTACCACATTCGTGAAGCGGGCGCGACTGCCGCACAGGAGCTCGCGTTCACGTTGCGGGACGGTATCGAGTATGTCCAATACGGCGTCGATGCAGGGCTTGACGTGGACACGTTCGCCCCGCGCCTCTCGTTCTTCTTCAACTCGCACAGCGATTTCTTCGAGGAGATCGCAAAGTACCGAGCGGCCAGGCGCATCTGGGCGCACGTCATGCGCGACCGCTTCAAGGCGAAAAACCCGCGCTCCTGGCAGCTGCGGTTCCACAGCCAGACCGCCGGCGTGTCGCTGACGGCGCAGCAGCCGTACAACAACGTCGTGCGGACAGCCCTGCAGGCGATGGCTGCAGTGCTAGGGGGCACGCAGTCGCTGCACACCAACTCACTGGACGAGGCGCTCGCGCTGCCGACGGAAGAAGCCGCGACGCTGGCGCTCCGTACGCAGCAGATCATCGCGCACGAAACCGGAGTCGCGAACCTGGTCGATCCGCTCGGCGGGTCGTACTTCGTCGAGAAGCTGACTTCTGACCTCGAAGAAGAAGCGCTGGCCTACTTCGACACGATCGATCGTATGGGCGGGATGGTTGCCGCTGTCGAGAAAGGGTACCCACAGCGGGAAATCGCGGAAAGCGCGTACAAGTTCCAGCAGGCGGTCGAGCAACGCGACAAGATCATCGTCGGCGTCAATGAGTTCGTCGCAGACGAGGCCGAACCGATTGGCACCCTCTACATCGACGAGACCACTGCCGAGCGGCAGCTGGCAAAGCTCCAACGGCTGCGCGAGACACGCGACAACGACCGGGTCCGCGCCGCCCTGGACGCCCTCAAGGACGGCGCCCGAGGGGCGGCCAACACGATGCCGCTGCTCATCGACGCCGTCCGCGCGTACGCGACCATCGGCGAAATGTGCGACGCGCTGCGGGAAGTCTGGGGCGAATACGAGGAAACGCCGATAATTTGAGGCGGCAGGTTTCAGGTATCAGGTTTCAGCAGTTTCAGGTTGTAGGTCTAAGTGCAGAAAATCCGCGTAATTATTGCCAAACCTGGACTTGACGGCCACGACCGTGGCGCCAAAGTCATCGCCAGGGCCTTGCGCGACGCCGGCATGGAAGTGATCTATACGGGTCTGCGGCAGACGCCCGAGCAGATTGTCTCGGCGGCGCTCCAGGAGGATGCAGATGCCATCGGGCTGTCGATTCTGTCCGGCGCCCATATGCACATCTGCCCGCGTGTGATGGAATTGCTGCGCGAAAAGGGCCTCAATGACGTGCTCGTCGTCGTTGGCGGCATTATTCCGGACGTGGATATTCCAAAGCTGAACGCGATCGGCATCAAAGGGGTTTTCCTGCCCGGCACGCCGATGCAGGAGATTGTCGACTTCATCACACGAAATACGCATTCCAGGGTCGCCACGTAGTGGCATGAAGATGTCGAAGAAGCTGCTCCTCGCCGACGACAGCGTCACGATTCAGCGCGTTATCGAGCTCACCTTCTCGGGCGAAGACGTACAGGTGCTCACCGCGAGCGATGGCGAGGAGGCGCTCACGCGCATAGCCGCTGACAAGCCCGATATCGTCCTCGCCGACATCGGCATGCCGAAGCGAAGCGGGTACGACGTGTCGGCCTTCGTCAAAGGAAGACCCGAGCTGTCGCATATCCCCGTCCTGCTGCTCGCCGGCGCGTTCGAACCAGTTGACGATGCGAGGGCGAAGGAAGTGCATTGCGATGGCGTGCTCGTCAAGCCGTTCGAGCCGCAGCAGGTGATCGCGCGGGTGCGTGAGCTGATCGGCGGCGCGAAGGGGAGTCCAACGCAGCCGGCCGTCTCCAACATCCCGCGCCCTGCGGTGGTGCTCACGGCGCCGAAGCCGATCGAATTACCGAAGCGCGAGGAAAAACCGGCCGTTCTGGAAGACCTGATGGACTTCGGAGCCGACGATCTGCTTCCTCGAACTGGGGGACTGCGACGGTCCGTGGACGACCTTCTGCCGCCTGATGACTTCCTGCCGCCCGTGGAACCTCTTGAGAGTACCGTTCCGCCGCTGGCCCTGGACGATTCGCTGGACGACTATTTCGACAAGCTCGACGAAGCGTTCGCGACGATCACCACGTCTGCGCTGGATAGCGTACCGCCCGGAACCGGCACTGGGCGTCGAGAAGGACCAGTGCACGAACACGAGCTGGATTCCTTCGACGCGCTGCCGCCCCTTGACGCGCTGACTGATGCACGATCCGCGGGCACAGTCGATCCGTTCGGAGGCCTGGAGGCGATTCAGCCGAACGACGCAGCGGTTCCGACACTCGACGATCTTCTCGCGGGAATGTCGCCGGAACCGAGAACAGCGGCTGCCGTTGGGCCACCGGTCGATGTGGCGCCCCCGCCAGTCGAGCCGCCGTCGGCAACGGGGCGGAGCATCGTTGCCGATGCGTTCAGCGCGCTGCTTGCCATCGAGCAGGGCGAACCCGGCGTGGTGCCGATTCGTCTCGGCGGTAATGGATCCACGCCGATGATCACCGAGCCCATGATCGATGATGTGGCGCGTCGTGTAGTTCAGAAGCTGGCGCTCGGTTCGTCCGATCAGATGCAGGCAATCGTCAAAGAGATCGTTTCCACCGTCGCCGAGAGGCTCGTCCGCGAGGAAATCGATAGAATCCGTAGGAATGTCCCACGGAGCTGACGACACCCATCCAATAACGCTGCCGGAAAAGCCGGCGCTCGAAGGTCTGGAAGAAAAGTGGAAGGCACGCTGGGAGGAGGCCGGTACCTACCGCTTCGATCGCGGCCGCTCCCGCGCTGACGTTTTCTCCATCGATACGCCACCGCCCACGATCAGCGGCTCCCTCCACGTGGGCCACGTTTTTTCCTACACGCATACCGACATCATTGCGCGCTTTCATCGCATGCGTGGCAAAGGCGTGTTCTATCCGATGGGATGGGACGATAACGGGCTGCCGACCGAGCGGCGGGTGCAGAACTACTTTGGCGTGCGCTGCGATCCGTCGTTGCCGTACGATCCGACGTTTCAACCGCCCGACAAGCCCGGCAAACACCCGATCCCTGTCTCGCGGCCGAACTTCATCGAACTGTGCGTAAGGCTTACCCGCGAGGACGAGAAGGAATTCGAGCGTTTGTGGCGCCACCTCGGTCTGTCTGTCGATTGGTCGATGACCTACGCAACGATTGACCGCAAGTCGCAGCGCGTTTCGCAGGCCGCGTTTCTGCGCCAGTTGAAACGCGGCATTGTGTATCAGTTGGAAGCGCCGACGCTGTGGGACATCGACTTTCGTACGGCGGTCGCGCAGGCGGAGCTCGAGGATCGCGAACAGCCGGGTGCGTATCACAGGATCCGGTTTCAGGTGGCGGGTCCGGCGGGGGGCTCGATGGCGGGTCCGTCGGCGCGGGACTCAGCCGCCGACGGGACCCGCCCCACGTACGTGGAAATCGAGACCACGAGGCCGGAATTGATTCCGGCGTGCGTCGCGTTGGTGGCGCATCCCGAGGACGAGCGCTACAAACCGCTGTTTGGAAAGAGTGTCATTACCCCGCTCTTCGGTATCGAAGTACCCGTGAAGGCACATCAGCTGGCCGATCCTGAAAAGGGGAGCGGCATCGCGATGATCTGCACGTTCGGCGACATCACCGACGTCACATGGTGGCGGGAGCTGTCGTTGCCCGTACGAGCGGTCATCCTGCCGAACGGCGCGTTCCGGCAGATCCAGTTTGGCGAGGCCGGATGGGAATCGCGCGATCGTGCGCGCGCACAACAGTTCTACGACCAGCTTGCGAATCTTCAACCGGCCAAAGCGCGAGGCGTGATCGTCGAACAGCTGCGCCAGTCAGGCGATCTGATTGGCGAGCCGAAGCCGATCACGCACCCCGTGAAGTTCTATGAGAAGGGCGATCGCCCGCTCGAGATCATCACGAGCCGGCAATGGTTCATCAAGACGGTCGACTACCGCGAGACGCTCCTCGCGCGCGGCCGCGAGCTGCAGTGGCATCCCGAGTACATGCGGCACCGCTACGAGAACTGGGTGAACGGTCTCGCCGGCGACTGGTGCATCAGCCGCCAGCGTTTTTTTGGCGTGCCATTCCCGGTGTGGTACTCACTTCATGCCGACGGCGGCGTAGATTACGACAAACCGATTTTCGCTGAGGAATCGCGTCTGCCCGTCGATCCCTCTACGGATGTTCCTGATGGCTACACCGCTGATCAACGCGGAAAGCCAAACGGATTCGCCGGCGATCCCGACATCATGGACACGTGGGCCACATCGTCGCTGACGCCGCAGATCGTCAGCGGCTGGATCGACGACCCGGATCTGTTTTCGCGGGTGTTCCCGATGGACCTGCGGCCGCAGGCTCACGACATCATCCGCACGTGGCTGTTCACGACAGTCCTGCGCGCGGAGCTCGAACATCATGTACTGCCGTGGAGCCACACCGCCATCTCCGGCTTCATTACCGATCCGGATCGCAAGAAGATGTCGAAGTCGAAGGGGAACGTCGTCACGCCATTCGGTCTGCTTCAGGAGCATGGCGCGGACGGCGTGCGGTATTGGGCAGCGTCAGCGCGGCCCGGTGGCGACACCGTCTTCGACCCCGCATTGCCAAGCCAGATGAAGATCGGGCGGCGACTCGCGATCAAGATCCTCAACGCCGCGCGATTTGCACTGCTGCAGACCGAGCCACGTGGCGCGATCAAGGAGGCGCTCGATCGTGGAATGCTGAGTGCCATGGCCGATCTCGTGGAGGATTGCACGCGGCAGCTCGACGCATACGAATACTCGCGAGTACTCGAGCGAACCGAGTCGTTCTTCTGGGGGTTCTGCGATGACTACCTCGAGCTCGTGAAGTCACGCCGGTACGGCGACCTCGGCAGCGAGGGTGCCGCTTCCGCAAACAGCGCGATGCTCGTGGCGCTCTCGACGCTGCTCCGTCTCTTTGCGCCGTTTCTTCCGTTTGTCACCGAAGAGGTCTGGTCGTGGTGGCGCCCTGGTTCGGTGCACGCCGCGACTTGGCCATCCGGCGACGAAGTGGTCGCCTCGATTGGCGGCAGAGACGATCAAGCGCTCGCGGTGCGCGAGGCGACTCAGGGAGCTCTCGCGGAGGTGCGACGCATCAAATCGCTGCTGAAGAAACCGACGAAGGCGGTGATCGCGCGCGCGGTGCTGCCGGCCGTGTTCGCAGGTCTGCAGCCGGCGGCCCTCGACTTTCAGGCTGCGACGCACATTCGCGACCTCCAGTTCGGCGAGGTCGCGGAGGCGCAGCTGGAGTTCGCGGAGGAACCAGCCGCGTGAAGGCGGTTCCATTCGAACCGCTCGATGCCGGACTCTATCGCGCACTGGTGCGCCGCGCTCTGGCCGAAGACTTCGGCTGGGGCGACGTGACGACGGAAACGATCATCGATCGCAAACAGAAAGCGCGCGGCGTCATCACGGCCAAGTCACCGTGTGTCCTGGCTGGCCTCGATATCGCGGCCGAAGCCTTTCGACAGATGGACCCCGCGGTCCAGATTAAGATCAGCCGTCCGGATGGCACGCGCTGCGAGCGTGGCACCGAGGTGGCGGAGGTTCTGGGGCTCGCCGCGGCACTGCTGACGGCGGAACGCACCGCGTTGAATTTCCTGCAGCGGCTTTCCGGCATTGCGACGCTGACCCGCCAGTTCGTCGATGCGGCTGGCGGGCGCATTACGGTGCTCGACACGCGCAAGACGACGCCCATGCTGCGCGCGCTCGAAAAATATGCGGTTCGCGCCGGCGGCGCCGTGAACCATCGGAGCGGTCTCGATGACGGCATCCTGATCAAGGACAACCACATCCGCCTTGCCGGCAGCATCGGTGGGGCGGTGACACGGATGCGGAAGGCCAATCACGAGATGCCGACGGAGGTCGAAGCGGAGAGCCTTGCGCAGGTCGACGAAGCGCTCCACGCGGGTGCCGAGATCGTCCTCCTCGATAACCTCTCAACGGACGACATCATCGAAGCGGTGAAGCGCTGCAGCGGCCGCGCGCGAACGGAGATTTCCGGTGGCGTGACGCTCCAGCGCATGAGCGAACTTGCCGCGACCGGCGCCGATTATGTCTCCGTCGGCGCCCTGACACACTCGGCGCCTGCCGTTGATCTCAGTTTCGAGATCGAGCCCGCCTGAGCCCTCCGTGTCCTCCGTGTCTCCGTGGTTTGTAACAAACGATGTTCCCCCTGACATAACCGAAGCACTCGCGCGGGCGGCGTCACGACTCGGCGTGTTCGAGAACCGGCTGTGCTGGTACGACGAGATCGGCTCGACCAACGACGTCGCCATCGCCGCGGCGGAGGCGGGGGCGCCCGAAGGGCTCGTCGTCGTCGCCAACACGCAGTCAACGGGCCGCGGACGCGTCGGCCGGAGCTGGTCGTCGCCGCCAGGCGCCGGGCTGTATGTCTCGGTCGTGTTGTGCCCTGCCGGACCGGCGCTTCACCTCCTGACGATCGCTGCGGGCGTGGCCATCGCGGAAGGCGTTCACGCCGCGTCTGGCCTCGACGCCTGCGTCAAATGGCCGAATGACGTGCACGTCGGCTCGCGCAAGCTGGCGGGGATTCTTGCGGAAGCGGGGTCGTCGGCCGGCGCGGTGGATCATGTGGTGCTAGGCTTCGGCATCAACATTCTCCGTGCCGCGTTTCCGCCCGATGTCGCCGCGCGCGCGACTTCAATCGAAAGCGAGCTTGGCCGCGCTGTGGACCGGGGGCTGGTGCTGGCGGAATGTCTCGCAGCCTTGTCGAATCGATACGGAATGCTTCGGCGCGACGGCGCTGCCGACGTGGTGGCCGCATGGAGGGCGCGCGCCGCCACTCAGATGGGCCGGGTCGTGGAATGGCAGGGCGATCGCGGGGCACGGCGCGGCCTCGCACACGACATCGACTCCTCAGGCGCGCTGCTAGTGCGCGTCGATGATCAGATTGTTCGTGTAATCTCAGGCGAAGTCCGCTGGCTGTCGTGAACGAAAATCCCAAATCCCAAATCCCGAGTCTCAAATCCCAAGAACCTGACGGATCCCGGATCCCGGATCCCGAATCCCGGTCCGAAGAAGACTACTGCCGGCATCTTGAGAACTACCTGTGCCGCAAGAACGACGGCCATCTGATTCGCATCGTTGGTCCTGCGTTCGAGCAGGTGTGCGGCTGGGCGGCGCGTGGGATTTCGCTGAAGGTTGCGATGCGCGGCATCGACCGCTACGTCGAGCGCTACTACGCCAAAGGCGCTCGCCGCCGGCCGGTACGTATCGAATTTTGCGAGGCCGACGTGCTCGATGTCTTCGATGAGTGGAGAAGGTCGGTGGGCGTGAGCGTAGGTGACGCGCCGGGATTCGGAATTGGGGATTCGGGATTCGGCGTCGCGGACCCTTCGGGCCCGCGATCCAGCCTTCCTGCACATCTCGACCGGGTGATCGCGCGGCTGACGACCCTTCGAGGAGGCAACGATCGAACCCTCGACCCGATTCTGGACGGCATCATTCGGGAACTGGACGCAGCGCGTGCAAAGGCGAAAACGGTTCGCGGCGACGAGCGCGACGCGTTGATCGAGCGGCTGCGGCAGGTTGATTCGACGCTCATCGATGCGCTGAGACGCCACTGCGACGACAGTGCGCTCCGGCGGTTCGCCGCCGAGGCCGATGAAGAGCTGAAGCCGTTTCGCGTGCGAATGCCGGCGGACGCGTATCAGCAGGCGCATCGAGCCTGCGTCGATCGACTCCTTCGTGACCGAGCCAATCTCCCGACCATCTCGTACGAATAGCCCTTCGGACACGCTCGTCGAGCTTCACGTCGAGAAGCCGACAGCAGGCGGCCGCATGCTGGCGCGCCATCACGGCCAGGTCGTGTTGGTATGGGGTGCAATTCCGGGTGAGCGGGTTCGAGCACGCATCGAGCGCTCCGGCAAAGGCGTGTTGTTCGCGGAGACCGTCGACGTCGTCGCCGCTTCGCCGGATCGGCGGCCCGGACTTGCCGACTGGCGGTGCGGCGGCAACGTGCTTGCGCACGTCACCTACGAGCGGCAGCTCCAGATCAAATCCGAGATCATCCGCGACGCGTTCGCGCGCATCGGCCGCTTGCCGCTTCAAAGTTCGCCCGTTGTCATCGCCTCGGCCGAAGCGGGCTATCGGATGCGTGCGCGGCTGCACGTGCGCGGCAGCCGCGTCGGCTTCATGCGCGAGGGTAGCCATGACATTTGCGCGGTCGGTCCAACGCGGCAGCTGCTGCCGGCCACGGTTGCCTGGGTCGAAGGCGTGGAGGCCCGCCTGCGTGAGGGCGCACTCAACGGGATGACGTCGATCGAGGTTGCCGAGAACATCGCTGCCACCGAGCGCGCAGCTCACCTGGAGCTGGAGCCCGGTACCGACGCGCGCGCATTCGCGGCGCTGGCGACCGACGCCATCACGGGCCTGTCGGCGCAGGTCCTCGATCGTCGCGGAGTCGTGACGATCGCCGGGGTGCCCACGGTATCGGATTCGATCGGCTCTCTTGTGCTGAAGCGGGACGTCCGCGCGTTCTTCCAGGGCAATCGGTTTCTGCTCGAGACACTCGTGCGGCATGTAAGCAACCTCGTCCCCAACAATGGCCCCCTTGTCGATCTGTATGCAGGCGTCGGGCTCTTCGGTCTGTCGCTCGCCGCGGGAGGACGAAGCGACATCACACTCGTCGAGGGTGATCCGATCAGCGCGCACGACCTCGAGGAAAACGCACGTCCATTCGCGGAACGCGCGCGGGTGGAACGCTCCAGCGTCGAAGATTTCCTTCGTCGAAGCACCCTGACGTCCGCAGGCACCGTCATCGTCGATCCTCCGCGGACGGGCATGTCACGCGAAGCGGTTCAATCCATCCTTGGAGTGAAGCCAGCGCGTTTGCTTTACGTGTCGTGTGATGTCGCGACGCTGGCGCGCGACATGCGCCTGCTCGTTGACGATGGCTATTCGTTGGAGCAGATCAGCGCGTTCGATCTCTTCCCGAACACCGCGCACGTGGAGAGTGTGTGTGTGCTGCGTCGTGACGTCGTCGACGATTGAGAGAGCGCTTTACTTGTTGCAGGCCTGGACGAAGGCTTCAAACAGGGCGCGGAATTCTCCGGTTCGGTAGAAATTCTCCGGATGCCATTGCACGCCGAGCACGAATCGGCGGCTTGGGTCCTCGAGCGCTTCGATCACCCCATCGGGTGCCGTCGCGGAGACGGCGAGCCCTTCGCCGGCGTCCTTCGGCGCCTGGTGGTGACGGCTGTTCACCGCGCAGGAGTCGGCATCCTCGAGGCGCTCGCGCAGCGTTCGCTCCAGCAGGCTGTCGGACGTCAGCCAGACGTCATGCGCGATGGCGAAGCGCGGCTCCTTGATGCGATGCTCAACGGTCGTCCCGACTTCATCGGGAATGTCCTGAATGAGCGTGCCGCCCCTCGCCACGTTCAGCACCTGAATCCCGCGGCAAATTGCAAACAGCGGAAGGTTTGCCTCAATCGCGCGCCGCACCAACTCCACCTCGTACTCGTCCCGGCCCGGCTCGGCCGGATCGAAGGTCTGATGCGGATTGGCGCCGTACAACGAGGGCTGGACATCGCCGCCGCCGGTCAACAACACACCGTCTACGCCGGCGATCACGTCGGTCGGCCGGTCGGTCGCGCGGTCGAGCACGCGAACATCGCCGCCAGCCCGTCGCACGGACTCTTCGTAGTCGGGCAGCTTGGTGCACTGTGCGATGGCTATTTTCGGCATCCGTTACATCCTTGGAGGAACCTCGACGCCCATCAGATCCAGCGCGGTCCGCAGCTGATTGCGCACATAGATGACCGCCGCCGCGCGCCACCGGCGCACGTCGTCACGCTCCTCGTTCAGGATAGGAGCGCGATGATAGAAGGCGTTGAAGGCCTGCGCAAGCGTGAATGCGTACTTTGCGAGGACGGAAAACTCCAGCGAGCGGATCACCTGCTCGACAATTTCGTCGAGTCGCGACGCATCGAGCACGAGTGACCACAGCTCATGGCTGCCGCTGGCGCCATCGAGCTCTCCAGCAGCGACGTTACTCAAACTTTCCAGCAGGGCGGCTTCGTCGAGACTGTCACGCTGGCGCAGCTTCTGGAAGATGTTATTGGCGCGAACGACGGCGTACTGGATGTACGGACCGCTCTCGCCCTCGAAGCTGAGCGCCTCCTCGAGGTCGAAGGCAATCACTTTGCCCCGCGAGAACTTGATCATGAAGTAGCGAACCGCGGAGATCGCGATCGTCCGTGCGATGCGATCGCGTTCGTGCTCGTCGAGTTCCGGATTGCGGGCGCCGACTTCACGTTCGGCCGACTTGATGAGCGTATCGAGCAAGTCGTCGGCCTTCACACCCAGGCCTTTTCGGCCTGACACCTCCACGAACGGACGTTTCGCCTCTTCCGAATCCGCTGATCGCGCATAGCCAAGCTCACGCGCCGTTGCGTGGGACAGCGCCACCATTTCGTAGGAGAAATGATGCGAACGTTCGGCGCCTTCCGGGTGGCCGACCGCAATCAGCGCCTGCTTCAGCAGCTTCTGCAGATAGGACTGCCGGACATCGATGACGTTGTACACGTACGCGGCACCACCAAACAGTGGATGATTACTTTGCCCACCACTCGTACACGTCGCCCACAGCGGACGCTCCGGCCGACTCTCGAAAACACGGTATTGAAAGTCCTTGCCAAGCAGTCCAAGTTTCCAGAATTGGTAGGCGATGTCCTTGCCGACGTACGTCACGACGCCATTCGACCGGACGATGACCTTTTCGCGTTCTTCTTCGTCTTCGGTGGATTCAGGCCGGGATTCCGGATTCGGGGTTCGGGATTCGACGGGCTCTTTGGATTTGGGATTTGGGTTTTGGGATTTGGGATTTCCGTCGAGATCCTCCTGGATCGGCATCACCCAGCAGCCCTTGAGTCGCCCTTCGGTTTGCAGGTAGACGGCGCCCTTGGCTTTCAGCACGTCGAACGCGTGTGCCCAGAATTGCAGACGCAGAATATCGCCTTCCCACGTGAGCAGGTCGTAATCAACGTTCATCCGCCCCATCGTCCGGAGATGGCAGCGCACGATGCGATCAGCGATGAACGCGGCAATCGCGGCATTCTCCTTGCCGCCGTGCTCAATGTCGTGAAGCGTTTCGGCGCGAATGGCGAGGCGTTCCTTGTTTTCTTCGTACCATTCGGTCACGCGCGCGTACAGATCCCAGCAGTAGTAGTCGAATCGCGTCGACTCCGCGTCCTCGCGAATCTGATTCAGCGTCTTGCCTTCGAGCGCGCGGAAACCGACAACGACGTCGGCCACCTGGACGCCAGTGTCGTCGATGTAGTTCTGCACTTCGACAGGAACGCCGCGGAACCGTAAGACGCGTACGAGCGTGTCGCCAAGTGCCGCGTTGCGGAGGTGGCCGATATGCGCGGCCTTATTGGGATTGATAGCGGTGTGCTCGACAATCGCTTTCGCCGAAGCCGCGCGTGGCGGGGCGAGTCGCCCCGGTGTCACGCGATCGATCAGGAAATCGCGCCGTTCGAGAAAGAAATTGAGGTATCCGTTTGGAGCCGCCGCCACACGGCGAACCCCGTGGAGGGAGCCAAACGCCTCCGCGATTTCCTGTGCGATCGCCCCAGGCGCCTTGCGCAGCCGGCGCGCCAGCTCGAACGCCACCGGGGTGCCCAAATCGCCCAGCTCGCGCTTGGGCGGATACTCGAGCACGATTGCCGGGCGTGACGACTCGTCCAGCGAATAGAGTGTCGTCAGCAAACGCGCGAGGTGCGCGCGCAGTTCCTCTTGAACAGGGAGAATCATTCGCGATTCGTGATTTCTGATCCGTGATTGTCGATTTGCGATTGGAGTTGCGCTGCGGTACGCTTCAAACGTTCAGCTGGTCAGGAGTACGTTATCAGAAATTCCCGCGCATGATTGAAGCCGGCATCGGACGCCTGCTCGTCGCGAGCCTTCACCAGGGCATCGCGGATCTGCTCCCCACCCGCCTTGAATTCTACGAAGCGTGGCTCAATCCGTCGGGACTGCGGGACGGCCGTATCGGGCTGGCTCCCCTTGCCGCCGTTTTGAGTTTTCTGCGGCAGGAAGGCGAGCCCTACAGACTTATTGCCGGCCGGGCGGGCGAATACACCGCCGAGTGGACCGTGGCGGAACTGTCGGGCCTGAAGCGAGCGATCATCCGGGCGGCGCCGGCGTGGTTGCGCGTCCATTTGGTGATGCGCGTTGCCCGCAACATGATTCGAACGACGTACCGCGGCAGCCGCGCGATCGTCAAGTGGCGCAAGGGCCGAGGCGCTGTGGATATCCGTGGGTCCATCTTCTGCGAAGTCCGCGACCGCAGCGAGCAGCCGCTCTGCGAGTTTTACGCCTCGGCAATACGCCGGCTCATGTACCTGTTCAATCTGGACGTCGAGGTCGGAACCGAGCAGTGTCGGGCTACAGGAGCAGGGCAATGCCTGATGTCGGTGCTTATCAGGCCCGCCCGCGCGGCGGGATAATCTGAATTCGCGATCAAAATGCAGAATTCAACAAGCAAACGCGGAGTACTGCGGCTGTGCGTCGCGTTTGCTGTGTGCATTTTGAATTTTGAATTTTGCATGACAACGACCACCTACGCACAATCAGTCGTTTCCATCGGCGCGCGTCAGTTGGTCATGCCCTTCGAGAACGAGACGCACGAGGCGCGTTATGACTGGCTCGGCGAAGGCGCCGCGTCCGTCCTCACCGAAGATCTCACCG
>Ga0065705_10104502_pt1 | contig 14089 bp, 16 predicted proteins | sample SwibulcommuniRL2_FD_59092 | JGI IMG/M metagenome (GOLD analysis project Ga0065705, IMG submission 59092) | Bulk soil microbial communities from switchgrass field near Rose Lake, East Lansing, Michigan, USA - RL2 Bulk Soil v2 (version 2) | ecosystem: Environmental > Terrestrial > Soil >...
AGCATAAGCGCGGGCTGATTCGAACCAGGTGATCTCGGCACGCAGCGAATCGATTCCCATTTTCTGCACGAGCTTAATGGCTGGATTCGCGATCCTGTCCGGGATGACGACCTTTTGCACTCCCTCGCGGGCGCTTCGGATCTCGGATGCTGCTGCTTCCATCTCGGCCGAGAATTGACCGATCATCTGGCGCGGATTCGCCAGATACGCCTGGACCCTGCGATAGGCTTCCAGGCGTTCCTCGACATTTTCCAGTCCCCGCACGATGACACGCAATCCAAATCGATCCAGGATCTGCGGGCGCAGACGACCCTCCTCGGGGTTCATCGAGCCGATCAACACGAAGCGCGAACGATAGGTCGCGACCACAGGTCCGCGCCGCACGGTATATGAGCCTTGTGCCGCCGCATCCAGAATCGAATCGACGATATCATCGCCAAGCAAATTGATCTCGTCGATGTAAAGCAAATTTCGATCTGCCTGCCCGAGGATCCCGCGGCGGATTCGCATCCGCTCGTGGATCGCGGCGCGCTCATCAATCGACCCGACCACATCATCCAGGCGCGCATTCAGCGGCAGTTCGATCAAACGGACCTTGTCCGGCGCGGTCAAAGGCTGACCTTCGCCATACTTTTTCGCGCAATCCGGGCAGACGGCGTTGATCCCGCCGGCTTCGATATCTTCCGGCAGACAACCGTAGAAACATGTGCTGCGTTCCACCTGAGGTAACAGGTCGAGCAGGCTGCGGACCGCAGTGGTCTTGGCTGTGCCGCGCGGACCGATCAGCAAAATCCCGCCAATGTTCGGATTGATCAGCCCCAGGAGCAGAGCTAGCTTCATTTCCTGCTGACCCACAATTCCAAGGAAAGGAAATGGCAGTGCCTCGGTGAGACGTCCCTCTTCGGCGGTGAGAGGCGGCAGGGATTTTCCCGCGACATAATCTACCAGCTCGCGCAGATTGCGGAATGGATTCGCAGGTTCCTTCGTTTCCGTTTGGGTTGGGTCCGGTTCGGTCATGGTTCGCTCAAGCTGACGTGCACACCTTATTTATTCTTCAACCTTCGGTCCTGTCGCTCCTGAGCCTTCTGCAGGCGAAGCTTTTCTTCCTCTGTTTCGGCTTTGAGTGGGGGAACTGGCGTGGGTCTGCCTACATCATCGAGCGCTACGTAGACGAGATAAGCAGTGTTCGTGTGCGTGCGCTCGCCCGTGATCGGGTTTTCGGCAAGCACCTGTACCTCCGCTTCCATCGACGTGCGCCCTGTGTAACTGACCTCGGCGTTGATAATCACCAGGTCGCCAATGCGAATGGATTGGCGAAACACCATCGAGTCGATTGCCACGGTAACCACTTTACGCTGTGCATGACGCATGCATGCCAGCGCCCCAGCCTCATCCACAAGCTTCATCACCCAGCCGCCATGCACGTTGCCGAGCAAGTTGGCATGTTCCGGGTGCATCAACTGTGAAAGCGTGATTCGGGAGGCGCGTACAGGTTTGGCTCTATCTATATCGGTCATCGCCGTCGGTCTTTGTTCCATGAGTTTACCATGTCCGTTATGAAGATTGGGTAGGAAGCGTGCCCGGAAAACAGGCAAGTGTACGGAGAAAACTACCAGGTCCCTGGCAGTTTATTTATGGATGTGTGATTCCAGCGCCAGCGCTTAATCCAGGTCGTTCCGGAATTCACCGGTATCCACCGTGTGGAGGCGTTCTGGCTCCTCGACCAGAACATCCACCAGGCTTTGACTGAGATCGCTCATCAACGGAGCAAGCGGAGTATTTGCTGGCGTGACAATTCGCGCCGGGTGTGGAGGCACCCTGAGGCGTGGTTTGAGCTCATCATCTGCCCGCTTGCGGACGATACGTGGATCATTGGTAAGAAAACCAACATAATTGCCGAGCACAGAATAGACTTCTCGCTGAGGTGTAACCCAGCCGACCCACTCTCCGCTGCGGTTGAACAAAAACGGAAAGGCAAGGAAAACTTCCACCTCGCCGCGCGAACTGAAAATAGGAATAATTCTTGGTTGACGCTGTGTCACAGATTTTCCTCCTTACATTCCTGCCAAACCTTGCGCAAGATAGCACCTGCGTAAGTTTTTCTTACTCTACATCATTATACGTCCAATAGCGGTTGATGAAAAAGTTCCAGATCATGACGACGCCGACTGCCACCGCGAGCGTCGCGTTCCTGGCAAGAGCTTCGGCGAGCAGATCGGAGAGATGCGCCATGCTTGTGAAAGCGTCTGCCAGGGGAGGCTCGGCATATTGAAGGATGGGGATACGAATGGCAATGCCGGCCGCATTGACGAGAAAGAACATTCCCAACTGGTGCAGGACATGCCGCGAGCGTGAATCCGGATACGTCCAATAGCGGTTAAACAGGAAGTTGCTGATGACTGCACAGATAAATGAAATTGTCCCTGCAATCACCAATCGCAGATTGAAAAAATGTGTCAGCATGTTCATGACACCGAAATCAATCACGGCTCCGAGCGCTCCAACCGTGGCAAACTTCAAGAAACGCAGCCGTTCCTTGTTTTCAGACAAAATCATTATTCAAGCCCCAACTTCTTCTTGAAATACGGAATCGTCTTATGGATGCCTTCGTCGAGTGTAACCTTGGGCTCCCACTTCAGGATCTCACGGGCGCGTGTGATATCCGGACGACGCTGCTGTGGGTCGCGGACGCTGCGCGCATCCCTCACATAGGTGATGCCGCCTTGGTTGCCCGTGATGCGATTGATCGTCTCGGCAAATTCCAGGATGGTCATTTCGTGCTGGTTGCCAATATTGACAGGCAGATGCTCGTCGGAATAAAGCAAGGTCACGATGCCTTCGACGAGATCATCCACATAACAGAAGGAGCGGGTCTGGTCGCCTTCGCCGTAGACGGTGAGTGGCTGGCCAAGCAGGGCCTGCTTGAGCAGGTTGGGCAGGGCGCGACCGTCCTCCAGGTCCATGCGCGGACCATAGGTGTTGAAGATGCGTACGATGCGCGTGTCCACTTTATGGAAGCGGTGATATGCCATCGTCAGCGATTCGGCGAATCGTTTCGCCTCATCATAGACGGCGCGCGGACCGGCGGGGTCCACATTCCCGGCGTAATCCTCCGTCTGCGGATGTACCAGCGGGTCGCCATAGATTTCGCTGGTGGAGGCAAGCAGAAAACGCGCATTGTTGGCACGCGCCACGCCGAGACAGTTGTGCGTTCCGAGGGCGCCGGCCTTCATAGTCTGAATCGGGAGGTTGAAATAGCCGGAGGGCGATAATGGATTAGGGCTGGCGGGCGATGCAAAATGCATGATTGCGTCCACTTTGCCGCGCACGAAGATGTAATTCGATACATCGTGCTTGTAGAATGAAAATTTTTCATTCCCGATCAGGTGAGCAATATTTTCACGATTGCCGGTAACAAAATTGTCCAATCCGATCACTTCATGCCCATCGGCAAGAAGCCGGTCAGATAAGTGTGAGCCGAGAAAGCCGGCTGCTCCCGTAATTAAAATTCGCATGTCAAAAAATCCTCTCTTGTTGTGATGTTATTTCCAATCAATTCGAGTGACAAGCCCATCGCCGGTCACTTGGTATGCCTGATCGTTGCCACTATCCACGAGCCAAAGGTTTCCCTGATAGACCAGCGCGATGAAATCACCGGACTGGCCCTCCAAAGGCTCTGGCGCCCAAATGGGGGTCTGCGGCTCGAGGCCCGGTGCGTCGTTGGGTGGGAATATCGTCCTGCGGTTCGACCCATCCCGATCCATGACGACGACGCGATAACGGCTGGTCTCACTCTGTTCAGGAAAGATCGCCTGTAAATACGCGACCTGATACTGCTTTTCGCGCGAGCTGGATTGCAGGCTCGAAACAGACGGGTATGCAAACATGCCCGTCTGTGTTACGAGCTGCACGCTGGTGCTATTTTCAAAGGACGCGGCGCTGATGTCGAAGAACGGGGAGTCTTCTTCGTTTACAAGATTCGGTGGCGGCGCGTGTGAGATGTAGTAGAGCGTCGTGCCGTCCGCACCCCAGGCTATCGAAGGCAGCCAAGCCCAGTCACTGTGGGTATTCAGCGGTGTGACAGTCAGCAGCGGTTTGAGATACTTACCGTCCAGGTCTACGGTGCCTATCCCATCCGGACGTGCGTAGGCCAGCCGTCCTTCTGTCGAGAACGCAAACGTCATGCCCCACCAGCCGTATACACCTCCGCTGCTTGCATCCAGTATTTTTCGTTTTTCACCGGTCGTGACGCTGTAGCGCGACAAGTCATTATTCGCCTGCCAGCCTGGAGCAGTCGCGCGCGGCTCAACCGTCGAATACGCAATGGAATTTGTTCCCGGTATCCAATCTGCAAAGTGAACGATATTGGCAAGCCCGGTGCTGAAGGGTTTACCGCCGTCGGTACGAACAGCCCACAACGTATTGATCTCCTGATGGGCGGGTTTCGTAGATTTGCGGGTGAAGATCAGAAACGTGCCTTGAGGTGAGAGTTTGAAGATTCTTCCGTCGAGGTCGCCTGTTGTGACGAGTGGGGTGCGATTTGCCGTGGAAGTGTCGATCAGCCACGCATTCCCTTCCCGAATATATGCCAGTTTTCCGGGAACAGGTAACGGAGCAAATGAGGATTGCGCCCCCACCATCCATATCTCTGGCAGGGCCTCCTGCAGGATAACCGTCTTGACTACCGATCTGCTGATTTCCACGCCGTCTTCGAGTACGATGCGATAGGTAAGCTCCTGCCTGCCGTTTTCGCCCTTCTGCACCTGCAGCTCATCTCCATCGGGCAGGGACTCGGTGCGCACCCGTTGCATGTCGAAAGGTATGAGCTGTTCCTGAGTCTCGAACACTTCTTCGAGGCGCGTGAGCGTAATCGAATCGCCTGCACTTAAGACCGTGTAGGGCGGCGGCTCGACGCGATCCAACTCTCCGAGATCGATCCCCGCCGATTGAAGCGCCTGTGTTACGGTCGATCCGGATGGTACGGTGACGTTGCGCGACTCACCGTCCGCGCTGATACTGATGGTGATGTCCTCGCCTGTTACTTGCGGTGAACTACAGCCTGCCAGGAGAGTCAATGTGAGTAAAGCGGCGAGAAGGTATCGGCTGGGGAGGAGGCGGTGCATGGGGCTGATCAGTCAGGGATGGATTGTGGTGAGTGTCCAAGTCGGGTCGAGATTCCCACCGGCTTGGTGGGTCTATGTGGAGTGTCGCTTTCTGTATGCCATATCGTTCGGATTGACAATGATATAATCCGGGCGCTTAGCGGATACGACCCGAGATGGTCATGATCCCGTTTGCAATCGTGATGGTTTCAACGCGCAGTCCGGTTGCCACGGGTCCAAGAGTACCGGTATATGCCTCTCTGACCATGGCAGCGATGGCACCGGTAAGGCCCTTGGGTGCAGGCAATGGACCAAAGTCCGCTGACACAATATCGATCTTCGGCTGACCGTTCTCGTCCACACCGACACTGACAATGATGCCAATGTTGGCGGTGAAGATGCCTTGTTTGGTCTTGCCATAGATTTGCATTTGCCCATCGCGCAAATATACTTGTGGATCTGTGATGAGCGGCCGGTTGTCCTGTTGCAGCGTTGCGTCGTTCTGCAGGCGGGCTGCAATATATGACGTGATTTGCTCCTCGGTAAAGTTCAGGGTGATTGTGCCGGTCAGAGCGCCCTCTTCGAACGCCCGTTTGACCTCGTCCTGCATGCTCTGGATGGCTTCCGCTGAAATCGGTATTGCGGGAAGGCTGGAGTAATCGGGTCCGCCTACAAACACGGTACAGGCGAGAGATGTCAGCAACAGCGTACATAGAAAAATTGGTAACGCATATTTCTTTAGTCTCATTCTTAATCTGGAATTCATAATCCTTTCTTGTTGGCGGAGCAATTATAGCATGAGCGACTTAGAACCCACTTCAGAGCAAACAGAAGAGCAAACAGACGAAACCGATCTGCCCCTTGCGGTCAAAATAGAAGCATTGTTGTTCGTCGCAGCAGAACCCGTGACGACAGCCCAGCTCGCAGCCGCGTTGGATATCGCGGCTTCGGTGGTCGAACGCGGATTGAATGAACTGGACGCCTCCCTGTCGAGTCGTGGCTTGCGGCTCCAACGACACGCCGGGCGCGTCCAACTGACGACTGCGCCGCAGCTTGCCGAGCTGATCGAACGTTTCCTCGGCCTTGAAGCGACCACTCATCTCAGCCGCGCCGCCCTGGAGACCCTGGCGATCGTCGCCTACCAGCAGCCGGTCACGCGCCCACAGATCGACTCGATCCGCGGTGTCAACAGCGACAGTATGATGAAGAGTCTCCTAAGCAAGGGACTCATCCTCGAATCCGGCCGCGCTGATGGACCGGGACGTCCAATTTTGTATTCGACCACACCTGAATTCTTACAGCATTTTGGATTGAATTCCATTCTCGAGATGCCCCCACTTGCCAAGCCTGAAGAGGAAGGCGATACTCACGATGAGATGCTGAAAGGATAGACAAGACATGCGGCTCCCGTGAGTCGCACGTTTTTATGAATCCAAACAGCTTTTGCCTCTTCCTGCAAGAGGCATTATTCATCTGTAATCGCAAGTGCCTCCTGCGCCGCGGGCGTTGAAACCAATAGCAGAATAATCATTAGGACTGCCGACGAAATGCACCACATACACGTCGCGCCGATTACGAACGGTTCCAGAAACGTCAGGTAGATGGAGAGCAATACACCGAAAACACACATCCCCCAAATGCTGAGCGATGCCAGCCTCGTAAGGGACGCAGGGCCAAACTGCCAGATTACCCAGGCTGCCAGGATGCCAATGTAGCCAGCCAGACCCAGGATACCTACCGGCAAAAACCCAAACAGGATTGCATACTTGCTGTTTTGGACAGCCTCGCATCCCTGCGATGGACCACAGACAATTGCAGCTCCGGTCGATTCGACAAATGTGAGGTAACCGGCTACTACAAGTCCTCCAATGGCAGAGATCAAAATGGACCACTTGTACCAATCCTGAACCAAAGGGTGTGAGGTTCTTCGAGAAAATATTAGGATTGGCATCCCAATATTCAAGAGGAATACGAGGAAGACGATTGCTGCATAAAATGTCGTTGCACCTTTTGTTTGCAGTAAGTCGATTGCCGCCGGAATACCCAGAACGCTGAAAGCGGGAAGTAATTTGGCGAACCAGCCCTGATCCACTTCAATCGAATTTTCTCCCATGCCGCGGACGATCGAAATGAACCAGGTAAATATCAGGGCGACTAATACGATGACAGCCAGAGTGTTAGGCAGTGGTGATCTCAAGAAGATGTCTATCATGGGTTTCCTTCGCAGGGGCTGGATTGGTTGGTGTTTGTCGGTTTTGCTCTGGCTATCAAATCAGTCATAAATACTGGACTGGACTGCCAGTGGGTACAAAGTGAATAGGAATACGAGGCAATCTTTCCTCCAGCCAGAGGACGATCAATCTCATTCCGGGCTCTTCACTTGCCGCATGTCCGATAACGATCAGGCCCTTCTTGAGTCCCATTTGATTCGCGTCGCGCACATATTCACTGGTTTCCCACTCGTTAATTTCCCCGGCGATCAAGGCGTCAGCATCGAGTAGGCTCCCCATTTGCCATTCGGAGGGAGGCGCTCCGGGCAGCAATGCGATGCGTTGGCACGTTGACGATAAATCACCTACGATACGGACAGTTTGCAGGCCAAGCTGTCCCTTGACCCATTGACCAACTTCCCGCAGAGTCATTGGCTTGATGGAACAGATAAAGGCATTTTCAGCGGCTTCATGTGGCTCCCACTGCAATTCTCTTATGAGCCCCATCAGGGTGCTGTCTGGGGGCAGACTGTGCAGATAATCATGAAAACGCCAGATCACGAGGTTCTTCTCCTCGAGCAACTGGCGTTTCGCTGCATAGAGAGGATGGCCCCTCAGCCAGACTGTTTCATCGCGATGGTTGTAGAAGGTTGGTTCGTGGGTGATGATGAAATTGGCTCCCAACCGGATAGCCTGCTCGATTACTTCACACGTCGCAAGGAATGTGACAACGATCCCCGTAAGTTCCTGAGATGTATCACCTGCCTTGACCGTATCGACCGTGTCGGGAAACGGCGCGCCCGGGACCGAAGAGATGATCGTGTCAATTGCTTGTTGAATGGTCAATGTCATGGATCAAATTCTCCTCCTGTGCTAATGATTGTGCATTCGTTATTGCGGTGGGAAGAAATAGGCTCATGCTAAGTATCTCGAGTTTCAATCTCTGGAATTATACTTCCCGCTCACAGCCTGAATACTGCGGAAGGTTACTTTAAAACAAGCACAAGATCATTTCCCTCTTCCCCGAAAAACTCAAACCCGGATTTTTCCAGCACGCGCCGTGAGCCAATATTGTGTTTGGCCACATATCCATAAAGCGGGCGCGCATCCACGTAGTTTAGGAACTCATTCAGCGCTTGTGTCGCGATCCCTTTGCCCCAATACTCTCTTCCGAGCCAGTAACCCACTTCGCACTTGCCTTCCATCTCAAAACTCATCATCGTTCCCGCAACCTGCCCATTAGCGACGATCGTTTTGATGATATTGGACTCATTTGCAAGAATCTTTGTCCAATGTGCCATGAACGCCTCCCGGTCACGGGCAGGAAATGCTGCCATCTGATTTGCCTCCGGGTCACGTTGATGTTCGAAGAGGATTGGCAGGTCGCTTTCAATTACGTTGCGAAGTTCGATTTCCATATGAATTTCGCCTAGGTGCGTTCAGGTCGGCTCGCAATGCCGCCTGAAGCAGGTGGGGTGATGACGGAGTCTTACAAATGTCCACCCACCTCAGCCTGCCCGAGGACTGCCAGGATGGTCTTCACTAATTCACGCGCCGCTGTCTCACTAAGTTCCACAGCCACCCTCGCCGAAGGACCCATGGATTCGTTCACAAAATCGATATTCAGCGCATGTTCCAGCGGCGCGTGGAAGGGATGATCGTACGATACATTCGCCCCTTCGAGTTCGAACCATTCACTTGTTCCCTTGCCACTGCCGTCAATTTTTATCTTTTCAACGATCATTGTGCACATCGGATACTCCTCGTAAATCACTGTAATGGTTTTCCCCAGCCTGATCTCAGGTCAAATATTTTTCCAGGAATGCAAAAACCTTTTTCCAGCCATCCACGGCTTGTGCCTGGCGATATGCGGCAGCGTGATAATAGAAGAAACCGTGCCCCGCCCCGTCATAGCGATGGAATTCATAATTCTTGTTGTACTTCTTCAGTTCGGCTTCGTGTTGGTCCACTTGCGCGGGTGGAGGATTGCTGTCATCGTTCCCGAACACTCCCAAAATGGGACAGGTCAGGTCTTTTGCATACTCGAGCGGCGACACAGGCGACTTCGGAGTTAATTGATCGGGAGTCATCACGAGGCGTCCGCCCCAGCAATCGACAACAGCATCGAAGCCCTTTGAGCGGCATGCCGTAAGCCAGGCGTGTCGTCCGCCGGAGCAGGTTCCGAAGATCCCAACCTTGCCATTCACATAAGGGAGCGAGCGTAGATAGTGCATCGCGCCGCTGAGATCGCCGACCGCCTGGTCGTCTGGAATGCCCCCCTCGCCGCGCACCTTGGCGGCAACATCCTCGGGAGTTCCATGTCCGGCGCGGAAATAAAGGTTGGGTGTAATCGTTACATAGCCATGATTGGCAAATTTGAAAGTTGCCTCGCGGTACCACTCATCCCAACCCGGCATGTGATGCGCGAGCACCATTGCCGGAAACGGACCTGCACCCAGTGGGCGTGCCATGTAGGCGTTGATCCGATCGCCGTTCGCGCCTTCAACTGTGACGGTCTCTGCCAGTAAGCCTTCGTACATATCTGTTTGAACCATGAGTAGACTCCCTTCTCTAAATGAACTATAAACGTCCTGGATGAATCAAGGGTTTCAAAGTGGCATTTTACTACTGAGTCACGGGTTGAGATCTTTTGTCCATTCTTCGGGCGGCAATTGAAGCAAGCCGAACGCATCATATCCATCTTCGATCATCATATTGACGGCAGATTGCAGTTCGATCTCGCCGCGCGGTGATGGCGTGATCTTTGGCAAATACTCCCAGATCTCAAATGGCAGGACAAACATGACAGATGCCGCATAAGGGCTGATGACCTCCTCCCGGCTTGGCTTTTCGATGATGCGATTCACCCGCCACTCCGAATCCACATCCACGCTGGAGCGGAAGACCAACTCCTCAAGTGGGCACTCCTTCAGACTCATCGTGATCTTTGCGCCGTGTTTCTCGTGTGCCTCTACCAATTCGCGCAGTGCCCCTTGCTCGAGAACGTAGTCAGTCGCCAGTACCATCACTGATTCGTCCCGAATCCATTCCCGCGGGACAGCCATCAACGCGTCTCCGCTGCCGCGTAGATCGTTTTGATGGGCAAATGTGACATCCAGGTTCCATTTCGAGCCATCGCCTACGAACTCATGGATCTGTTCTTCCAGATGATGGGTCACGATGCAGACGCGTTCAATACCCGCGTGCCTTGCGGCGCTCAGAATGTAGTCGAGAGTGGCACGTCCACGAATAGGCAGCAGAGGCTTGGGAGTGCTATCAGTGAACGGCTGCTGGCGTTTGCCGCGCCCCGCAGCCAGAAGGACGGCAGAGCGGATCATAACTGTACCTTTAAATCTTCTGCGGCATCGAGAGCAATGATTCCGTCTCCCATTTCTGGAACGAAAACCTGCGCTGGCAGCTCGGGATGACTGGCCGAGAATTTCGCTGCAATTTCGGCGGCAACATCGTCTGCAGCGTCCCGGTTTGCGAGCGCTACCACACATCCGCCATATCCACCGCCGCTGAAACGGCTTCCATATATGCCTGTTGTTCCGCTGACCAGTTCATGCAATTCCACCAGCACGTCACTTCCAACCTCGTAATTGTCGATGGAAGATTGACACGACCGATTCATCAACGTACCAAAGGATTCGAGATCTGACTCCTTCCACGCCCTGGCACTCTGATGTACGCGATCTACTTCGGCGAAGAAGTGTTCAGCACGTTTTCGCAGATTATCTGGAAGAGAGGCTTTCTTGTCCTCGAACAGCGCCCTCGGGATATCGGAAAGAATCTTTGCTCCATCCTTCAGAGCCTCTGCCGCCCTCTGGCATTCGTGGACACGGAGGTTGAAACCGCTTTTGGTAAGTTCGCGCGAAACACCGGAATATGCAATGATCCATGCCGAGTCACTGGAGGGAGAATCGAATATCGGAGTGACCGAAGCTGTGAGCATATCCATGAAGAGCAGTGCATCCTTTCTTCCGTTGACGATCGTCATTGGATCCAGGAGTCCGATTTGCAGATTGAGAATATCATGCTCCATCTGGAATTCCAATTGCACCAGTTGTTTTTTCGCCAAGTCAATTTCGTTCACGTCCGCGAGCGCCAGGATGTACGCCAACCCCACGGAAGCGGATGAACTCAATCCCGCGCCGATCAGCGCGCCGCTGAGGCGTGCGTTCAAACCGCGTTTGAAACCGGGCAGGAGGCGCGCTGCAGCCTGTGCATAACGTGCCCAATGCATCCTGTCCAATTCACGGATCCGGAAGCTCGTTTCACCACATTGGGCACTCGCAATCCGTATTTCATCCGAATCGAGAGCTTCATATTCAAGCGTCGTTCCGATGCCAATCGTGCGTCCCAGCACTGCACCGCCTTGATGATCGATGTGGGCGCCGATAGGACAAATGCGGTAGGGCGAAAAAATCCTTTTCTTCAATGGTTGTTTCTCTGGTAATTATTTGGTCTTGTAATCCGAAGCGATGAATTGTTTGAACTCATGTAAAAAACGCGGTTTGCCAAAACGCTGGGCAGTTTCTGCGATCTCGACAGCATTGAAACAGGGATGACGCTTCTCAAATTCATGAATTGCGTCAATGATACTGTCAATGCTCTGCTCTGCAAAGAACGATCCGGTTACCCCGTCGGTTACGCTTTCCAGCGCACCGCCCTTTCCATACGCAATGACGGGGCACCCAGCTGCCTGGGCCTCCACGATGGCAATCCCGAAATCCTCCTCTGCGGCACAGACAAAGCCGCGTGCCTTGCCAAGCAATTCAGCCGTCCGGGCGTCTGATTCGTACCCCAGGAATTGGATGTTTGGCGCACCCAACGCCTTTAGGTGCGGAAGTTCTGGCCCATCGCCAATCACGATCAAAGGAAGCCCGAGTTGTGAAAAGGCGCGAACCAGCAGATCAATCCGTTTATGAGGCACGAGCCGCGAGATAGTCATGTAATATCCGTCCCGCTGAGGAGAAGGATGGAAACGTGCAAGTTCCACGGGCGGATAAATCACTCTCGCCTCGCGTTTCCAGGAGCCTTTGATGCGCTGAGCCACCGCCTCAGAAATCGCAGCAAACTCATGGACGCGTGCGGCGGCATGCACGTCCCATTTCCGAAAAACATTCATAAATTGATCGACGATCAGATTCTTGCGGGTGTGAGTGCCATTGAGGTTTGTATCACTCCATGCGTAGCGCATCGGGGTGTATGTATAGGCGAGATGGCGCGTCCCATTGGTACTGCGGATGCCATGCGCCACTGCGTAATTGAATGATACAACCAGGTCATAGTTGTGGAAATTAAACTGCCTGATCGCATGGGGCATGAATGGTAGAAAAAAGCGGTGATATTTTTGGGCGAGCGGAAGTGCATCCAGATAGGAAGTGTATACTCTTCGATCCGCGATCGGCGTACGCGTAAACGGTCCCTTATTGTAGATCAGTGTGAAAACATCGGCGGAGGGGTATGCCTCCAGCGCGGTGAAAAGGACTTTTTCGGCGCCACCAAGCGATGGCAGAGCATCAAGAACGAAAGCAATACGCGGCTCAGATCGCATTGAGCGTCTTCCAAATTAGAGTAGCGGTCATTTGCCACGAGAAAGACCTGGAGCGTTCGACTCCTTTTTCCTTCATGGATGATCGTAATGATTGATTTGCCAGGCATTCTCTCATTGCTCGCGACAATCCTTGCCGCTCGGTTAAGTCAAAAATAACGCCTGCATCTTGGACCACTTCGCATAAACCTTCGCAATTCGAAACGATGACCGGTGCGCCGCATGCCATAGCCTCCAACACAGGCAATCCAAACCCTTCATCCAGGGAAGGCAGCACAAACAGGGACGCGCCCGCATAAAGCCCTGCCAAGTCTGCCTCCTCGACATAACCGAGAAACCGAACTCGTTCCATTTCTGTGGCAATTCTCATCGGCTTGAACACCTTTCCGTACGTGCCGGCGACAATCAGCCAGACGTCTCTGAAATCCTCTTTTACATCATTCCAGGCCTGCAAAAGTCCACGTAAATTCTTGCGCGGCTCCAAGGTGCCCAGGAATAAAACATACCGGGGCGGCAGATTGTAACTCGTCTGTTGTGCTCCCGGAAAAAATGCGTGAGGATCAACAGCATTGGGAGTCACAATTACATTGTGAACGCCGAATCGCTTGCACACTTTGCGCTTCACAGTTTCCGAGGGAGTGAAGACCATGCGCACGCGTCTGACAAGAATCGGCAAAAAAGAACGATACCAGACGGCGAAATCCGGTCGGAACCATTCTGGATGTTCAAGCGGACTCAAATCATGGATGGTGAGGGCTTGATTCCGGATCGCCAATGGACCTGTATTCGCAGGTGACCATAGGATGGAGTTTGAGTTGATTTTCTGTGGCAGGATGCACTGCTCCCAAGCTTGACCGCGCAATCCATTAAGTCGTGTCCTCTCCAGCCGATAACCTTCGCCAATGCATGACAGGATTTCTCGCCCGTAGCGCTCGACGCCCGTTACGCGCCGCGAGAGAAAGCGTCCGTTAACGATGACCTCAGGCGTCATTGCGATATGCCTGCCCCGCCCAAAGACCTAAAGCCAGCCCGAGCATGAGCCGCCCCGGTGCGATAGACCACAGATAGTGATCGAAGAAGCCGATCACGCCGATTCCCGCCAGCGTGCCGCTTGCCATAATCGCCTGGAGTGAACGGGCGCTTATTATTTTCAAGACGATCACAACAAGTAAGCCTGCCAGCAAAAGCATGCCAAAAAGTCCCAGTTCGGAGCCAATCAA
>Ga0065705_10003554_pt1 | contig 14081 bp, 13 predicted proteins | sample SwibulcommuniRL2_FD_59092 | JGI IMG/M metagenome (GOLD analysis project Ga0065705, IMG submission 59092) | Bulk soil microbial communities from switchgrass field near Rose Lake, East Lansing, Michigan, USA - RL2 Bulk Soil v2 (version 2) | ecosystem: Environmental > Terrestrial > Soil >...
CTGCTGCGCCCAGCGGCAGCGCCGAGCCATCGGGCAGCACGACCCGCAGAAGACGTCCCATCGGGCGGCCGTTCTTGACTGGCTCCAGAGTCACGGTCACTTCGTCTCCCACCTTGAAGGTCTGCTTGCTGAACCCCTGGGGCAGAATGTTCGGTCCGCTCTGCATCTCGACCGCCCAATGCACCACTTGACCGTCAGCACCGGCGGCGTCGAATCGCAGGAAGCAATGCGGATTGCTCCAGAACCATTCGGTGACGGTTCCCTTCACCGTCACTTTCTTTCCAACGTCGAACTGCGCGGCGCCGTGGTGGGCGAGCAGGGGAACAGAAACGAGCAGAAGGCCAAGAGTTACTGCGGGCGTCAGCCGATTTCTCATTGCTATGACTCCTAGGCGCGCTAAGTCTACTCGTCGGAAACTTCGTAGACAATCGATGGGCTTTCGTCATCCCACGGTCACGGCATACGGTGACCTTCTGCGATCGCAGGCTCGCGCCAGCAACGCTTTCTGCATGCATTCGGAGACTCGAAGAGCAAGTCAAGCTAAGTCAGCGCGCGGCATGCCCGATGCACGATGCGGCGACGGGTACGAACGTGCATCAACACACTTTGTCCACGGTTCTCGCGATCGCTGTCGCGATCACGGTGGCGGTCGTTGTCGACGGTGCGCAACGTGAACCACGGGATCCCACACTGTTCCGCGGGTCCGTCGATCTGGTTAACGTCGGCGTTACGGTCGCAGGGAAGAAACAGCGGCTCGTCACCAATCTCACCGCCTACGATTTCGCAGTCTACGAAGACGGCAAGCCACAGCCGATCTTCGCGTTTGCCTCAGGAGCGGAGTCCGGACCCCCGCTGCACGTTGGAGTCCTGCTCGACGTCAGTGCGAGCCAGGAGCTGGATCTCGGATTCACCCAGAACGCAGTCATCAAATTCCTGACGTCGCTGCCAGAGGCCGCCGATATGACGCTCATCGACTTCGCGAGCCAGGTGAGAGGCGGTCGTTACGCTCAAAGCGACTTTCCACGTCTCGCCAAGCGTGTCCGCAGTTTGACGGCCGGCGGAGAGACGGCACTGTACGACGCGATTGGCCTCTATCTGGACGGCGCTAGCGAGCAGGACGGCCGTAAGGTCATGGTGCTTTATACCGACGGCGGCGATACGCAGAGCAGCCTGAGCCTCGGCGCCCTGATGAAGCTACTGAAAGCGTCAGACGTCACGGTGTACGCGATTGGAGCGCTCGAGAAGCAGTCGCAGAAGGCGCAAATCGTTCAGCGAGCGTTGCTCGCGGAAATTGCGGAAGCGACCGGAGGGACAGCATTCTTCCCGAGCAGCGTCAAGGATCTCGATCGCATCTACGGTCAGGTGCTCGGCGAGGTCCGAGCGCAGTACACGATTGGCTATCTTTCCACCAATGAAATGGCCGACGGGGCGTGGCGCAAGGTCGACGTCAAAGTCACGCGGGCAGATGCCAAGGATCTGCGCATTCGCGCCCGCAAGGGGTACTACGCCCGTTCGACACCGTGAGGCTTGCCTGCACGCCTAAATACAGACGCCTGTCTCCCCCAGTGCTCATCAGTACCGCTAACCATTGATGCGCGGTAGTTGTGCGCGGCTTTCTGGCTGGCATCTTCCTTGACGCCGGTTCATGCTGATGCCGCGTTTGCCCCGTTGCGCGAGTTGCTCGTTCGCCGCTCGCGCCGAGGAGCAGATGCCATGATCGGAAACCGGATGAAGAGAATCGTCGCCGCTGCGTCCGTCGCTATGGGAACGGTCATTTCCACACCAGTCGCTTCCGCGGCGCAGGCCGACGGCAACGGCGGGACGCAGGTCGTCGCTCGCTGCGACGGAGCCCGTGCAAGTGGGGTGCGACCCGCGAGCACACGTTCCGTGGCGCAGCGTTCGACTGTGAGAGAGGTAGAACAAACGCCGCAGCGTTCGAAGACGAAGTCCGCGCTGATGATCGCCGGCTCGGCCGCGGCCGGCGCCGGGGTCGGAGGAGCGCTCAAAGGCAAGAAGGGCGCGCTCATTGGTGCGGCAATCGGCGGCGGCTCGGCGAGCATCTACGAAGCCGCGAAACGCCGATAGTCTGTGCTACTTTCTCGCCGTCAGCCAAGCGCTGACCAAGGAGAGAAAGATGCGCCTGCTGTTCATCATTACGTCGTTCCTGCTGTTCAGCGTGGCGCACGCGGATGCGCAGGACCGGGCGGCGGCGTCCGGTTCCTGCGATCTTCCTCACATGTCCGGTGTGGCGACGCAGCAGCTCATGTCGGGGCAGCGTTCGCGCACGTACAGGCTGTTCGTCCCACCCGGATACGACGGACATCAGCGTCTCGCGTTGGTGCTCGATCTCCATGGCAGCGGCGGTTCGTCCGCGGGCCAAGCTAGGAACAGCGGCTTCGAGATGCTCAGCGCCAGCGGCGAGCGGTTCATCGTGGCGACGCTGGATGCCGTGGACGCGCGCTGGAATTTTCCCATTCAAAACAGCCGGCCTGACGACGTCGCCTATGTCAGCGACGTGATCGATCACGTCGCGGCGCGTGTGTGCACAGACTTGGCGCGCGTCTATGCCACCGGGTTCTCAGGCGGTGCGCGGATGACGTCGTTGCTCGGCTGCCGGCTCGGCGCGCGCATTGCGGCGATCGCGCCGGTCTCTGGCCTTCGACTTCCGGGTGCGGGCTGCAGTGGCCGTGCGGTTCCGGTGCTGACGTTTCACGGCCTGGCCGACCCGCAGAACACATACGACGGGCACGTGCCGGACCGGGGCGATGAGTGGCTAGAGAGCGTTCCCGACGCGCTCGCAGGGTGGGCGCGCCACGACTCGTGCAAGGGGAATGCAATTCTCGACGACCCCCCAGGTCCGCTGTCGACCATGCGCTATGAAGGATGCGCGGATGGCAGCGAGGTTCGCATGATTCGCATCGACGGCCTTGGGCACGCATGGACCAGGAAGGAAGTCGATACGACCGCCGTGATGTGGCAGTTCTTCAAGAGCCATCGCCTCAATCGCTAGGCGCCGTGGCCGCGGTCAGAATGCAGACCGTCTGTTGTACCTAGCAGACCGCGCGATGCCATGAACAGAAGCGCCAGCGCCACCGCTTGGACGAGGTGGTAGAGCGCGTTGTGATTGAAGTACACAGNGTGGAGCGCGATCCGAAGCTGTTGGATGGCCGCGGCNGCGAAGCTCAGGACGAGACCCCAGGCTCCCNGCCTGGCCCACGACGCGNGCGTGCGNATGGCGGCTCGCAGAAACCCGGCGAGCAGAAACATCGCCGCCGGCAGATATCCCGCCACCGCGACCCAGAACTCGTCAGTGACAAATACGATCACTGCCGCATATACCGCCGTCAGAGTCGCGGCGACACTGAGGATGAAATGCAGCCGGTCATGGCCGAACAACAGGTGCGCGCCGATGGCCCACGCTGTCAGCGCCGTGGCTCCAATTGCGAGCATCGAGATCTTCCACAGCACCCGACCGATGCTGCCACTCTCCGCTCCATAGAATCCGTGAACGGTGCCACCGAATAATGCCGCGAGAGCAGTGAAGACGAAGAACAGGACCGTCCAGCGTTCGAGTCCGATCGGATTGGCCGGCCCTCTCGCAATCAGCCACGCAAACGCGGCGCACTCCACAAACAACCCGTAGTCGGTGAGCGTCACATCGGGCTCGGTCATGAGGAGTTACATGATTTCGAACGATTCCAGAATGCGCTCCGCCTCTCGATCGACGTCGTCTCGCGGCCACCATCGAATGCTGAGTGAGACGAGCTCGTCCCCAGCGACGGCGAACACCATCGCCAGCCTTTGCGGTTCGGCCGGGCTGTCGCCTGGGGTCAGGCCGTCGAGCCGCTCCGCGTGCGCGGATCCCGGAACGAGAATCGCTCGCGGTGGCACAGTCTCGCGAAATAGAGTCGCGCGCGCCCGTACCGAATCCGTCAGCGATCGCACGTGGAGCGGTGTGACGTTGACAGCCACGACCGTGTGAGCATCGCCGCACAAGTACCCACCCCACGTCTGTACGCGCCGCGATTCCTCGGGGATCGTGCGGACGCCGCTTGCCGTGAACGTCTCGGGCACCCGGAGCCGGTAGACATCACCACGGACATCGCGCTGAGGGACCTGCGCCGCGCGCAGTGCCGCGATTTCCTGCGGGGTTGGACGACACCGCGCGTTTGGCAGCCACCATTCCTCGAGGGCCTGCTGCGCCTCGGCCTGCACGTGTGGGATGGCGTCGCCGAGCGCGACCTGCTCGAGGAAATTTCGCACGACGTCCTCCTGGTCTGCGCTGAGGGACGCCAGGCGTGGTGGATATCGGTCGGGAGGACGGAGCGATCGCACCAGCGCTTCAGTCACCATCGCCGGATCGTTGGGACATCGGAACGCATATTCGATCAACCGAGGCAAATAGTGACGCCACGAACGGGCGTCGAGATAGCCGAGACCCCAGAAGGCGAACCCTTCGAGGTACGTGTCGGTCGGCTCGTCCTCAGCGGGATTGAACGGCATCGGCTGGTCGTAACCGTCGACCGCATTGGCGCCGCGAAGCGTGAGGGGTGGAGTGGCGGCGGCGTCGGTGTGGAACAGCTCGAACGCCCGGCTGACAATGGACGCCGTGCTCATGCGATCTGAAGCGACAGTATCGGAACGGAGCGGCGGTCGCGAGACTTCTCGAGTTTAACGCTGATGGGGATGTCGGGTGGCAACGACGGCCTACGGTGCGCCAAGTCGACGGCACACCGCAGGCGCGGGACAACCTATTCGCAGCTCTCGTTGGTATCCTTGATCGACATCACACGAAATTGCGGGAGCGGAGCGTTTGTCTTCACCGTCTCCTTNGTCTTTGTATCCGGCGCGTCCTCCCGTTCGACCTTGGTCTCGGTCGTNGTCTTCGATTCCCCCGCGGGGATCATCATGCCAGTTACTTCAACCTTGTGGCCGAGATGCGTTTGGAACTCGACCTTTTCGCCCGGAACCAGCGCGTATGTGGTCGTCGTGGTTGTGGTCACACCGCCGGTACCGACCGCGGTTTCGGTGGTCTTGCTGATCGGCTGGACCTTCGCGAGGACGACGCTCCGTGTTTCCGTTCCGGTTTGCATACAGCCCGTATAGGTCACGGTTGTTGCCTTGGCACCTTCAGTCTTCGTTTCAGTTGTGGTCTTCGTCTCCTGAGCGCTGACGGCGATAACACATGAACAACCGAGAGCAACCGCGAGGGCTGCGATAGAACGTGTCATGTCCTTTCCCTCCTCTTCAATTCATCCGCAGTCACGCATGTTGCTCGCCAATGTCCGTGGCAAGCGCGGCCAGAGTCTGTAACGTCGTCCATAGGTCGCCCTAATCGAACTGTTTTCGGCGGTCTTCACTTGATACCGGGGTGTGATGCGTTCGATTGCGGCTGGGATCGACGCCCTGGATGGCAGGTCGGTAGCGATAACCGACCTCATGTAAACCCGACGCACAGAGTAGCTACTTCTCACTCACGCGCCACGCTTCAGCGTGCTCGTCGGGATCACGGGTCGCTCGTATTAGAGTAGAGGCCATGCCTCCTGGATGGCGCGGTCCGGAGAACGTCGTGCCAATCTGTCCAGATTGCCAGAGCGATCTGGCTTTTGTGTGCTCATGGACCTTCCGCGGTCTCTGGGGCTACGACGAAGTCCGCACCTATGAGTGCCCGACGCACGGGCCGGTCTTTCTGACCGCAGAACACCCAATTGGGGTTGAGCCACGCAAAGGGGTCGTGGACCAAGCCCTCGACGACAGCGATCGCGACTCGCTGATGCCCGTACCGCGCAAGCCGAGGCCAACGCTCAACGCTGGTGCAGTAGCGGCTCCCGAGCCCGATTCAAACTGACCCAACACTCACAGTTCCGGGAAGGGAGGACGGCGTCGGTACTCACTGACGTTAACCGCGGAGTGCGAGAAGGCTGGTGGCGTTTTGTATGACCCACGCCTCCACGTCCCTGGCGAGAGCGTCGGCGCATACCGTCCACGAACTTGGTGCACCCTTCTTGGCGGCCTGACGCACATCGCGATCGTCCAGGCCAACAAAGATCTTTCTGTAACAGGACGGCGACTTGCTTTCCTTCGTAGCGCTCGTCGCCGCTTCACCACACGATCCGACGGCGAGCATCGCTTCGATATACCGTTCGTTTGCGTGGAGCATGACCGGCGACACGACAACACCTGGGTCAAGTCCTTGTAGTACGGCCGTCAATTCGACGTAGCCCGTTCCACGTCCGAGCACCGTCAGAACCGCTTCGCTGTCCTGCAGGTGGTCGACGAGGCGAACCGTTGGTGCGGCATCGAGTGCTTCGTGAACGAACCCCTTCGTCTCGACGAGAGCATCGGTGGCATCAGCGAAACCGTTGGTCATCGGAAGCGTCACAAACAAGGCCGCGCGAGTTGCACCTTGCGCCTGTTCTGCTGCGCCGACCGTGCCCGCGTTTCCGGTCGCAATGAAGGCGACAACGATCGCTGAGGCGCCGAGTAAGCGAAGCATGATTCGTATTCTTCCTCCTTCACCGACTCGTGCAAGCCCGATTCCGATGCACGCACGTGCTGATCATCAGGAAGGGTTATCGAGGAGCGACCGTCCGATTGCAGATTTGCGGCCTCCGTCCGAAAAGCGTAACCAGCGCCGATCGGCGAGACTAGTACAGCCGCGTGGCGTTGCTTTCGGCGATGTCCCGCTCGTAATCCTGAACGGTCGTACCTTCAGGTTGGACCTGGTCGAACACCATGCATGCGTACGAAGGCAGCGCATCGCGTGCAGGCCATTGGTCATGGGCCCATAAGTGTGAACGTATTGACGCCTTCGCGCAGTGGAAGAAGCATTGCTCGACCTCGACGCCGAGGACAAGCAGCGGCGTCTTGCCCTGCACGATCGACCTCCGAAGCATTTCGGGATCGCGGGTAATCCATGCGCGGCCGTTGACTCGCAGCGTTTCTTCACGGCCAGGCACGAGGAAGATCAAGCCGATGTGAGGATTCCTCACGAGATTCTGCATTCCGTCGAGACGCCGGTTACCAGGACGGTCCGGGATGATGAGGCGGCGGTCGTCGAGTACCTGCACGAAGCCGGGCGCATCGCCCTTTGGCGACACGTCACACCGGCCCTCACTGTCAGCTGTGGCCATCAACAGGAACGGCGAGAGCGCGATAAACGCGCGGGAATGCACGTCCAGTGTTGCGCGCTCCTTCAGCAGTGTCCGCGCACCTGGCGGAGGTGCTTCCACAATTCCGCGAAGTTCTTCGAGGCTGGCAACGACGTGCTCGAAGGCGCTCATGCTGTCTCCTCCACTCTAAACATCCTTGATGTTGAGCAGCTTGGCCGCGTTGCCGCCGAGGATGGCGACGCGCTGTGCCAGTGAGAGCGTTGTCGTCGCCATCACGTGGTCGACTGGATGCTCTTCCCAGGGAATCGGGTGATCGGTGCCGAGCACGACCTGGCTCGCGCCCACTTGCGCCACCAGATGCCTGAGCGCTTCCTCGGTGAACACCAGCGCGTCGAAATAGATCTGGTTGAGATACTCCGTTGGCTTCTTCTTGAGGACGATGTCCGCGTTGCAATTGACCGGCGATACGAAGCAGGAATGGTCGGAACGCGGAGCGTACGAACCGAGATAGCCACCGCCGTGCGCCGCGATGATTTTGAGGCCGGGAAATTTGTCTAGGGTGCCCTCGAAGATCAGATGCTGCAGCGCAATGGTGGTGTCGAGGGGATTGCCGACGGTGTTCGACAGCCATCCGTTGCCCCTGAAGCGCTTTGCCAGCTCCGGTGGGCTCTGTGGGTGGATGAAAAGCACGGCGCCGAGTTCCTGTGCCTTGGTCCAGACCGGATGGAACTTGGGATCGTAGAAGTCCTCGCCGTCCACGCTGCCCCCGATGGCGGCGCCCCGCAGGCCCTGCTTGGTCATTGCGTCTTCGAGCTGCTGCACTGCGAGATCCGGCGCCTGCAATGAGAGCGACGCGAATGCCGCCAGGCGCTTCGGATATGCGGCACTCAGCTCCGCCAGACGCTCGTTATTCAGCTTGACGATCGCCGCAGCGGTGTCACGGTCCTTCCGATACCAGAAAGGGTTGATGGAGAGCACTTCCATGTCGATGCCCATCGCGTCCATCGCCGCGAGGCGTTCCGCCACTGCCGCCTTGTCGCTCAAAGGGATGTAGTGCTCAGGCGCGCCCTTGACAGGTGGCTCGACGCTGCTCGCCTCCGCGCCCATCAGCGCGATCGCATCGCGGAAAAGGCAATGGGAGTGCACGTCGATTGTTTTCACCGCCCTGCCGTTGACGATCACCGGCTTTCGTTTGGTGCCGAGATTTGGATGTTTGTGCGAACCCTGCGCATACACGGCGTCAGTCAGCGCGCAGCTGCAGAACACAAGACCCGATGCTGCCGCACCTTTGATGAACTCCCGGCGTGTGGCCATCGTGCGTCTCCCTTCGACTCTCGGGTTACGGTTCGCTCGGCAATGGAGGCGTGCTGCGTGGTGGCGTGCGAGGATTGGCCGCCTGTTCCAGCGCGTAGACGTAGGCGAGAAGCTTGTCTTCGGTGAAGTCGAGGCCGAGCAGCTCGGCGCCTATTGGGACACCCAAGGGTGCCGTGGTGGTGGGCGCCGAGAATCCCGCCTGAAAGGTGACCGCCGGAAAGCCCGTGCCATTGGACAGCGGGCCGTTGCGCTCGGACTGGTCGGCGGCAGTCACCGGCACGACCAGAATTTTCTGGTGCGGGTAGAGAATCGCGTCCAGATTCAATTCCGCCATCTTATTCGCCACGGCGAGTCGAAGCTTGTCGCGGTTCAACATCCGGGTCTTGTATTCCAGGCTGTTCATGCCATCGGTAATGGCAAATTCGGTTTCCAACGTTTTCTGCACGGCGGAGGTGTTCGCCGCCACCAACGCGCCGTAACTTCTGATCGGCGCGTTGGCCGGAAGGGAGGATAAGTATCTTTCCGTCACTGTCCTCGCCTCGTAGAGGTCCGTGGCGACGACGGGAAGAAGCCGATCGTATTCAGGAAGCGCGAATCGAACGACGGTGGCGCCCAGGCCTTCCATCCTGGCGATGACGGCGTCCATCGCGGTGTTGACCTCCTTGTGGCGTTCGTCCTTTCCAAAAAGATTCGTCATCGCGCCAATGCGCGCACCCTTGAGCGCGTCCGCGCGCAATAGATGCGTGAAGCTTGCCGGCTGATGTCCGCGGCCAAAGGCGGTTACCGGATCGGCCGGGTCGTATCCGGCCATCACGTCGAGGATGAGCGCCGCATCCCTCACGGTGCGCGCAATAGGACCGACTTCGTCCTGCGTCTGGCTGTTCGGGATGAGGCCGTTACGACTGACAAGCCCGCGCGTCGGGCGCACTCCGACCAGATTGTTGGCCGACGAGGGTGAGCGGATCGATTGGCCAGTATCGCTGCCCGTGCCGGCGAGCGCGAGGTTGCCCGCAACGGACGCGCCGGTACCGCCGGACGAGCCGCCCGGCGTGCGCGTGAGATCGTACGGGTTGAGCACCTGACCGCCGAGGCTCGATTTCGACATGCCGCCGCGCGCAAATTCCTGCAGGTTCGCCTTGCCGAGGATGAGCGCACCAGCGCTCCGTAGCTTCGCTACGATGAAGGCGTCTGCCGATGGGCGCGAATCCTTCATGCTCACATTGCCACCCGTCGTCGGCATGTCGGCGGTGTTGAAATTGTCCTTGAGCACGAGCGGGATGCAGTGAAGCGAGCCTACGCCTGCGGGGTTGGCCCGGTATTGCCGGTCCATCTCCGCCGCCGTCGCCATCGCCTGAGGGTTTACCGTGATGATGGCGTGAAGCGACGGGCCCTTCAGATTGTAGGCTTCGATACGATCGAGATAGAGCCTGGTCAATCGCGTGCACGTGAGTTGTCCGCTTGCAAACGCAGCGCGAATACTGGCAATCGTCGCCTCTTCAAGGTGAAACGGCGCCTGCGCCGCCGCGGATGATGTCACGCACAGCACCGCCATGGCTGTTGCCGCGGCGCTCGCTGTCAGCCTGAGTCTGATCAGATTCATAGGCGCACTCGCAGGTCAGAATCGCGATTTGATGGGCGGTTCGATCTTGATCAGGTCGATGTCGAACACCAGCATGCCGCGCGGCTTGCCCCGCTCGCCCCTGTAGGCCGCCTTCTCGGGAATCCAGAAACGGGTGCGCTCGCCTTCGACCATCAGTTGCAGGCCTTCGGTCCAGCCGCGGATGACGTTGTTCAGGTCGAGAGTGACCGGGGCCCCTTTCACCACGGTGCTGTCGAATAATTCGCCGGCTGTCGTCCAGCCGCTGTAATGGACGGTAACGCTCTCACGCGGCGCGGGACGCCGTGTCCCTGTGCCCGCTTTGATCACCTTGTAATACAGTCCTGATGCAGTGCTTTTCGCATCTGCCGGCGGAGCGGCGACATCAGCCGGCGGAACGTTCGGTGTGCGGCGCGTGTCGAGCAGTTCGATATCGAAGACGACGGTGCCGGTGGGTCTGCCGGCCTGCCCGTTGAAGGCGACGTCCTGTGGGACCCAGCAGCGCCGTGTTTCGCCGACCGTCATCATCAGCACGCACTCGCGCCAGCCGGCCATGACACGATTCAAGGCGAACATGTTCGGCATGCCGCGCGCGCGGGAACTGTCGAACAGCCGCCCTTCGCTCGTCCACCCGGTGTAGTGCACGGTAACAAAGTCGGTCTCCTGAGGGTTCTCGGTTCCGGTTCCTCGAGTGACGATCATCGAGACGAGACCAGAAGGACTCTTGACGGCCTCCGCTGGCGGCGCCGCCACGTCCGCTGGAGCGGGAATGTCCGGCAGCTGCTGGGCCAAAGCCATCGAGGTCGCAAGCAGAGCCATCGCCGTCGTGGGAAGTCGTCTTCGCATCAGATGGCTTGTTGTACCGCGCGGATCATATCAGGCACGTGATCCGCGGATTCGTCGCGGACGGCGACTTCCGCGACGCGGGTCGGATCGCTCGCTCGGGATCAGCGAACAGAGAAACGTTCTTCGTGCAGTAAAGCGCCGTCCTCGGCCCTGAGCTCGACCCTCCAGTTGCCCGCGCTTTCGGCGGTCATCATGTTGCGGCTAAAGGTGCGGTACCCGACGCGTGGACTGGCCTGAACGCGCAGCTGTATGGATTGGTCCAAGTGATTGTCGCGGTACCAACGATGCTCGATCGTAGTCGCGNTTGTGGACGTGACCTGAGTGTAGAAGAACAGTGGCCCCGGCGGCACNGGACGGTCCGGAGGATCGCATGCAAAGTCATCGAGCTCCGCGCAGAGNCGCGCCTTGACCACTGTTAGTCGCCCGGGTATCGATGTTTCCGTAACTCGCTCGACGCTCCCTCCCTCGAGACCGCGTTCACTCGTCCTCGTAGTCTCTTTGGGTGACGCGATCGGTTCCACCGTCGAGGGCGCCTGCGGGGGGACGTGAGTCTCCCTCGGTGAGTCTGTGACGATTGGTGATGGAGACTGAGCTTGCCCGGTCGAATTGAGCCACGGACGGACCGCAGCAAGAATCACGATCAGCATGACAGCAGGGCCCAAGCCGCCAATCGCGAGGGGACGAATGAGTCTGTTGCGCGCCAGCGGCTGCACGTCTCGCGATTCTGGGTGCGACGGCGATTCAGGTACCGGCTCCACCGAAGTTGGAGGAACCAATTCGACCGGTTTTCCCCGGGCGTCACAGAAATCACGCAGATTTTTTCGACTGGTGGCGACAAAGGGATGGTCTGGCTTCAGCACCGTTGTCGCGATGGCAAAGGCGCGCCGAAAACAGTCCTCCGCGTCGACCGGATTGTTGTTGATTTCGCAAACGACGCCGAGATTGTTCAGCGTGTTGGCGAGGTCGGGATCGAGCGGACCGAGACTTGCCTCCTGCAGGGCGGCAGCCTCACGTAAAAGCTTTTCGGCGGCTGCGTAGTCGCCAGCTGCCGCAGACTGTTCCGCCGCTTCGATGATGGAGCGAGCTTCGCGCGGTTCCGGCATGGACCGTCCAAGGGGGGAACCGACTTCGCCATTGTAGGACGTCGTCCCTGCGGCTGGTCACTCGGCGGCACAAAAACGATGACAATGCGCGCAAATTCGCGCGATGCCGTCCGGCGATTACTCAGTGGCGAAACCAGCGCGTCATCACACGCTTCTGACCGGTTGGAGCATCTGTCGCGCCACGCTTTCGGCTGATCGGAGTATCTGACGTGGTTGGCTCTGGTCGATCGTCCCAGACACGCAACGGCAGACGTATTTTCACGACCATGTTTCCTGGTGGATCGACTGTTAACCACAGATGGCCGCCGCATTCCTGGAGGAGCTCTTGAAGGGCCCCCAGATCTACTCCCGGGTTATCGGAAACGACTGCGTTCGGGGTCGCGTTGGTCGCGCCGGTGGGAAGCGTCCCTGCGGTCGGCGCGTCGCGCCTCACCGTGGTGATGGTAATCAGCGCGTGGTGACCTCGTTTGACATTGGGGTGGTCTGCGATGAACTTCTGATCGACGACGACGGTCGCAAGTTCAATTTTCAACCGCCCACCGAACGGCATGCGTTCACGGCCGTAGCTGGCCAGATTGACGAGGAGTCTCTCCACGCGGTCGGCCTTCATATCGACGTTGAGGGCCGACGACGTCTTCGACAGCTCGAGGTCAACCTCGTCGCCGGCAACGTGCTTCAGAACGGGCTTCAGATCGCGCAGCACCCTGTTCAACTCGACCGGCTTGAGCGCGTTGGCCTGTTCGTCGCCGTGCGCAGCGAGCCGCGCAAGGTAGCTGCCCGCACGTGCTACCTCGCCAAGCAGCCTTTCTCCCCGTTTGCGGATGGCAGTGTCATTGCTGACCGCCACCAGCCACTGCTGACCGTCCTCATGGACATCTCCGAGCAATCTGCCGCAGGTGATCGCGATTTCCGAGGCAAGGCGTGCAACGGCCTCCATCCGGTGCGCCTGGGCAAGTCTGTCCTCGAGCACGTGAACGTTCGTGACGTCTTCGACCGCGATCTCGATCCCGTCGGGGCCCAACTCCACGGCCGAGAGCCGCGCGACGAGGCGCTCGCCGTTTTTCCGCTTCCACGCCGTCTCGACCGATTGGCGCGTATTTGTGCTGAGACAGCGCTCGATTACCCAAGAGAGATCGTCCGCAGATTCGAAGACATCTTTGACGAAATCAGCACTCCGCAATTCATCGGGCTGGCGATAGCCCACCAAATCCGCTAATGCCCGGTTTGCATGCGTAAGTTTGCCTTCTCGAGTGCAGCGCCACAGCGCCACCGGCGCACGCAAGAATTGCTGGCGAAGCTCGAGTCGAGTTTCGTCGAGCTGCTTTCCGACATCTTCGATCCGTGCGTCACGTTCGGCCACTGTGGCGACGAGCTTTGCCTGAGAATCGGCGTGCTCGCTCGAGACGAGGTCGAGTGTCTGCTGAAAGTTGTTACGCGCCTCGTCGAGGGTGTGTTTTGCCTCAACGAGCTCCGCCGTGAGCCGCTGCACTTCGGTTTCCGCCGTCGACCGGGCTCGCTCGAGGCCATCGCGCTCGTTTTTATAGTCGATCTCTCGAAGCCGCGATTGTTCGCGAAGTGAATTTAGCGATTCATCGAGGACGCCACGTGCGGTCTCGAGCGTCTGGATGTCGTTCAGCAGCCGCGCCTGCCGCTCCTTATGAGCCTCGCGCTCCTTTGCGAACTGGCTCTCGAGCTGCGTGACCTGGTCGTGGGCGCGTGCGGTAAGCGTGGCGATCTGCTCGCGGAACCGTTGTTCCGCGTCCGCAGCGGCCGAGCGCATGTCAGCGACCGTNNCGTCCAGTGCTTCGCGATGCGCGATTTCCTGCGCGAGCCGCTGCTCGACGTCGGCGCGCATCGTGCGTTCGTCACGAATCAGTCCGTCGAATTCGACGTCACGCTCGGCGGCCTTCGCCTCCGCCGCCAGACGGTCTCGGCTGGCGCCTTCGTTGGCCTCTTTCAACGCCGACGCCGCGTCGGTCAGTTGGCGCTCGAGGGTGGTCCGGATGGTGGCGGCTTCGGCGAGCTGCGACGTGAGTTCGGCTTCGCGTTGCGTCAGTCGCTCGACTTCGGTCGCCGCCGTCGCATGGTCGTGCCGCGCCGCCGCGAGCG
>Ga0065705_10104503_pt1 | contig 14080 bp, 11 predicted proteins | sample SwibulcommuniRL2_FD_59092 | JGI IMG/M metagenome (GOLD analysis project Ga0065705, IMG submission 59092) | Bulk soil microbial communities from switchgrass field near Rose Lake, East Lansing, Michigan, USA - RL2 Bulk Soil v2 (version 2) | ecosystem: Environmental > Terrestrial > Soil >...
CTCGAGAATATCCGAGGAGCCTTCCACCACCACGGCGCCCAGGCAATCTCCCAGGGCTGCTTCGGCGGCCGCCATCCACCGAGGCTCCACTTCCAGCGCATCGGCGGCGCGCCCGCGGGTTTTCATGCGCCCCGCCGAAGCCAGGGCCTGCAGCAATTCCCGGGCTCTTCCGTCGTCCCCATCGCTGAGCTCCGCCTCCTGCAGGGCTCTCAGGCGCTCTTCAATCTGCGCTATGGTGCCAGCCAGGGTCTCCCGATCCAGGGAGAGGTTCTGGAGCGCCGTCATCTCTGACGCCAGGGCCTTTTCCGAGACCTCCCGCTCGCTTTTGGCCTGCTCGCATTTCGAAGCATGGGACGCCACCATGACCGACATCTCATCGAGCGCCACCCGCTTTCCTTCGTGGAGCTGGCTGGCCTCGATCAGCTCCTTCCGGAGATCCTCCAGCCGGGAGTCCAGGCGCTTGATCTCCTGCTCGAGGCTCTCCCTCCTGCTGCGCTCCTCCGCCTGACCATCGAGTACGGCGAGAAGCTCGGACCGCGTCGCTTCCGAGTCGCGCTCGGAAAGCTCCACGCTCTCGGCCCGCCGGCGCTGCTCCTCCTCACGATCCTGAAGTGCCTGCTCCACCCGTTGCAGATCCACCAGTGCCGCCTCCACCTGGGCGGTGCGCTGCTCCAGGTCGGTGTCCCGCTCCGTCACCTTGGCGTGCAGCTGAGTCGCCTCACCGCTCCACCGCAGGATACCGCGCAGCGCCTCCTCCTTTTCCTCGCTCCAGCGCTGCTGCTGCATCTTGTCCCGGTCGACGGCCCGGATGAGCTCATGCTGCCGATCCCTCCCCCGGCGGATCTCTTCATCGGCCTCTTCGAAACCTCGGCGCAGCTGCTCCACTTGCGCTCCGCTCCTCGAAAGCAAGGCCCCCTGCTCAGCCTCCTGATCCAGCAGAGTCCGCCGCACCGCCTGGGCACTTCCTGAATCCCGCTCCAGCTCTTCGAGGCGGGAGCGCAGCAGCACCCCCCGGCGTGAGCGAATCGTCTGCTGCAGCCGTTGATACCTTCTGGCCCGGGCCACCTGCCGCCGCAGCGAACCGGTCTGCTTGGTCACTTCGACGAGGATATCGTGGATGCGCAGCAGATTGTCCTGGGTAGCCTCCAGCTTCGCCAGAGCCAGCCGGCGCTTGACTTTGTACCCGAGCACTCCCGCCGCTTCCTCGAACAGCGCGCGGCGGTCCTTGGGCTTCGAGGTGAGGATCAGATCCACCTTGCCCTGCTCGATGACGGAATAGAGGCGCGAGCCGACCTGGGATCGGATCAGCATCTCCTGGATATCCTTGAGACGGCAGCGCACGCCGTTGAGGCAGTACTCGCTGTTCCCGTCCCGGTAGAGCCGGCGCGTGACCACGAACTCTTCCGACGGCTCGGGGCCCCCGTTGCCCTTCATGAATTTCAAGGTGACTTCGGCCATTCCCAGCGGTTTGCGATTCTGGGTTCCGTTGAAAATCACGTCGGCCATGCGATCGGCGCGCAGGGAGCGCGGGCTCTGATCGCCCAACACCCAGGAGATGGCGTCACCGATGTTGCTCTTGCCGCAGCCGTTCGGACCCACCACGGCGATGATTCCCGGCTTGAACTCGAAGGCGGTCCGGACGAAAAACGACTTAAATCCGTGAATTTCCATACGATCCAGGGTGAACATCCAGCTCTCCGGATGGCTGTGCGTCCGAGGCCCGTCATGGGCCTGCCGTGGCCGCTACGGCGCGGGAGTTTAACGGAAAAGTCAGGGGGTGTAAAGGTTGTAACGCAGGATCTGGTGGGGATTTGCCAGGTAACTCACTAGGAGTTGTGGCGCCGAGGGGGAGGAACGTGACCTCAAGTAAGACTTTAGTGATCGCGGGCGAGAATCAGATCCGGGAGCGACTCCAGAGCGCGCCGGGCCAGCCCATCCGGAAACGCCCGGAGGTCCCGTTTGGCTTTTTCCCCGTAGTGCCGAGCCAGGTCCCGGGTCCGCTCCAGGGTGCCGCGCTGCTGCACCAGAGAGACGATCTCCTCGCTACGCACTCGGGAAAAGTCCCGATCCTGCAGGACCGTCTGCACTTTGCGGCGGTGCTCGGAGTCTTCCGCCTCCAGAAGGTAAATCAACGGTAGAGTCATCTTACCTTCACGCAGATCGGAGACCACCGGCTTTCCCAGGGTTTTCTCATTGGACGTGAAATCCAGCATGTCGTCCACCAGCTGGAAGGCCATCCCGAGGTTCAATCCGAAATTCTGCAGCGCCGCTTCCTTCTCTGCCCCGATCCCCGCCAGCACTCCGCCCACCAGGCTGCAGCCGGAGAACAGGCAGGCGGTCTTGCGCCGCACGATGTCCAGGTGCTCCTCTTCGGTGACTGAGATTTCACCCTGCCGGCGCTGCTGGATGAGCTCGCCCTCGATCATTTTCAGGGTGATATCGGCCAGGATCTTGATGATTCTCAGGTCGTCCGCGGTAAGCGCCATCGACATCGACTTGATGTAAAGGTAATCCCCCAGCAGCACCGTGAGGCTGTTCCCCCACTGGGCGTTCAGCGATGAGCGGCCGCGGCGAATCGTCGCGCCGTCGATGACGTCATCGTGCACCAGCGTGGCAGTGTGGATGAACTCGAAAACCGACGCGAACAGGACATCCTTGTCGCCGCGATACCCCACCATCTGAGCCGAGAGCAATAGCAGCAGGGGCCGGACCCGCTTGCCGCCGCCGTTCGACAGATAGGTTCCCAGCTCATCGATCACCCCGATGTCCGAATGGAGGTTTCGCACCACCTCCGCCTCCACGGCCGCCAGCTTCGGACCCACCAGGCCGAGGATGTCCGAGAAAACCAGGCCTGGAGGCACCGTGCGCGTCATCTCCTTCAAGGGCAGCTCCATGGGGCTCTCCCGTCTCAATCCGATGACCGCGGAGGAAGGACCGGATCGAAATTCCGGGTGTTCTGAACCTTATCGCCTTGCAGCTGGTAACAGATTCCCTTGGCGTAATACCACCAGGACTCCTTGCCTGGAGAGTCGGGAAACGTCTGACGCCTCTCGGGCAGGCCCAGGCTCCGGAGGATCTTCCCCCGGTTGGACTCGGCGCCAAACTCGGCGAGCAAAGCCTCGACCTTGGACCAGTCCGGGTGATTCAGAATCACCGAGTCCACAGGCAGATCCGGCTTCGTCTTGAAGGTCTTGGTGATATTCACGTCGGCCGGGACGGCGTAACGCACCGGATCGAAGGTCTTGGGATCGTAGAAGCGCAGGTAAAAGTAGTCGAACTCAGGATCGGGGGCGGCCTTCAGCTCGTACTGCCCCTGGGAATCGGTCTGGGTCCGGCCGTACTCCTCCTGGCGGCTTCCGGTGCTGAAGTGGAGCAGGCGCAAAGTGGTCTTGGTCTTGATGAGACGGACCGGGTAGTCGGCGAGGGGATTTCCCGCCTGATCCCGAACCGTCCCATGGATGACGATGAGGACTTGTTCCGGCGCGGCATCCTGCGCCGCCGCCTGCGGGCCCAGTGCCAGAATGGCTGCCAGCGCTCCCCATCCCAGCACCTTCACGGTTCGGCGCACCAATCCTCCTAACGATAGTTCTCGAATTGCATCTCGATGGGAAGGGAGCTGGCTCGCAGGGTCTGCATGACCGACTGGAGCTCGTCCCGGCTCTTTCCCTTGACCCGCACCAGATCCCCCTGAATCGCGGCCTGAACTTTTTTCCCCGTTCCCTTGATGAGCTTGACGATTTCCTTGGCCTGGTCGGTGGGGATGCCCTGCTGCAGTGCGACCGTCTGTCGCAGCGAGCCTCCGGCGGCTTCCTCCGGCTTGGAGAAGGTTAGGCACTTGAGCGACACTTTGCGCGCCGCCAGCCGCTGACTGAGCATCTCCACGACACTGCGACGCTTGTAATCGTCATCGGCGACGAGCTGGATTTCCAGGTTCTCCCGGCTGACGTCGCTCACGCTTCCTTTGAAATCGTAGCGCGTGCGAATCTCCTTCATGACCTGCTGGATGGCGTTGTCCACTTCCTGCAGATCCACTTTGCAAACGATGTCGAATGAGTTTTCCTGCGCCATGCGCTCCCCGCCAACACGCACTGAAAAGAGGGGCGGATTGTAGCACCTGCCTTTCCGGCAGATCAAGGCGACGGAGTGCCCGCCTCGCGCCCTGCCCCGAAGGTCTGAATCTCGACCCCCCGCGGAATCTGGTAGCTGAACAGCTTCTCGGAAAGGCTCTTCTGCACCCGGATGTCGTCGAAGCGGTACTCCATACGATTTCCCAGTGGATCCAGCATCGCGATGCGGTGGATGGCTCCACGATCCCTGGAGACTTCCACCGTCAGGGATTCGTAGGGGAAATCCGCCGCTCTTGGCACCAGGCGCAGGCTGGTGGTTTCCCGTCCTTCGGTCTTCGGCTCTTCTTCCACTTTGAACTGCGAAAAAAGCGACGTTTCACCCAGCAGGAGCCGGGTCACCAGGGCACCCGCGTCGAGATCCTGCAGAGTTCCCACCAGCACCTGGCGATCCTCCGGGAGGTAGAGATAGACCTTCTTGCCGTCGCACACCGCAAGCTTTCCCCGGGGACGAGCATATTCCCAGCGCATTTTGCCGGGGGCCTTCAGATAGACGGTTCCGGTCTCCTCCTGGGGGCTCTGGAAAGTCCTCGACTCGAGAGTCTGCGTGAAATTCGCCACGATTCCGCCGGAATCGCGGTAGAAGGCTTGAACGCGACGCACCAACGCCGTGAGGGCTGGGGAATCCTCGCACCAGCCGGATCCTGGGGCGAGGGTGGAAATGAGGATTACGAAGACGCGGGCACTGCGCCGACGATTCACGCCGGGCATTCTAGCACCCGCTTGCGATGCGACCAACGCGCTATAATTCATTCATGGCCCGTCGCTCCCGCTTTCCGATCTCGAGACTCTCCGTCGTGGCCATCGCCCTCTTCCCGCTCCTCGCGGCGGGATGCCGCCGCGACGCGTCCACCCAAGCGCCTCCGGTGCCGGGGCCATCCTCCAGCCGCGCCCAGGCACTCGAGCTGCTGCGCCAAGGCGAACCCCGCAAGGCCCTGGATCTCCTGGAGCGCCAGCGGCGCACCGGCGATCCCGAGTATTCCATGCTGGTCGGAGAAGCTGCCCTGCGCTGCGGGCAATACGCCCGCGCCGCCCAGGCCTACCGCGACGTGCTCGCCTCGCGACCCGATGATCTGCTTGCCAGCACCAGGCTGGCGCGCATCGCCTTCCTGGAGGCGCGCTACGTCGAGGCCGGCAAGCAGCTGGATTGGATCCTGGCGCGCTCTCCGGATCAAGTGGAAGCCCGGACCTTGCGCAGCCGAATCCGCCTGCGGCTGGGCGATCTCAATGGCGCCGCATCGGACGCCCGCAGGTGGGCGGAGCTGGCCCCGCGCGACGCCGAGCCGTTGCGCGTCCTGGGCAGCGTCCAGTTGCTGCGGGGCGATGCGGCGGGGTCGATGCTGGTGCTGCAGCGGGCCGTGCAGCTGGATCCGACGCATCTCGCCTCCAGGCTCGACCTGGCCAAGGCCTATAAGATGTCGGGGCAGAAGCGCCTCGCGGAGGATACGCTGCGCGAGGCGGGCAGGCTCGAGCGGGAGCAGCGGCGCGCGGCGGAGCAGCGCGCCGAGGCATCGTATCACCGCATGCGGGCGCTGCAGCTGATGGAGGCGGGCAAGGCGGCGCAGGCTCTGCAGAGCTTCCAGGACGCCTTGGAGCATGACCCGAAGAATGCCGAGCTCCTGCTGGAGGCGGGACAGGCGGCTCGACAGGCGGCGGATCTCCCGCTTTCCCTCGAGTATCTGACCCGCGCGGTCCGATTGTCCCCCGGCAACGCGCTCATCCGGCGGGCCCGCGGCGAAACGATTCTCGCCTCCGACAACCCGGAGGGCGCGTTGGCCGACTTACAGGAGGCGGCCCGGCTGGATCCTTCCGATCCGGCCCCCCACCTCTCCCTGGCCGAAGCCTACGACGCCCTGCACCGTCCCGAGGCGGAGAAAGAGCGCCAGCTGGCCGAGCAGCTCGGGAAAGAAGCCGCTCTCCCCTCCCCCACCGGTATCTTCCCATGAGGAGGCTTATGGGGCTCGCCGTTTCATTGGCTTGGCTTGGCTATGGCTGCAACCAATCGCCCGCTCCGGCGCCACCCGCCGCGCCTGGTAATGCGGCCCCTGCCGGCACAGTCCTGTTCTCGGATGTGACGGAGCGCTCCGGAATCTCCTTTCAGCACTACACCGGGGCCACGGGCGAGAAGTACATGCCCGAAACGCTGGCCTCCGGAGTTTGCTCCATCGACTTCGACCGCGATCATCTGCCGGATCTCTATTTCGTCAACGGCGCGCCGCTCGGGAAAGCGACCGTCACTCCGCCTCCGATCGATCACCTCTACAGAAATCGGGGCGACGGGACCTACGAAGACGTGACGGCCACCGCCTTGCCCGGAGATTCCGGCTACGGCATCGGTTGCGCCGTGGGCGATGTGGATGGCGACGGCTGGGACGATCTGTACATCGCCAACTTCGGGCCCAATGCCCTGTACCGGAATCGCGGCAACGGGACTTTCGAGGACATCACGGCGGCCTCCGGCACGGGCGATCCCTCCTTCTCCACGGGGGCCACGTTTCTCGACGCGGATGCCGACGGCGATCTCGACCTGTACGTGGTGAACTACATGGACTATCACCTGGATGACAACAAGTATTGCGGCGAGTTGAAACCGGGATACCGCGCCTACTGCGGCCCGGAGATCTATCCAGGCTCCCCCGATCGACTCTACCGCAATGACGGAAAGGGGGTATTCACCGACATTTCGCAGCAGGCGGGAATCGCCAATCCCGATGGCCGCGGGTTGGGCGTGGTGAGCCTCGATTACGACGGCGACGGCGACGTGGATCTCTATGTCGCCAACGACGGCATGCCCAACTTTCTTTACCGCAACGACGGCGGGAACCGCTTCACGGAGGTGGGCCTTCCCTCCGGCACGGCCCTGGGGGACGAGGGAGCGGCACGCTCGGGCATGGGCGTGGATGCGGGCGATTACGATAACGACGGGAAAGTGGATCTCTTCGTGGCCAATCTTTCCTTCCAGCCTTCGGCGCTCTTCAAGAACAACGGCGACGGCACTTTCTCCGAGATGAGCTTCGTCTCGGGCATCGCCCCCGCCACGCAGCTGGTGACCGGATATGGCGCCGGATTCCTCGATTTCGACAATGACTCGTTCCTGGACATTTTCCAGGCCAACGGGCACATGATGGACAACGTGGCGCTCTATTTCGACAACGTGACTTACCCTGAGCCGAGCCAGCTGCTGCGCAACCGCGGAGACGGAACCTTCCTGGATGTCACGGCAAGCCAGGCCCCGGATGTGGCCCGCCCCAGCGTCGGTCGCGGCTCCGCCATCCTGGATCTGGACACCGACGGATGGACGGATTTGGCGATGTCCGTGTCGGCGGGAAAAGCGAAGGTTTTCCGAAACCGGGGGGTGCCGGGACGTCACTTTCTGAGCGTCCTGCTGGAGGGACGGCGCTCGAATCGGGATGGCTTCGGGGCCAAAGTCCGGGTCCGTGCGGGAGGCAAGAGCCAGCTGCGTGAGGCTCACGGAGCCTCAGGCTACGCCTCCCAGTCGGAGCGCGTCCTCCATTTCGGATTGGGCTCCCTGGACCGGGTGGATTCCCTGGAGATCCAGTGGCCCTCCGGCCAGGTGGATCGAATCACGGCACCGGAAGTGGATCGGCTTCTGCGGGTGGTGGAGGGTAGCGGCAGGGCGGAGGTCGTCAAGCCGGGACGGTGAAGCTCTTGCGCTCGCACCAGTTGTTGACGTATCCCGTCAGGACGGAAGCATCTCTTTCCAGAGGCTGCGCCTGCCCGGACGCGTCCGTGGCGCGCGCCACGGCCTCATAAGTTCCGGGGGCGGCAGTAAAGTCGAGGTACCAGAGCACCCAGGAATACTCGTTCTTGACGGGCGAGAGCACCGCCTTGCGCCACTGTTTCCCCCCATCGATGCTTACCTCCACCTGCGCGATCGCCTTTCCTCCGGACCAGGCCGCTCCGTTGACCCGATAGGCCCCCTTTCCCGCTTCGGGACGGGGAGACACGCGCGCGATCTGGGATTTCACCCGCTGGCGGAGGATCTCCTCCATCTGTACCCCGTCCGTCGTCTGCCTGAGCCCCACGTAGCGCTGGGTCTGGTAGAAGCCTTGGTAGGGTCGGTTCACCACCGTCAGGCGGATCAGCCATTTCACATTTTGCACGCCGTAGAGTCCCGGGAGAAGGGCACGCACGGGATAGCCATGCTCGGGCCGGAGCGCCTCTCCATTCATGGCCACTACCAGCAGGCTTGGCAGGCTGCGCAGCGTGGACACGGGAGTGCTCCGGGCAAACTGCACCGGCACCGGCACCAGCTCGTCCAGCCCCGCATCGGCGCCTTCCATGACCACTTCCAGCGCGCCCGGTTTGGGCTTGGCGCGCTCCAGGAGCTTCCACAGATCGACCCCGCCCCACTCGGCGGTGGAGACCATGCCGCCTCCCACGGCGCTTCCGGAACACTCGAAAGTGGCCGGATACGAGCTGCGCGACATGCGTTCCAGCTCCCCCAGACTCAGGGTGTAGGGACGCTCCACCCAACCGCCGATCTGCAGGCGGTAGGCCTCGGGACGGATGGTGGGAATTTCCAGATGGCTGCGCAGGAAGAACTGATTCGTCGGTGTCAGGAAAGAATCGAGGTCTTCAAAAGGGAAGCCGCGAATTTTCTCCGCGGAGCGCCCTGGCGGTACGCCAATTTTTCCCGGCAATGCCCAGACGGCGCTGCGCAGGACTCCCGAGCCCGCCGCGAAAAGCGCGGCCCGGGAAGCGCCGATCAGAAAGCTGCGCCGGTCGAAGATGCTCATGGAGCGGTCATTGTAGCATCTACTTTTCTCGCCGCCCCGGCGCCCGCGCTCCGGCCGGTGGCCCAGGCCCAGGCGAAATTGTGGCCGCCGATCGGCCCGAAGCAATCGAGCATCTCGCCGCACAGGAAAAGGCCCGGGTGGAGACGGCTCTCCAGCGTTCCCGGGTGAACCTCTTCCAGCGCCACGCCGCCGCCGGTCACCTCCCCTTTTGCGTACCCCTCATCCGAGGTCCAGGGCAGCTCGTAGCGCACCAGCATCTCCACCAGGCGACGCCGCTGCTCGCGCCGCAGCTGGGAGAGCGAGCCGGAAGGATCCACCTGGGCCTCGCGCAGCAGGGCCGCGACCAGGCGGTCCGGCAGGCGTCCGCGCAGCAGGGTTCCGACCAGTCCAGCTCCCTCCCGGAGGGATTTCTCCCATGCTTCTTCCGACTCATCGCACCAGTTGACGCGGATGGTTTCCCGGGGACCGCCCCGCAGGCGCGACAAGACCGCCCGGTGCGACAGGTCCAAAACCGCCGGACCGCTGTAGCCGCGATGCGTGAATAGAAAGCCGCCGGTCGTGGTCCATCGGCGCCCCTCTCCCAAGGAGTCGAGCCGCACCCTCAGCGACAGCCCTGCGAGGTCCGCATGTCGCGCTGGCTCGGCAGTCAGTGGAGTCAGCGCAGGATAGGTGGGGTGAATCGTATGTCCCAATCGGGACGCGATGGCTAATCCTGTCCCGTCGCTCCCCGTGGCCGGAACCGACAGCCCTCCGGTGGCCAGCACCACGGCGGAAGCGGCGATCGTCTCCCCGGATGCCAGCCGCACCCTCCAGGGAGAGGACCCGACGGGAGGATCTATCGACGCGACCATTACTGCAAATCGGCAGCGCACCCCTTGCCGGTGACCGGCGGCGATCAGGGCGTCACGCACGTCCCGGGCACGGTTCGACAGTGGGAAGAGCTTGTCCGTCTCCGGCTCCAGCGCCAGCGGAATGCCGAGATCCTCCTCGAAGAACTGCCGCTGCCCGGAGAGCGGCCAGGAAAGCAGCATTTTCTTCATGGAGTGGGGGGAGGAAGCCGTGACGAAGCGAGACGGGTCCAGCGTGCCGGGAAGGACATTGCACCTTCCTCCGCCGCTGATCAGGATCTTCTTGCCCCCCTCCTTCGTCCGTTCCAGCAAGAGCACTTCGGCGCCCTGCCGCGAAGCGAAAATTGCGGCCATGAGGCCCGCGGCACCCGCGCCGATCACGATGATGGGATGGTGCTGGCTGGCCAATCCAATCCCCTCCGCCATTCGCCGAATCAGTCTGGCAAGCATACCTGAGAGAGCTTGACACTCCCGGGTGAATCTCCAAGAATGGCCGCGCTTTCCGGGAGAGTCCCCGTTGCACGCGCGCCGCGCCGCCGCCCTCAGTCTCGCCATCGCCTCGCTCATGCTCGTGGGGCCCCTCCTTTCCTGCAGGTCTTCCCGGGAAGATCCGCGCGTCGCCACGATTCGTACCGCACTGGAAAAAGGAGAGACTCAGCGCGCCCTCGATCTGTCCACGGATTACCTGCGTGAGAAACCCGACTCCGGAGAGGCGATGGATCTGAAGGGTCTGGCCCTGCAGGCGATGCGACACGCCGAGGCGGAGCAGGCCTTCCGCGAGGCGATTCGCTTGCTGCCGTCCCGCCCCGAGCCCCGCGATCACCTGGCGGCTCTCCTCTATCAGGCAGGTAAGCAACAGGAAGCTGTGCGGGCGTGGCAGGAAGCCATCGAGGTGGATTCGGAGTATGCCCCCGCCCATTACAACTTGGGCAGCGTGTACCAGGCGGATGGCCGCCTGGACGAAGCCGCCGCCCAGTTTCGTGAAGCGCTCCGGCTGAAGCCCGATCTGGTTCAGGCCCGCATCAACCTGGGCATCGCCCTGGTCAGCCTCGGGAGATTTCCGGAGGCGGAGAAGGAATTGAAAGAGGCGGCAAGGCTCTCCCCCAACGATCCCGAGGCAGCCTTCAACCTGGGCGCCGCCCTGGTGTCGGCCCGCAGGACCGACGACGGCATTCGCGAGCTGCGGCGCGCCTTGTCGTTGCGCCGGGACTTCGCCGAGGCCCACGAACGCATCGCCACTGCTTATTTCTACGACGGTAAGCTCGATCCGGCGGAGACGGAGTTCCGAGAGGCATTGCGTCTGCGGGCGGATTATTCCGAGGCCCACCTGGGTCTGGGAGTGCTGCTGACCGAGCAGGGGAAGGAAGACGAAGCCATTCGGGAGTATGAAAAGGCCCTGGCCATCGACCCCACGCACCACACCGCTTCCATCAACCTGGCACTGCTTTATGGCCGCCAGGACAAAGCCCCGCCCAAGGCGGTGAACCGGGTCGCGGCGTTCGAGATTTATCGCCGCGGATTGTTGGACAAGAACTGGGATGGAGCCTGGAGGATTCTCTCGGCCCGATCGCGAGCCATCTACCTGGACGATCCGGCGCGCTTTCGCTACGCCGCCCAAAAGGGATTCGACGATCCTCAGACACGCGAGCGCCTTTCCGCATCGTCATTTTTCCTGCGCTACCTCGAGCCTCCTGCTCCCGATCCTTCCTCAGGGCTTCCGTACGATCCGGGACGCATGGGAGCGCTGCGCGAGGGTCCCGATGGGGAGTGGCGCGTGGACCTGCTCGTCCTCCCCGGCGTTCCCACTCCCGATCCCCAGCGCTGATTACCGGCGTGCCGGAGGCCATCGTTCCCGAAGATTGACACCCCCAGGTGCCGGCGCTAACATACTCCGCTTTTTCCCCATGCCGGAGAGCCGCATTTCATGAAGCGCATCGTCGCCATCGCGACGGCCGTCCTGATCCTGGCCGCCCTGTTCTCCAGTGTGAGCTTCGTGGGTGGTGACGAGGTGGGGGTGCTGGATCCCAGGTTCGGGAATCCGGTCGTCCTCTCCCGCGGCATCCACTTCCACTTCCCTTTCCTCAGCCGGATCACGCACTATCCCCTGACCCCCGTGAAGGTCGAGGCGGAATCCAAGCTGGAAACCCGGGACAATCTCAATTTCAAGGCCCATTATCGCCTGGAGCAGTCCTTCGACCCCGAGACGATTCTGGCCTTCCACGCCCGCCGCGGAGGTCGCCCGCTCGCCGAGGTCCGCAAACAGATCACCGAAGCCGCGGTCCAGAAGGCATCCACCCAGCTGAGGGCCGACGAAATCCTTGGCTCGGCCACCCAGGAACGCTGGATGGCGGTCCTGACCCCCCCGAGTCGGGAGGGAGGCATTCGCCCACTGGAGATAACCGTGGACCCGGTCGAGTCGCGCGCCATGGTGAACGCCGCGCTGATCTACCTGCAGCGCAATCTTCCGGCGGCGGCCCTCCACCTGGCGCAGATGGCCGTGAGCCGCTATCCCCAGGATCCAATCACGCACTATGGCCTTGGGCGGGTCTATGAAGCTCAGGGAAAGGAATCGGATGCGGAGGCCGAGTACATCCAGGCTCTATTTCTCGATCCGGCGGCCAAGGAGCCCATGGCCCGCCTGGTTGGAAATCTGCTGAAACGGAGGGAATTCGCGCGTACCCAGAGGCTGCTGGCGGCCGCGCTGGAGAAGGACCGGACCTCGGCGGCCCACTTCAACTGGATGGGCATCACCATGCAGTTTCAATCCCGCTATGACGAGGCCCAGGTCGCCTTCCAGAAAGCCGTCGAGCTGGATCCCAAGAATGCCGAATACCGTGCCAACCTGGGAGCTCTCTTTCTGGCCCGCGGTGATTACAAGTCCGCGGAGGCGAGCCTCAAGGAGGCCATCCGAATCAACCCCGACTTCGCCCTCGCTCTGTACAACCTGGGTGTCTCGATCGCCGAGCAGGGTCGCCATCAGGAGGCCCTGCCGTTCTTCGAGCAGGCGGAGAAGGTCGGCCCGGTCACCGTAGGACTGCTCAACGCCTTGTCCCGGGCTTACCGGGAAGTGGGCAACACTCCCAGGGCGGTTTCCGCCATCCAGCGCTCCCTCGCCATGAATCCCAACCAGCCCGCGCAGAAAATCCTGCTCAAGCAGCTTCAATCGAAGGCTCCCGCGCAAAAGCGCTGAGCGATCGTACCGTCCGGCGGTGATTAGAGTTGGAGCGGGACGACGCTGTGGTACTGCATGGTCTTCTCTTTGCGCTGATAGAGATCACCACCCAGCGGGTCGAAGATGTTGCAGACCTTCAGGTCGCGCCCGTAGACGTGCAGGCTGATGGCAGTCGCCGGCGTGTCATTGGCGATTTTGTGGTACTCCACCGGTGGGATCAGGGCGCCGCACGCCCCAACTCCCGCTCCGATGACTTCCCCCTGGTGGAAGCGCACTGTCTCCCCGACTTCTCCCACCGGATCGAACCGTGTAACCTGGATGCGCCCCTCGTACACCCCTTCCACGCACCACACTCCCGCGTGATCGTGGATGGCGGTTTTCTGCCCCGGTCCCCAGACCATCGCCACCAGGACGAAACCGCTTTCCGAGTCCTGATAGAGGAGATGGCGGGCATAGCTCGAAGGATCAGCCGCCCGGCAGGCCTGCGGAAGCCATCCGGGGGTCTCCAGCAATGCTATGAGCTGCGCCTTGACATGATGGACCTGCTCCGATTCACCGTGACCCGAGGCAAGAAGCGCGCGCAAATCCACGATGAATTTCCTCAAGGGAGGGGCTGGAGAAATCTCGAGGCGCATGATGCAGTCTCCTGCACGCCGGTGAACCTAGGGCTGAAGGGCGGCCTTCCGGCGCATTCGATATCTGATGACGGTCCACGCAGTGTAGGCCAAGAATAGCACACCCAGGACGGAGACGTAGGTCCGAAAAACACCCTGGAGTCGGTCCCAGGAGGTTCCGAACCGATGCCCCGCCCAGGCGATCAGGAGTATCCAGGCCAGGTTGCTGAGGGTGGCGCAGAGGAAGGTGGCGACGCGGGGCATCTTCCCCATCCCGGCGGCGAACAGGAAGAACCCGCGGAGCACCGGCAGGAAGCGATTCACCAATACCATGCCCACTCCGAAGCGCTCAAAGTACCGCTCCAGGGTCGGAAGCGCGGCGGCGGCCAGGCGGGACTTGCGAATGAAGAAATAGGAGTGCCCGAGCCGGTCACCCAGGGTATAGGCGATTTCCGCCCCGAGCATACTTCCCCCCAAGGCCGCTGCCAGGACCCCGGCGAACGGAAGTTCGCCACGCCCCGCGAGGAAGAATCCGAACAGCATCACCGTGTCACCGGGCAAA
>Ga0065705_10104504_pt1 | contig 14069 bp, 12 predicted proteins | sample SwibulcommuniRL2_FD_59092 | JGI IMG/M metagenome (GOLD analysis project Ga0065705, IMG submission 59092) | Bulk soil microbial communities from switchgrass field near Rose Lake, East Lansing, Michigan, USA - RL2 Bulk Soil v2 (version 2) | ecosystem: Environmental > Terrestrial > Soil >...
GTCCGCCGGCCCCGCCAAATCCACCACCGCCGAATCCGCCCGCGCCGCCAAATCCGCCGCCGCCAAATCCGCCCGTGCCGTCGCGACCGTCCGATCCGCGCCCACCACCGGGGAATCCACCGCCGCCAGCGCCGCCGAAACCGCCAAATCCACCGCCGGTCCGGCCGCTGCCCGAGGTTCCTGTTCCGCCTCGCGTCCGGCGGCGATCGGTAGCATCGTTATCGGTGGCCGCTGCGCCGGCGCCCTGTCGGGCCGTGGCGCGCTTAGTGTATTTGTCGTAAAGCTGATATGCCGACGGGTGCTTGGTTTTGAGCTCCGCGACGTTTTTGGCGGCATACGTTTCGGTTTCCTCTTTGCCGCCGCTGGTAACGGTGATCTCCATGTCGATCTTGCCGCTGTCCGTCTCAGTGATCTTGACCGACGTGCCGTCTTCGCTGGCGTTAATCACTCGCGTCCAGCCGGCGCCGTCGTCCTCGACGGTCGTCGTCATCTTTGCAGTGCGGCGCGTGTTCTTGGCCGGAGCGCTCTTCGTCGCGGGCTTCGTCGTTGGGTCGGCCTTCGTATCGTCGGCTGCCGGCCCGTCAGTGGCAATTGCGACTGTGGCCTCGGCCTTGTTTTGTTTTGTGGCTGGCGTCTGGGCAAAGGCACCTGCCGTCGCCTCGATGCCGGTAGTCCCGCTGCCCGAGCCGCTACTGCCCCGCACTTCCGCCGTCGCTTTAGCCCCAGGGGGCTTCGCGGTCTCTTGCTGGGCGAGCGACCAGGGAACAAGGGCGAGCGAGCCAAGGATCGCCGCCACGGGGAGCCACCAGGGCCGCCGCACCGAATGGTTGGAAATCGTTTTCATTGCCGTAAGCCTTTCGCGTAATGTACCAAACGCCCCTGAAACACCCACCGCCATTGCCGCTGGCCGGGCCGCATCGGCAGTGGAAATATCGAGCACAAGGTTTGCATAGTCCGCCACCGCCAGCCGTCCCCGCGTCACGGCCAAGGCGTCGCAGGCCAATTCCTGCGCCAGTTCATACCGCCGCTGAGCCAGCCAAACGAGCGGATGAAAGAACAGCGCGGCATCGACCACAGCCGTCAGCCGATTCCAAGTCAGATCGCGCCGCACAAAGTGAGCCAGTTCATGGGCCAGTGCCATTCGCACGCGCTGGGGTGTGCTGGTCGCCAGAAACTCCTGCGGGAGGAGGATCGACGCCACCGGCCCACTCACCAGCAGCGGGCTGCCGCCGCCCGGAATCGTCCGCAACGGCGGCGGCGACATCAGCGCAAATTGATAGCCCAACTGGCGATAGTCCTGCTTCACCAGCGGATCAGCCAGGGTCCGGGCTTGCCTGCCAAGTTGCGCTGCCCGCCGGTGGGCCACCAACAAGCGAACCAGGTACCACGCGCAGCCAGTAATCCAGCCGATGGCCACCAGCGCTCCAAACAGTGCTTGGGCCGAAGCGTAGCCAAATGCGCCGGCTTTCGGCGGCGCCGCCACGTCCGCAACATCGGCAACCTGTTGGACCTGGCTGCCGAATTCAATTGGATCGAGGCCGTTGGCTTCGAGGAGCAACATGGATTGCGAAACCACTGGCGAAGATGCTGGCAGCACCGGCAGGCCGATTGTTCCAGGCACCACCAGCGCCACGAGCAGCTTGAGATACACCCCGCGCCAGAGCCAAGAGCGCAGCGCCGCCGGCATTCGCGAAAACGCCCGCTCGGCTAGCCACACCAGCGGAATGAGAATGGCCGCTTGCCACGTGGCCCGCCATAGTCCGCCCGCGACCAACTCGCCCAACCACGCCGCACCCTCGAAGAGATCGTTCATGCGTCACCTCGCCGACTCTTGTCGCCCGCTTTCTTGTCACCTTCGCGCCTGTCACGCTGCTCCAGCTCGCGCACCAGCCGCTTCAGCTCGTCCAGCTCTTCCGGCGCCAGCTCGGTCCGCTGCCCCAGGTAGGCGACAAAGGGAGAAACCGAGCCGCCGAGCACCCCCTGCACAAAGTCGCCGATCAGCGATTGCACGAGATGGGTCATCGCGACGCGCGGGCTATAGCGATTCATCCCGCCGGTCTTGCGGCGGGTGAGATAGCCCTTCTTCCGCAGCCGTTCCAGCACCGTGAGCACGGTGGTTCGAGCCTGGCCCGAGGTATCGGCCAGCTTGTCAGCCGCCTCGCGAACGCTGAGCGGATGGTGCTCCGCGACGAGGCGAAGCACCTCCAGTTCGACGCGACCCAGCGATTCGGGCTTGGGCATGGCAGACACCTCTGACTACAGCGGTCGTCAATATAGCAGCTGACTACAAGTGTCGTCAATAGTGCCCGAAAGGAATTCTCGCTTGTGAAGGTCTTGGCCATCTGGCAGACTGAAGCGCGCCTGCCCGTTGGCCTGCCGGATACCTGCCCCGCTATGAAGTCACTCTCCTTCGCCGCTGCCGTACTGGTGCTTGCTACCACCGCGACTGCCGCTGACCTTGCGACCGTGCTTCGCCGGCCAATCGCTCTGGTCCTGTCGCCCGACGCCTCGCGGCTCTTAGTCGCCAACCGCGACAGTGGGACGATCTCGATCGTGGCGCTACCCGCCGGCAACGTTGTCAACGAGCAGGCGATTGGGAAGCGGCTCTCGGACCTGGTCGCCATCCCCGGCACTAATCGCCTCCTGGCGACCGACGAGAGCGCGCACGAGCTTGTAATGCTCGAATTTGCAGGCGACGAGCTGCGCATCGTCAGCCGGCTGCCGGTCAGCCCTTATCCCGTGTCGGTGCGCATTTCCCCCGACGGCAAAGAGGCCACGGTCGCTTCGCTCTGGTCGCAGCGGATGACGTTTGTCGCGATCAAGGACGGATTGGAAATCCGTCCTAATGGAGTGCTCGACCTTCCCTTTGCCCCGCGCTGCCAGTTGCCTCTGGTTGGCCGCGACCGGCTGATCGTGGCCGATTCGTTCGGAGCGAAGCTGGCACTCGTCGAGCCCTCGACCGGCAAGCTGATCGATACGCGAACGTTCCCCGGCCACAACATCCGCGGCTTCGGCGCCAGCCCCGACGGCAAGATGCTGATCGTCGCTCACCAGATGCTCAACGACCTGGCCCACTCGATTCGCAACGACATTCACTGGGGCCTCTTGATGTCGAACGATCTCCGCTGGCTGGAGGTCGATTCGGTCCTGGCCGGTGGTAAGAAGCTGTACTACGGCGCTCACATCCATCCATTGGGCGACCCGGGCAAAGGAGGCGGCGATCCTGGAGGCCTCGACGTGGCTGCCAACGGAACGGTCTGCATCACGCTCGCCGGCGTCGATCAGGTCGCGTTCGGCCAGGAGAACGATTTCTCGATGCAACGCGTGCCTGTCGGTCGTCGGCCGACGGCTGTGCGCCTTGCGTCCGATGGCTGCAAGGCTTATGTGGCGAACACGCTGGACGATTCCATCTCGGTCGTCGATCTGGCGGCCGCGGCAGTTACGGCGACCATCCCGCTCGGCCCCAAGCCCGAGTTGACTCTGGCCCAGCAAGGCGAGCTGCTCTTTTACGATGCCCGCATGTCGCACGACGGCTGGATGAGTTGCCACAGTTGTCACAGCGACGGCCACGCCAACGGCGAAAGAAACGACAACCTCAGCGACGCCTCATTCGGCGCACCCAAACGCGTGCTCTCGCTGCTCGGCGTTCGTGACACTCTCCCGCTGGCTTGGAACGGTCAGGTGCAAACGTTGCGGCGGCAGATCGAGAACAGCCTCGACCTCACAATGCAGCGCGAGGAGCGGGCGACGGCCGATCAAATCAAGGCCCTCGCCGCGTATGTCGAGACGCTCGAGATTCCTCCTTCGGTCGCGGCGCTTCGCGGTACCGCTGACCAGGCGGCAATCGAGCGTGGTCGTGCAAACTTCACGCGGCACGACTGCGGCAGTTGTCACGCCGCCCCTACCTTTACATCGCCCGCCGCGTACGATGTCGGCTTGACCGACACGCTGGGGAACAAGGAGTTCAACCCGCCGTCGCTGCGCGGCCTTTCGCACCGCGGCCCATTCTTCCACGACAATAGCGCCGAAACTGTGGAAGAGGTTTTTGCCAAGCACGGCCATCCAAACGCGTCCACCTATTCGGCCGACGAAGTGCGCGATTTGGCCGCGTTCCTCCTGAGCCTGTAGTAGCTGCCTGTAGTAGATGACTGTCAGGGCCTGATTGGCTTCTTCTTGTAATGCGGCTGGTAGAGCTGCACGTTGACACCGCCGGGCATCTTGAAGAACGTCACGAGGCCATAGCCATGGTCCTCGATCGGCGCAGTGAACTCGACCCCTTTTGCCTTCAGGTCAGCAACGGTCTTCTCGATCTCGTCGCAGAAGAAAGAAATGGCGTGAGTGCCAGCGCGCGAGTGCGGATGGCTGTCGTCCGACGGATGCACACCCATGTCAGCCGAGGGGGCCTCAAAGATCAGCCACCCCTCCCCCACGTCGGTATATGCCCAGCCCAGCTTGTCGCGCAGGAAGGCGCGCATCGCTTCGGCTTGGCTGCTATAGAACATCGTGTGCACGCCGCGGATCATGGCAGGCTCCATAAGGGAGCCAAGATTATAGCCTGCCCGCGGAGGTGCATCCGCTATCGCGACTCTTTGATCAACTTCAGCGGCAGCGGCGAATCGGCGCTGGCGCCGATCACGGCGTCGTGCCGATCCAGGCCTGCGGCGACTTCGCCCTGAAGATTGTGGTAGGGATCGTCGGTCACCTCGGCCATGGGCTCCGTTCCCATCGAGCCCGTCGGGCACCAACAAACGTGGCCGTCCTCGCACAGGAGGTTCTGCCCCCGGCCACCATGGTTGGCGGTCGTCCGGCCCGGACGGCCGTCGCTCGGCTTGTCCGCCAAGAGCACGTAGTTCGTTCGTCGCTGGTCGCGCGGCGTGACGAGCTGCCCGTCTTGCTGGTAGCCCATGTTATAGCCGTAATCGCCGCCCATGGCTTCGTACAGTTTTTGCAGCATCTCGCCCCGCGCGCCGTCGAGCTGTTCCCACGACGGAATTTGCAGTTGATTTAGGTGCGAACCGTAATAGCCGGTCGGGCAAACAAACGACCGCGGATCGAGCACGAGTTGGTTGTTGACCAGCGTCGGAGCATAAATGCCGGCCCGGCTGCGATTGCCCGCCAGCGCGATCTGCGGGAAGCGACCCAGCTCGTCGAGCACCGCATGTTCCTGCAAGGCCAGTCCGTCTTGACGCAAATGGTTCTGGCACGTCGCGACCTGGGCCTGGAACCGGCTCAGCGACAGTGCCGGGAAGAACAAAGCAAAGCCGGCCACGAGCACCGCAGCAGCGGTGAGCAAATCAATCCAGGTGAATCGCCTCGACGTGGAGACTTCCGCCGGATCGGCGGCCGACGAAAACGCTGCCTTTACGGGCCGGACCAACGCTTGCGACTCTCGGACAATATACGCACATGTGCGGGTGGCCAAGCCGGCAGGCGGTGCATAGTGCTCTGGCTCGTCCGCCAACCCGATGCGGCCGATGCAGTCTTCCAGACGCGCCAGTTCATCACGCAGTTCGATGTCGCGCGCCAGCTCGCGCTCGACCTCGGCCTGCTCGGCCGGCTCGAGAGCTCCCAGCAAGTAGCCCAGCAAATGCTCGCGGGTGGAATTCATGGGTGTTCGGGATGCGCGTGTATCCAGGCTTCGTTCAGTTTGGCGACGGCGGCATGCATGCGGCTCTTCACTGTTCCTACCGGAATGCCGAGGCTCTCGGCTGCTTCGCGATACTTCAGGTCCTGAAAATAAACCAGTTGAATCACGTCGCGCAAGGGTTGTGGCAATTCGGCAATGGCTCGGCTGATCCAATCCTTTCGCTCGTCGGCGGTGAGCTGGGCCGTGGGGCTGGCCTCGCAACTCACGAGCAAGTCGAGCAGCTTACCCACCTCTTCACCGTCGGTGTGGCCGGCCCGGTCGAGACTGACCATCCGGTGCCGCCGGCTGCGACGCTGGGCGTCGATCGCCTGGTTGGTGGCGATCGTGTACAGCCAGGGACGGAAGGCCCGACCCGCTTCGAACTTCGCACACTTCAGGTGCACCTGAAGGAACGCGGCCTGGAAGGCGTCCTCGGCCATCTCCGCGTCCCCCAAGTAACGCCGCAGGTAGCTAAACAGCTCGCGTTCGTAGCGGCGGACCAGTTCGGCGAACAGGTCTCGGTCGCCACACTCGCAGTACCCCAACAGCAGCTCTTCGTCGCTTGGCGACGCGTCGCGCGAATGGGGCAAAGGACCCGACGGCGATTTCAAGGTGCTTGTCATTTCTACGGACCGCTGGTGCGCGAGGTTCACGAAACGCGACCCTGGCGTTTGCTGGAAAATGCCCCCTACGCCGCGGCCTGGCCGCCAAAAGCGGCAGTGTCGCTACCCTCGCCATTCTACGGGGCGGGAGGTGAAAAGTCCGCCCTTATGGCCGTCAGGGACGCCGCGTCGGCCGATTTGACAGCCGCTGCGGGGCGTTCTAGACTCACGGCTCCCTGAGACGCAAAGGCCGTGCCAAGAGACAATCGGTGACCGCCAAGAAGTACGAGTGGGCCACCGCGGGCGACGTTAACGCCTTTTTTGGCTTGATGTTAGATAACGTCGCGAACCTCCTCCTCATCGTCAGCTTGCTGGCTGGCGTTTTTGCATTTCCTACAGATGTCGCCCTGCGCAACATGATCCCCGGCACCGCCATCGGCGTGCTCGTGGGGGACCTGCTCTTTTTTTGGCTAGCGTTTCGACTGGCGCGGCAAACCGGACGCCACACCATCACCGCCATGCCGTTGGGCCTCGACACTCCAAGCGCCCTGGGCATGGTCTTTTTCGTTCTCGGACCGGCGTTCCTCGCCGCCAAAGGCCGCGGACTGACCGAACACGACGCGGCCATTCACACGTGGCACATCGGCATCTCGTCAATCTTTATCAGCGGCCTGTTCAAAGTGCTCTGTGCGTTTGGTTCGAACTGGATTCGGCGGGCATTTCCCCGGGCGGGCCTGTTGGGTTCGCTAGCGGCGATTGCACTCGTGCTGATCAGCTTTTTGCCCCTCCTGGAAATCCTGCACTCACCGATCGTCGGCTTTGTGTCGCTGGCGGTCGTGTTGACGACGCTCGTCGCGCGGATTGAGCTGCCGTACAGACTTCCGGGGGCGGTCGGCTCGCTCCTCATCGGCGGTGTGATGTATTACGCACTCCGTTGGGCCGAAAGTTCGGGCATTTTGCCCGCCAGCCTGGCTCTACCCAAGGAGCCGCTGCCGATCGACCCGCATCAAGGCCTCTTTCCGACCGAGTGGCTCGCGGTCTTTACGTTCCAGTGGCTGGGGGCCTTGCGGGACGCGGTCCACTACCTGCCGATCGTGATTCCGTTCGCCTTAGCGACGGTCGTGGGCGGCATTGACTGCACCGAAAGCGCGGCCGCGGTTGGCGATGAATTCGACACCGGACAGGTCATCGGTGCCGAAGCGCTCGCCACACTCGTTGCCGCACTGTGCGGTGGCGTCGTGCAGACGACCCCCTACATCGGTCACCCAGCATACAAAGCGATGGGAGGCCGGGCGGCCTACGTGCTGGCGACGGCTCTCTTCATCGGTTCGGCCGGCGTGCTCGGCTACTTTGGCTACCTGTACGTCATCATTCCCAAAGTCACGGTCTATCCGATCCTCGTCTTCATCGGCCTGGAGATCTCGGCCCAGAGTTTCCACGCCACGCCGCAGCGGCACTATCCGGCAGTCGTGCTGGCCTGTGTGCCGGCACTGGCGCAGCTCGGGCTGATCTTCGTCGATAAGGTCTTCGGCGATCCGCTCATGTTTGAGAAGGGCGTGTCGATCGCGGCTCTCAAGGGAGAGGCACTGGTGGCCGAGCTGACCACGCTGCGAATGCTCGCCAACGGCTTCATCGTCACCAGCCTGCTCTGGGCCTCGGCCCTCGCGGCTCTCATCGACCGGCAGCTATGGCGCGCCGCGAGTCTATTCCTCTTGTGCTCGGTGCTGACGATGTTCGGCGTCATGCACTCGCCGCTACCGGGCAGCCCGATGTTCCTTCCCTGGCAGCTCGACGAACAGGCACGGCACCACGTGGTGACCTATCTCGTTGGTTACCTTGGAGTAGCGGTGGTGCTGTATGTGTGGAGGACTGTCCTGCCCGCGGGGGAAGCCGACCGGATTGAGGCCGGTTGAGTGAGGGATCTTGTACTTAGTACTCAGTACTGAGTACTAAGTACTGAGTACTTGGTTCTCGTTCCTTTCAGCCATCGTCCGTGTTGCCCGCGCGAACCACCACGTCTAACTCCACTTTCAAGCCTCGACACCATGCCTCTCCCCCGCATCCTCGAAGCGGAAGTGATGGACACGCCCGAGGAGGCGCGCGACTACGACGCGATGGACCATTCCGCGGTGAACCGCGTCTTTGTCGATGATCTCCTCGCTGCACTCGCGGATCGGGCGGCAAATCATAAATCCGAAATCCTAAGCCCTGAATTGCTGGATGTCCTCGATCTGGGCACCGGCACCGCTCAAATCCCGATCGAGCTTTGCCGGCGCTATGAGCACTGCCGCGTTATGGCCTGCGATGCCGCCGCATGCATGCTTGAGCAAGCCCAGTACAACCTGGCGGCGGTGAATTTCAACGATCGTATCCAGCTCAAGCAGGTCGATGCCAAGGCCCTGCCGTTTCATCAAACGCGCTTCGACGTGGTTATGTCCAATAGCATCATTCACCACATCCCCGAGCCAGTAGCGGTGCTCCGTGAGGCAGTCCGTGTTGCGCGGCCGGGAGGACTCGTTTTCTTCCGCGACCTGGTGCGTCCTACCAGCGAAGGCCAGCGGCAGCAGCTTGTCTCGACCTACGCCGCCGAGGCCAACGACCACCAGCGTCAGATGTTTGCTGACTCGCTGCACGCGGCCTTGACGCTGGCCGAGATCCGCGACCTGATCGCGAGCCTGGGCTTTGACCGCAACACCGTCCAGCAAACCAGCGACCGGCATTGGACGTGGATTGCCTGCAGCGCCTGAATAGCGGCACCCCGTCGCCAGCCGCACTGGCTAATTGATCTGAATCGCCGGCAGCTCGTTCGCACCGGCGGCCACGTCGTACTTCAGCGGCGTGCGCTGTGGATCGGCATATTGCGGTGGCAAGAGATTCCGGCCGTCGCGAACCATCTCTTCGCCAATCTGGCGGGCTGCGCGGAGCTCGACCGTTACAGCATAGCGGCCGGGCGGGGCGCCGTCGCCGGTTTGCATCGTCGTGAGTGCAAATCGTCCTTCGGCATCGCAGTAAGCAAGGGGCTTGGGTGCGCCGGTCGGCGGCGCATCGAGCGGATGGAACACGATCATCGCCTCAGCCAGCGGCTTGCCAGCCAGCAGCACCTGGCCGTGTACTGGAGCGCAAGCAACCCCGCTAGCCGAGCCACAGCCGACAGCGGCCATGCCAATCGCCACGACGAGAAACCAGCATCCAGCCAAATTGCCACGCATTGAATTCGTACTACTCCACTTGAGGCTCGGCCCCGGCTCGCGTGACCAGGTTGGCCAGCACCTTCAGGTTCGTTGTCTCTCCGTAGAAACGGACCGAGCCGTCGGCAAACAAGAAATTCGCACCACCCGGGTGGAAGCTATAGAAGCAGTGCCCCCATTCGTTCGAATTGTTGATCGCCACATTGCCAGGAATTGGTCCAAACGCGGCGTCCCAGGCTTTGCGCTGGCCGATCTCATAGGCGTTGTCGGTCGTGGCCCACGCGCCGCCCCGCGCCCTTACCTTGGGCGCGCTGTTGAAGTTGACCGGCGTCTTGATCCGTCGTCGCCACACATCCTCGCGCCCCGCACACTCGCCTATCATGATCGAATTTGACGTCCCGTCGAGAATCGCCGAGAGCGTGTTCTGCTGGTTGGTTGCGCTGTGCCAGCAAATCACCCCGCGCAGATCGGACGTGGTGTTGACCTGGTCCGTGGTTGGAAGGACGAGATTGATGTCGGGATGTACGCCAGCCGGCGTGAAATAGTCCCCCACCGCGCCGGTCTTGTTGGGCGGTGTCGTCTCCGGCTTGTCTTGGATTCGCATTGGATCGGGCGTCGAGGGGCACTGCAAAACCGGCAGCCGCAAGGCGACCAGCGGCCGATTCGGACTCACCCACCAGTCGATCGTCAGGTCGTAGCCATCGACGAGATTCTGTTGCTCGAGGTAAGGCAAGACGAACGGCGCCCAGTTGTTCTTGCCGGGAAGCGACTGATTGGTGTACGCCAGCGGCAGCTCCTTCCGTGGCCCCTCGAAGTTGTGGACGGCAAGGCCGAGCTGTTTGAGATGGTTCAGGCACTGGCTTCGCCGGGCGGCCTCGCGGGCCGCTTGAACTGCCGGGAGCAACAGCGCCACGAGCACGCCAATGATGGCAATCACGACGAGCAATTCGACAAGCGTAAATCCTCGGTTAAGGCGCATAGTGGCTGAATCCTGGTGATGAATTTGACAATCACGAGCGAATTAGCACTTCGCATGCCGCCGCGGCCGCGATGGCGTAAAGGTCGGCGGGGCTGCAGTTTGCGGCAAACGTGCTGAGCTAGAGTGACTCGCAAGTCGCGCCGGCTCTTTCGACATTCCTGGCGATTGCACCGACTGATTAGGCGTCACGAGGCAGCAGGACATCCAGGCGCGTCGCTCCCGGATGGTCTATCGCCGCCCGCGCGGAATACCTAGAATTCGAGGGTAAGCAGTCTTCCCAAACTGCGCAGCTTGTTTACCGGCAAATCCGAGCTGCAAACCGTTACCCGCTATGACGTTACGTTACTGGACCGCTGGCGAATCCCACGGCAAAACGCTGCTGGCCGTGGTCGATGGATTCCCTGCGGGAGTCCAGCTCGACACCGGGCCGATCGACGTCGAGTTGCGGCGGCGACAGGGGGGCTACGGCCGCGGCGGCCGCCAGCGGATCGAATCCGACACCGTCGAAATCCTCAGCGGCATCTGGAAGAACACGACGCTGGGCAGCCCGATCGCCCTGCAAGTCGTCAACAAAGACTACAAGCTCGAGCGGCTGGACGACCTCGATCGTCCCCGACCCGGACACGGCGACCTGACCGGCGCGATCAAGTACCTCGGGCCCATTCGCGGCATCCTCGAGCGAGCCAGCGCCCGCGAAACGACCGTTCGTGTCGCAGCCGGGGCGCTCGCCAAGCAGCTTTTGGCACACTTCGGCATCATGGCAATTGGCTACGTCGTGGAACTCGGCGGCATCAAGCTCGACGTCCCCAATTTGCCGCTAGCCGAACGATTGAAGCTCCGCGACGCGAGCGAAATCTATTCGCTCGACGCCGGTCGCGAGGAAGAAGTCAAACGGCTGATCGACGAGACGGGCAAAGCGGGCGACACGCTGGGCGGCATCGTTGAGGTTCGCGTCGAGGGGATTCCCTTTGGTTTGGGGACGCACACGCAGTGGGACCTAAAGCTCGATGGCCGCCTGGCCCAAGCCGTGATGGCGGTGCAAGCGATCAAGGGGGTCGAGATCGGCCTTGGCTTCGAGGCGGCGCGGCGGCCCGGTTCGCAGGTCCACGATCCGATTAAGTTCGACGCGGCCAAGAAGGACTCGCCGACGTTGGGCTACGAGCGGCCCACGAACAATGCGGGGGGCCTCGAGGCGGGCATGACCAACGGCCAGCCGCTGGTAATCCGGGCCGCCAAGAAACCTATCAGCACGCTCCGCAAGCCGCTGGAATCGATCAACCTGGCCACGAAAGCTTCCGAAGCAGCGTCCTATGAACGAAGCGACGTGTGCGCGGTGCCGGCAGCCTCGGTGATCGTGGAAAACGTGGTCGCCTTCGAAGTGGCCCGGGCGCTCGTCGAGAAGTTCGGCAACGACAGCCTGGCGGAAATGCAGGCAAGGCACGCCATGTTCATGAAAATGGCACGGGAGAGGTAGAGGACAGGGGACAGGAAAGAGGACAGGGGCCGAACAAGGACGTTCGCCATGACGAGCCAACGACGAATCCTTCTCTGCCGTCTGGGCTTTGTATTTTTCTGTCTGTTGCCAACGTTGGCAGTTGGGATTTGGGTGGCTGCCGTTGCCGATCGCCAAGCCGCTGCGCCGATTGACGTCGCCAGGCTGCGTCTGGAACTATCAACTCGGCTGGGAATGGCAATCGAGATCGAGCGCGCCAGCGGCTCACGCGAAGCGTTCCGCCTCGAAGGACTGCGAATTCGCGATCCGGAGACGGGCGACGTCTTGGCTCAAGCGGCTGCCGTCGAAGCGACCCGCACGAGTGCCGGTTGGCAGATCGAAGCATTCAGACCGGTAGTTGACCTGACGCACATGCGTCGTTTGGCGTCACGCCTGCATGATCGGTTGCTCTGCGGACCGAAACAGGAGCGTCCATCACTGACGATAGCGGCGCGCGACGTCCTACTCATCGGCAACGGGCAGCAAAATTCCCTTCATCAGATCGTGGCCGGCCTGAATGGGCAGGACACCGGCCCGCAATTGACAGTGGAACTTCAATTGACTGCTGCATCCGCTGTACCAATCCGCGTGTCGATTGCACGCAATCAGCAAATCGTGCCGCCGGCAACGAACTGGCAGATCGCCACAAACGGCGAACAGCTTCCGATAGCAATGCTGACGGCGCTCTTGCCAGAGATCGCCCGCCTCGGTCCGCAGTGCCATTTTGCAGGAACAATCTCCGGCGTGGAGGGACTCGGCGGTTCTGGCTGGTCGGCTGAATTGGCAGGCACGCTGGACCACGTTGATTTCGATTCGCTGGTCACCGAGCACTTTCCCCACCAGCTCAGTGGCATCGGCACGATCCACATCGAGCGAGCATCGATCCACGACAGTCGGCTTGTCGAGTTCCGCGGAGGAATCGACATCACGCCTGGTTCCGCGAGCAAGTCGCTCTTTACTGCGGCGCAAGAACATCTCGGACTCATACCCACAGAAGAGCTGCCAGGGAGCGATTACGCGACGATCCCCTTTCAGCGGCTGGCATTTGACTTGCAACTGGATGGCCGTCGATTGCAAATTCGAGGAACAGCCGGAGCGCCTGACGATTCAATCGTGCTCGCAACTGCCAACGGGCCGCTGGTGAGTGCAAATCCCGACCACTCCGTCCCCGCCGTCAACGTGCTCCGCGCGCTTTTGCCGGACAATCAGTTTCAAGTGCCCGCGACGCGGCAGACCGACGCGCTTGTCGGGCTATTGCCGCTGCCGGACCTGGCCCCGACCCGCACTGCCGCGCTGCCAACGCATGTTCCCACGCGGCTGCGTTCCAGCGGTCCCGCCGAAGCGGCCCCCGTGCTTCGCCAGCCTGGGCTGAGGTAGCGTAGCCCGCCGCTCGACTGTGCAGGCACCATCAGCCACGACATTCTGCTGTTTGTCCGAATTCCATGTTTCGCTACAGTGGGCGGCCTCATGCGACTGGATCAGCCTTCCCGCGGCTGAGCCGGCGAGTACGTCCGAATGGATTCTCGGAGACCCAAGGCATGACGCTGCTAGCTGACCCGGTCCTTTGCTGGTGCCTGTTTGCGATTCAATTGGTCGGGCTCGTTTCAATGGTCCTGGGCCGCATGCCCGAAGCAAGTTCGCTGCATGCCTTCTGCCGGACCTGTTTCCTGGGGTGCCTGGTGATCGTGGGGCTGGCGACGATCGGCACCGCGATCAACTGCCACACGACAAGCTGCTGGGCCTGGTGCGCGACGATCTTCTCCGTCATGGCTGTCGGCGCGACAGCCGATTTAGGGCCGGCGCGGGCCGAGGGGTTTTGACGAACCCGTTCAAGGTTGAGCACGCTTTCCAACTTTGAACGTTGAACTTGGAACTTTGAACTCTTAGCCCGCTAGCATTCAGCCACTCGCGCGCAGCCCCCACGCAAGGTTTGCCTGCACGGAAAAGCTTACCGCGGAACCCACCAATTAGGCGTTTTCGCTTCATCCGGCACGCGCGCCAGACACGGCAAAATCGAAAAAAACCTTCCGTCCGGCACGGCCCCTTGACGACAAGTAATAGCGGGTAGTCATTCCAGCCCAGCTTGCGCCGGGGGGCCAAGCATTACGTGACGCCGTGATTGGCGGCGTCGCCTCCCTCCTGCGGCTGTCGCCGATGACCAACCACCGCTGCAACCGGACGG
>Ga0065705_10104505_pt1 | contig 14069 bp, 9 predicted proteins | sample SwibulcommuniRL2_FD_59092 | JGI IMG/M metagenome (GOLD analysis project Ga0065705, IMG submission 59092) | Bulk soil microbial communities from switchgrass field near Rose Lake, East Lansing, Michigan, USA - RL2 Bulk Soil v2 (version 2) | ecosystem: Environmental > Terrestrial > Soil >...
CGTTGCCTGCTGGTTTCGATACGGACGAAAATGGCACTCGTCCTACTCAGCCAGCGGGGCAGGAATATTTGGAAAAATTAGGCTTCCCCGGCGAATATCCGTATACCCGCGGAGTCCAGCCAACGATGTACCGCTCACGCTTCTGGACGATGCGCCAGTATGCCGGGTTCTCCACCGCTGAGGAATCCAACAAGCGCTACCGCTATCTCCTCCAGCACGGACAGACCGGCTTGAGCGTCGCCTTCGACCTGCCGACGCAGATCGGTTACGACGCGGACGATCCCATTGCCGCCGGGGAGGTGGGCAAGGTAGGCGTTTCGATCTCGTCTATCCATGACATGCAGCAGTTGTTGGACCAGATCCCCCTGGACAAGGTGTCCACGTCCATGACCATCAACGCGCCCGCCGGTGTTCTGCTGGCGATGTACATTGCCGTGGCGAAACGCCAGGGCGTGGACATGAAGCTGCTGCGCGGCACGATCCAGAATGACATTCTCAAGGAATACGTGGCGCGCGGCACCTATATCTTTCCCCCTGCGCCCTCGATGCGACTCATCACGGATATCTTTTCCTTCTGCGGTAAGCAAGTCCCGAATTGGAACACGATTTCAGTTTCCGGTTATCACATCCGCGAGGCAGGTTCGACAGCAGTACAGGAGGTCGCGTTTACCCTGGCAAATGGCATAGCCTATGTGGAAGCCGCTATCAAGGCTGGACTCATCGTGGACGATTTCGCAGGTCAGCTCTCGTTCTTCTTCAACGCCCACAATAACTTTTTAGAAGAAGTGGCAAAGTTCCGGGCAGCGCGCCGGTTGTGGGCGAAGATCATGCGCGAACGCTTCAAGGCGCAGAAGCCGTCCTCGTGGCAGCTACGCTTCCACACCCAGACCGCAGGTTCGACCCTGACCGCCCAACAGCCGGAGAACAACGTGGTGCGCGTCACCATCCAGGCACTCTCGGCCGTCCTCGGTGGGACACAATCCTTGCACACCAACAGCATGGACGAAGCTCTCTGGCTCCCGACCGAAAAAGCTGTGCGTGTGGCATTACGCACCCAGCAGATCATCGCTTATGAATCCGGCGTCGCCGATTCGGTGGATCCGCTGGCGGGTTCGTATCTGATCGAACAGCTAACAGACGAGATCGAAAAAGGCGCCGAGGAATATCTCGCCAAAATCGACGATATGGGCGGCGCTCTGCAGTCCATCGAAAAGGGATACATGCAGAACGAGATCCAGAACGCCGCCTACGTTGCCCAGCAGCAGATCGAACGCAAAGAGCAGGTCGTGGTCGGCGTCAATCAATTCACGGTGAATGAAGAAATGACATTGGAACGCCTGAAAGTGGACCCGGCGATCGAGATGGGGCAGAAGGCGAAGTTGAAGGAAATAAGAGAGAACAGAGATCAGAGAGTAGTAGATCAGTTGCTTGGGAAGTTGAAGGCTGCTGCCAGTCGAACCGACAATCTGATGCCGTTGTTCATTGAGTGTGTAGAAAACAATATTACGCTCGGTGAGATCTGCAATACGCTCCGCGTGGTGTGGGGTGAGTATGTGGCGGAGGGGTTTTAGGGCTATCCTGCTTCCCTCAAATCCGACAATGAGAAAGTCTTATATCAATCATAGATATGGTTGTCGGATTTGGGGCTGTGCTCCCTGATAGCCGGCGGAGGGGCTAGCCGTCTCTTGCCTTCCCAAAATCCAAGAATGAAGATTTCCTATACGGCCAAAAACATTGATAACTTGGTGAATATTTATCAACAGGGTTGATTTTGGATGTTGTTAAGTCTATACTATCAACATGCAGAGTTTTACATCAAAGTTTTGGAAGCGAAAGAGGAACACGCCCTTGGTCGAAGCGGAAGAATCCAGCGATATCCTGGCTGAAGATCAGATTCAGAAGATTTTCTTTGATCTTCATAAACGCCTGAATATATCTGTCGACTTGAATTCTAATGAATTGTCAGGTGCACCGTTTTGGACGAAACTAGAATCTGATCTGATAAGGTCTCTTGAGATTAGCTCAATCAAAGATATCGAGCAAGGGCGAAAGAATCTATCCGTCGTCCTGGACGATCTCCTTACAGAGGAAGCGGTTCAACTGTCATCCCTGGAACGAGAAAATTTATTGGAAAGATTTGTCGCAGAATATTTCGGACTTGGGGTACTTGACATCTTATGGAATGATAGTGCAATATTCGAGATCCTAATTAACAGTTTTGCAGAGATATATGTGGAGAAGCGAGGAAAGCTGCAGAGATCCCCGCTTTCATTTTGGAGCGACGCCCATCTGAAGCATGCTATCACTCGATTGTGTACTCGTAATAATATTCAGGGTCCATCGGAGGAGAGTTCCATCCTGAAATTCATGATGCCAGATAATTCTGCAGTGACAATTTTGTTTCCCCCGGTGACGGTAGGCTCTCCATCAGTAACGATAAGTCGTTTTACAAGAAACCCAATCACTATAGATAAACTTATCCAATTTGGAACCATAACGACGGAAATGCTGCAATTCCTAAAGTACTCCGTTGAGGCACAATTGACCGTCTTGGTGTGTGGGCACCTGGGATCGGGAGCAAATACCATAGTGAATGTCTTATCAAGCTATATCCCAGGTGATGAAAGGGTCATATCCATTGAATATGAGAACCACTATTCTCTAAGAGTCAATCACCTAATAAAGTTGTTGGCAGATGACGATCCAACGAGTGAAAATTCCTTTGGAAAATTACTGTCGCTTACCAGAAGAATACGAGGGGATCGACTCGTACTGGGAGAGTTTTTCGCATCCGAAGCCTATGAAGTCTTGAATACAGTCAGAGATGGTTTTTCAGGGTCTATCATAAGATTAACCGCAACTTCACCCGCAGATGCGATCAATCGATTGGAAACGTTTGTCCAACTGCACAGATCAACTTTGCCACCTGCCAAAATAAATGAGTTGGTTACTTCCTCAATTGACCTAATTGTCTACCAGGAACGCCTTCGTGACGGAACCCGAGCGGTAACGAGTATTGTTGAAGTTCTGGATGCAATTGACAGTAACGGACATGTTGTATTGAAGGAATTATTCGGCATTGAGGAGACTGGAGTGAAGGATGGGAGAATTCTCCGGAAATTCATAACTTTTGGCAAGCCATCTGCAAACCTCACAAACAAAATCGAGTCTGTTGGAATTGAATTGCCACCCGGCCTATTTCAATCAGCGGAGAAGAGTGCAAATCCAAAGAAACTATCAGAGAGTGAGAGACGGGCAATCAAGTTTTCCAAAGGTAAATATGCATTCATATCCTACGCAAGGGATGATAGGAATCATGTAGGCATCCTAGCAAAGGAATTGGAAGATAAGGGATTTGATGTTTGGTTGGATGTGTCAAACATTAAACCAGGGGAGGAGTGGACGAAAATCTTGGAAAATGCGATAAAGAATGCTGGCGCATTTCTCGTGATCCTCACCCCTGCAGCTGCCAATTCACAATTTGTGAGAAATGAGATTATTATGGCGCAAGATGAGAAATTGCCAATTATTCCAGTAAAAATGGAAGAGTGTGATATTCCCATCCAAATTCGAGCATTGCAATATGTTCTATATGATAAATCAGATATGGCTGCTACTGTGAATCTTATATCTGAAACCCTGTCAAAACATATTTCGAACGCGCCCCTTTCAGGTGAAATCTAGGTCCGCTGGTCAGGCTAGTGATGAAGAGCTGTTTTTTTGCATCGCTGGGACGGCGCAGCGGGATTTTCATTGACATCCCCAACTTTTTGCTTACAGAGTGCCGCATGATTTGTAAAATTGTTGCCTTGAACTTCGGAATCTAAAAAGACCTCCCTCGTGGACTAGACAAGCGGTATAATCAGCCAAAATCAACAAGGCATGGACGAGGAAGAGTAGGCATTAAACATCGCTCCAGAGAGCAGGTTGATGTTGCTGGGAGACCTGTGCGAATGTCAGTGTTGAATGGACCTCCGAGCCGCGAAGTGAAAGTCTTCCAGCCGTTAGTCCACTAGTGGGCTGGTGGGAACGAGTAGCTAACGCCGGATTTGCCTCCGTTATCATGGCAGAATCATTTAGTGACTGGTCAACTGATTGACCAAGAAACTAGATGACTCATTCAAGTGAGGCTGGCGACAGCCTAAGTTGGGTGGCACCACGGATCCAGCGTCCGTCCCATTTGTGGGATGGACGTTTTTGTTTTCGCCCCAACCTTCCGTATCCATCCTCTGCCAAAGGAGGAACGAATCAGAAAAGGAGAGAAGCCATGACCGACCAGACTCGATTTCTGTTAAGCGAAAATGACATCCCGAAGTTTTGGTACAACATCAACGCGGACAACCCGGTCCCGCCTACGCCAGTGCTGCATCCCGGTACGCTGGAACCCGTCACTCCGGACTTTCTGTCAGTGCTCTTTCCGATGGATTTGATCCTGCAGGAGATCAGCACGGAACGGTTCATCGAGATCCCAGAAGAGGTGCGCGAGATCTATAAGCTCTATCGTCCGACTCCGCTCCTGCGCGCGCGACGGTTGGAAAAGGCGCTCGATACGCCGGCTCATATTTATTACAAGTATGAAGGCGCCTCTCCGGTGGGCAGCCACAAGCCGAATACTGCCATCCCTCAGGCTTTCTATAACAAGAAGGGTGGTACAAAAGCGATGACCACGGAGACCGGCGCGGGGCAGTGGGGCTCCGCGCTGGCTTTCGCCTGCAATGTCTTTGACCTTGACCTTGAAGTGTATATGGTCAAGATCTCTTATCAGCAGAAACCGTATCGCCGCAACTTAATGGAAACCTACGGCGCCAGGGTTTATGCCAGCCCCACGAACCTAACCAATTATGGTCGCGCTGTGCTTGCAGAGGATCCGGATAACCCCGGTTCGCTTGGCATGGCGATATCCGAAGCTGTCGAAGCTGCGGCGACATCCGGTGGCACGAAGAAATACGGGCTCGGCTCCGTGCTTAACCATGTGCTCCTGCATCAAACCGTGATCGGTGAAGAAGCCCTCAAACAAATGGATATGGCAAACGAATATCCCGATGTGGTCATTGGATGCGTCGGCGGAGGCTCGAATTTCTCCGGCATCGCCTTCCCATTCCTGCGCGAGAATTTGAAGAACGGCAAGCGGACGCGGCTGCTGGCTGTGGAACCTACTGCGGCACCAAGCTTAACCAGAGGTGTATACACCTTCGACTATGGTGATACTGCCAGGATGGCTCCCGTCGTCAAAATGCATACACTTGGTCACGGTTTTATCCCTGCCAGAATCCATGCCGGCGGGCTGCGTTATCATGGTATGGCTCCTACCATTTGCGCTTTGTATGACGCCGGTCATATCGAGGCAATCGCCGTCAAGCAGATTCCGACGTTTGAGGCTGCGATCCAATTTGCGAAAGCGGAGGGCATCGTTCCGGCGCCCGAGTCTGCTCACGCCATCCGCGCTGCCATCGACGAAGCTCTGGATGCAAAGGCAAAAGGCGAGAGGCGCGTGATCCTGTTCAACCTTTCGGGTCACGGTAATTTCGATATGGGGGCCTACGAAGCCTATCTCAGCGGAAAACTGGAGGATTACGAATATCCTGCCGAAGCCGTGAAAGAGGCGATGAAGGACCTGCCTCAAGTCCAACTAACATAAACTTTGTTTGCAAAGAACGCACTCACCTGGACATGGGTGAGTGTGTTCTTTATGGGGTCTGTATGTATTTCAGCAGCGGCCGTAACCGCTAAAAGCCCCTTTCTGAGAAATCACTTGAAATTGAATAAACTGATTGACCACTGTGATTGTTTGAGAAAACAGCTGGATATATGAAGGAATCTCAGCATTTCGTTAATGAAAATCCTACTTATGAACCATTCATGCCAAACATCCCCCATACCATTGCCTTCGAAACATCGTTAATGGATTAGAAAGGAAAGAAGAATGAAAACCAAATTTTTACTTGTTACAATTTTGGGGCTGGCAATGCTATTAACGGCTTGTGGGGGACAGGTTTCACCAGCGCTGAATACAGCTGTCTCTGAGGTTACACAGGTTGGACCCACAGTGGAAAGTGCGCTTACGCAGGTCGCTCCCACAGTGGAAAGTGCGGCTACAGTGCTTGCTCCTACCGTTGAAAGTGCGCTGACACAAGTTGCACCCACTGTGCAAAGTGCGATACAGGATCTCGAGGGACTGATTGCCGCATTTCAAGCTGCAGGGATGACCGTCGAACCCGGAGAACCCATCGATCAGCCGTTCTTCACTGTGCAAGGGCAAACTCTGAAAGTGAATGGCGGAGAGGTACAGGTCTATGTGTATGACAGTGCGCAGACGATGGAAGCAGATGCGACGCAGATCTCCGCAGATGGCAGTTCGATTGGAACCAGTATGGTTGACTGGACCGGCACGCCTCATTTCTTCAAAACTGGAAACATCCTGGTCCTTTACCTGGGTGACGATCAAAGCATTCTCGGTTTGTTGCAGAACCTTCTTGGATCCCAGTTCGCTGGACGCTGAAATTGATTTACAGAGTACCGCACGTCTAACATGCGTCAGACGAGCGGTAGAAAGCGGAAACCAACAGCGCATGGGCCTATGAGGAAGGATCTGCCTCAAGTCTTATCGGTATATGCTTTGTCCGTGCATAACACACTCACTTGGAATAGGTGAGTGTGTTTATTTAAGAACAGTTTGACATCTGCCATCCGATTTCTATCCACAAACCCCTCTACAGAGGGATCTGTTCGGGGAAACTTTATCGTTCCACGGTTGTCGAACAGGATATGAAAACCTATGTGCAACGCGGGCCCTGGAGCGTAGTCACACTCCTTGGGTTGTTCTTTTTTGTCGTCTTAACTCTCTCCTTATACCTCCAGCTTGAAATGCCTGAGCCAACCGGTCCTTACACGGTGGGACGGACGATTTTCAGATGGGTGGATACCTCACGCCTGGAAGCTTTAACAGATGATCCGAATGACAATCGCGAATTGATGGCGTTGGTCTGGTATCCCGCCCAGCCCGGAACGGGGACGAGGACCGGATACTTTCCAGATATTTCCACGTTATCAGATGCCCTTCTCCGGAGTGGCGAAGTGGATTGGTGGCAGGTATGGGGAATGGATCTTGTTCGCTCGAATAGTCCGTTCGATGCCGAACCGTTGAAAGCAGGCGCGCCTTTCCCAGTGGTTATTCTGTCTCCGGGGAACGGCACGAACATCGAGTTCTATTCGAGACTTGCCAGTGAGATCGCCAGTCATGGATACATAGTCGTCGGATTGAACCATCCCTATGATGTCCCGGCAGTCCTATTGTCCGATGGCGACATTGCCGAGTATGACAAGGATCAATGGTCCCTGGAGCTCAGCGCTCACCAGAAGTACACGCAGGAAAGGATCATAGTCAGGACTCAGGATGTGTTGTTCGCCTTGGATCAACTATTCATTCTGGATTCAGACGCGAACAGTTCATTTGCTGGGATACTGGAACTGGACTCTATCGCCGTTGCGGGGCATTCCCTGGGTGGGATCACTGCCTCCGAAGCTTGCAAAGCGGATTCGCGTTTCGCGGCATGCCTGAACTTTGATGGTCTGCAAAAGGGTGGCCCTTTTTCAGCAGATGCAACGATGGCTCCACCCTCCCAACCGTTCTTATTTCTGACCAAGGAGACCCAACTCCATCCGAAAATTCTCCGTGCATTCGAATCCACAACGGAGAGTTATTGGGTTGTGATTCACGGCGCATCCCATGACAGCTTCACAGATGGTCCCTCACTCCAGCCGTCCTTTTTGCCAATACCGGACCAGGCTGACCAGTTCATGAGTCTGATTCAAAAATATACGATCGCATTTTTAGACCGGTGCTTGAAAGAAGAAACGAACACTGCCTTACTTTCTGGTGAAAAAGGATTAGTCTCGGTGCGGGTCTTTCCGACCACAAATTGATGTTGGCATCGTTTGCACCTTTGCGGTGTTTTGAACGATATTGAGACCCATTTTTGGAGCGGAGGAGAGATCATGTTTTCCTTATTCGGTAAAAAGGATAAAAAGAAAGTAGAACAACCCAAAGGCGGTATCCCGTCTGTTTTGCTGGCGCTGCGGGAAACGTTGTATACAAACGCATCACTCGATCCATTTCTGGCAAGGGTGCAGGATGGTGCAAAATCCGCTTTCCCATGGTTGAATTTCGTCGCTGCGAACCAGGCGCTGAAGGACGGGGACAAAGCTAAAGCGATCGCCTCGCTACGGCAGATCGTGGAAACACAGGGGCTCAATACCCGTATCTATCTCCAAGCCTGGCATACCCTCGTTTCCCTGGGGGAACTGCCCGTCGAAACGCTGCGCGGATATACACAAGGTGTCGTCATCGAAAATCACATGGACCAGGGGCTGGATATTGTCGCCGCGTTCACCGATCACACGGCACGCTACTGGAACTACAGCGGTACAGGAATTGTCTGGGAGACCCGCGATCCGGAGATCGATGAGCTGGTCTTCAACCTGTTGAGCGTCGGTTTTGAAATTACAAAGCGCATTGGCATCGGACTGCGAGATATCCCTCCAGTTCCGCCAAAGGGAAACGTGCGCATTTATATCGCGGCGTACGATGGTTCGACCATTGGAGAGGGACTTTACGAAGAACTTTCAAAAGATCAGATGGGAGGGGCTGCCATCGGCGCGGCATTCCAGCTGATGACCGGTCTCATCAAAAAACAGCAGAATAGCCCAAAGAAATAACCGGCGCGGCGCGCCTCATCTGTACGCGCTCGACGCCGGGACCGGTGAACAGTTATGGGTATTTGAAACGACAAGTACGTTCCTACCCGCTCCCGCGCTTGGCGATGGAACCACGTACGTGATGTCGACAGGGAATGTCATTGCACTCAAATAACTTGAAGCGATTCCCAAAATAGTTTCCGTCATTGCGAGGAGGAGCAGAGCGACGACAAAGCAATCTCATTTACGGTCGTAAACAAATAATTTCATATAAGATTGCTTCGCCGCTACGCGGCTCGCAACACCGCACCGAACGCAGTGCGGTGCAGTGCGGGTGTGACTGTGCCGAGAGTGCTTTTGAGACGAGTCCTGGTAGGTGATTGCCATTACAGCCAAAAAAAACGACCTCGGAAATCCGATAAGATTTCCGAGGTCATTTTTGCGTTCGCATGTTGTGTTCACTGAAGTAGCTGTGAGATCGAGAGATCCTCACCGTATTCCTGGCGCATTTCACGGATGAATCGTTTGGTGATGTTGTGTCTGCTCAACTGGACCAAATCATCTGCGTCGAAGTCCTTGAAGCCCATTTCACGCAGTTCCCGAACAAATCGAGGCGAGACTTTATGATCGCGCAGTTCCACCAATTGGTCGGTATCGACATCCTTGAGTCCGAGCTCGCGCATCGATTTAATGTAATTCACCGAGACATCGTGGTTGCGGAGTTCAATAAAATCGTCTGCGTCCAGGTCCTTGAAGCCCAGTTCACGCAGATCGAGGATGAATTGAGGGGAAACATCGTGGTTGGCGAGCTCGACGAGATCATCCACGTCGAGGTCCTTGAACCCCAGCTTATGCATTTCCGCAATGAATTCGGGGGAGACGTCGTGCCGGCCAAGTTCTGCGAGTTCATCGATATCCAGATCTTTGAGCCCAAGCTTATTCAGTTCGGCGATGAACTTCGGGGAGACATCATGACTTCCCAGCTCAACCAGGTCATCCACATCAAAGTCTTTGAATCCCAGTTTCTTCAACTCTGAAATGTATTTTGGGGAAATATCGTGACTACTCAATTCCACAATATCGTCGATATCGAGATCGGTGAGTCCCTGTTCGCGCAGCTCGACCACATAGCGCAGCGAGACGTCATGACTGCTTAGTTCGATCAACTCATCCACGTCCATGTCATTGAAACCTGCCTGGCGGAGTTCGGAAATGTAACGGGCGGAGACATCGTGGTCGCTGAGTTCGATCAGTTCCTCGACATCGAAATCCTTGAGTCCCATCTGCTGCAGGCTGGCAATGTATTTTGCAGAGACATCGTGATCCTTGAGCTCGGTGAGTTCGTCCACGTCGAAGCCGCTAACGCCCATCTCGCGCAGCTCACGGACGTAGCGTGGGGTCACTCCGTGATTGCGCAGGTCGATCCATTCACTGAGACCGTCGGGTACCAGTCCCAGGGCGCGCATCTCGCGGATGTATTCGGCTGTGATCCGATGGCTGTGAAGTTCCTGCACATCGCTAAGCGTCACGTGGTCAATGCCCGCCTCTTTCAGCGCTGTGACCAGATCCCGGGAAGTGGGCGAGCCATTGGGAGCGGAGAGGGGAGAAAGTGTCTCCAGCCGGGATAACTGCGATAGAGGCGAGGAGAGGGCGTCTTTGCCGGAATCGGGTGCGTCCGGTACCACCTCCATTGCCTTGAAAAGTTCTTCCGCCTCCTCGGCAGTGATCTTCCCTTCGGCGATCATATCCAAAATCATTAAACGTTCTTTTTCACCGTTCATGGGCGGTCTCCTTTTAATTCCGAGAGTAATCGGGTGGCTTCCTGCACGTTGATCTCGCCGCGGCTCAACTGGGCAAGGATCTCCTGTCGGTGGGTCGAGATATCGGCCTCTTTCGGCGCTTCCATCCCTATCTCGGTGATGACCTCGTCCAACCGGCGACGGATCGCCCAGTAGGACTCACCCGTCTCGCGTTCCATTTCCTTGACGTTGCCGCGGTTGTGGACAAAGCCTTCAAGGAAGTGCAGGCTTTCGGGGGAGAGGCGGAAAAATGGGGAAAGTTCGAATTTGCCGACGACACCCGTGCCGCAAGCAGTGCAATTGAGTTGGGTTACGACAAGCGGGGAAGAACAACTGGGGCAGGTTTGGGGAATAAGTGGCATTTGGGGTACTCCAATGCCGCTAGTTTAGCAAAGTTTTTGAGCATTGTCAATAGTTTTGACGAAAAACCAAATATTTTGATAAACGCTGTATTTATTTTGTTTTGCATGCAATCCTGCACCCCAACTCCCTTTTTCTGGCTTCCACCCTATCTCAGCTAAAAGTATTCTTCTCAGCGAGGCGTTTTATGACTTCCCGGTGTAAACTTGCGGCATGAGGACAAATATTCAGACCAAGAGTATGAAAAACGAAAAAGCCAAACTGCCCTATCATGGCTGGCTTGGCGTCTTCCTAATCGCCATCTTCTGGGTTCTCAATTGGACGCTGGAAGGTCCGCGCACAAATTGGGGTTTCTTCCCGTTATGGCTTGGATACTGCCTGGCTATCGATGGACTGGTTTTTTGGCGCACGGGTACGTCACTGCTAAAACGCAACTCACGCAAATATGTTGGATTGTTCATCGTCTCAGCACCTGCATGGTGGATCTTTGAACTCCTAAATGTCCGCACGCAGAACTGGGTTTACATAGGGGCGAACCTATTCACTCCCTTTGAATACTTCCTTTGGACAACGCTGAGCTTCACAACAGTTCTTCCAGCGGTCTTTGGGACCGCAGAGTTCTTCGCCAGTTTTGATTTTGTGAAACACCTCAAACCTGGACTTCGGATCGGCACCGATAAAAGAACAACTCTTATCTACTTTCTCATCGGCTTGATCATGCTGGTTTTGATATTAATCTGGCCCCGTATCTTTTTCCTATTTAACTGGGTTTCGCTGTACTTCATTCTGGAACCGATCAACATCTGGTTCGGAAATCGCGCCCTTGCCGATTGGACTCAACATCGAGACTGGCGACCTGTCTTTGCACTTTGGCTGGGCGTTTTGGTGACTGCGTTCTTCTGGGAAATGTGGAATTATTATTCGTATCCGAAATGGATGTATCACATCTCCTGGGGGAATTACCTGCATGTCTTTGAAATGCCATTGCTCGGTTACGGCGGTTATCTTCCTTTCGCGCTGGAACTTTACGCCCTCTATCATTTCATCAGCGGATTACTTGGCGACAGAAGGACTGATTACGTCCAGCTCAACCCTAAATAGCGGAAGCCTTTATCAATGCCTCCGGCACAAGGTTGAAAGCACGACCGAAGCCTGCGACGAAGCGTCCACTCTTCGGACTGATCTTCCAGAGATTGAAATCTCCTAGACTGAAGAGTTGCTCTGCCTCTGGAAATCTCTGTAGGTATAAATCTTTGATACGGACATGATCTGATGCATTGCGTGGAAGAATCTCGGCTGTTCCATGGATCGAGACGCGCGCCAAAGTCTGAGGGTCAGCGCGCTGATCGTCCGCTTCGGTGATGAGAAGACTCACATGCGGATCCGCTTCCATATCTCCGGTGTGTTTTCCCAGTTTACTGACGTGGATGTAAAAAGAAGAGAAATCATCTGCAAAGGCGTAGGCGACCATCGCGAGATTTGGCTCGCCCGCATGGATGGTTCCCAATGCGGCGAGTCGCGTGTTGCGAATGAGTCGTGCCAGAGTTTGTTCTGTAGTTGAGTCCATGGTGTGAATTCGATCTACAAATTATGTCAACGAATGTCATCCTCCCGCAGGACACCGCTACGGGACGGTGTGAGCGAAGCCAAGGATCTCTGATTACGAAAGTACGAGACTCTCACCGCACTGCGTACGGACCAAGTGTCGGTCGCGGCGAACGCTCCCTCAGAGTGACATTAGCTCTTTGGTAGAAGTAATAATAAAAGGCAGTCGCTACACAACGCGACTGCCTTGTCTGCAATGCTATTCAGATTTTCTTGCCAATGCCGCTTCGATGATCTGCTGGACGCGCGGCGCAATGCTCGAGGGGTCAGGGTGCAGTCCCTCGACGAGCAGGGCGCTTTCATAGATCTGCTCGATGATGGCGGTCTGCAGCTCGGAACCGGATTCCAGGTTGAGCAGGTTTTTCAATATTGTGTGCGACGGATTCAATTCGAGAATTTTCTTCGGCACTTCATACTCCTTGCCGAGATAGCGATACACGCGCTGTAGTTCAGGATTGAGCGTCCCGTCGGGATCCACGAGCCGCGCCACAGACTGTGACAGGCGATTGCTGGCGCGAATGTCGGTGACCCGTTCACCCAGGACCTGTTTGAAGCGGTCCACCAGCGAATCGAAATCGGCATCCGGAAGTTTCGCTGCTTCCTGCTCTTTGGATTTTTCTGTTGTTTCGATCTCTGCCTGGGCGACGTTCTTCAGTTCAAAGTCCTTGTATTTTCGCAGACCCATCAGCATGAATGAATCCATGGGCTCAGTGAGCAGCAGCACTTCCGTCCCCTGCGAGTGGAAGTATTCCAGGTGCGGACTGCGCAGCACGGACTTGGGATCGTCGCCAACGATGTAATAAATGAACTTTTGTCCCTCTGTTATGCGCGACACATAATCTTCCAGTGATGACCAGTTCTCAGGATTCAAGTTTGTTTTGAAACGCAGCAGTGTATGGAGTTTCTCATCCTCGGCCGTGTAGGAGGATAAGCCCTGTTTGATATATCCGCCAAATTCCCCCCAGAACGTCTGATATTTCTCGGCGTCCTTCCTGGCGAGTGTTTCCAGATCCTTCAATACCTGATTGGTCAGCACCTTCTTCAGCTTCGGCATCAAGCCGCTGGATTGCACTGTCTCACGTGATACATTGAGTGGCAGGTCTTCCGAATCGACAACGCCCTGGACGAAGCGCAAATATTCCGGGAGCAAATCCTTGTTGTATTCGTCGATCAGGATGTTGCGCGAATATAGCTTCAACCCATCATCTTTTCGCAAGGCGAACATGCCGCGGTCCATTTTGCCGGGTATGAACAGCAGCGCATACAGCTGAACAGGCGCGTCGGTTACCATGTGAATGTGCAGCAGGGGATCTTCGAAATCGAGAGTCGTCTGCTTGTAAAATTCCTTGTATTGCTCTTCAGTGACTTCCTGTCGCGAAGTGCGCCATAAGGATGTCTGTTTGTTGACAGGTTCTTTTTCATCCCCGATGTAGATGGGGAAGCCGATGTAATCCGAATGCTTATGGATGATGTTCTTGAGGCGATACTCTTCGGCGAATTCAGCCGTCTCTTCCTTGAGTTTGATCTCCACTTTCGTGCCGCGCTCGCTCATCTCGGCCGCGCTGACCTGATAATTGTCCTCGCCGGTCGCGTACCATGTCACCGCTTCGG
>Ga0065705_10002133_pt1 | contig 14060 bp, 16 predicted proteins | sample SwibulcommuniRL2_FD_59092 | JGI IMG/M metagenome (GOLD analysis project Ga0065705, IMG submission 59092) | Bulk soil microbial communities from switchgrass field near Rose Lake, East Lansing, Michigan, USA - RL2 Bulk Soil v2 (version 2) | ecosystem: Environmental > Terrestrial > Soil >...
CCCAGCCGCTGACACGCGATATTTTCGACCGCCTGATCCCAGGTTGCGAGGACAGCCTGCACTAGCTGCAGCGGGCTCGAGTATTCCGGCTCGCTTTTGAAGGCCGTTCTTGCTCGATGTGCCGTAGAGAGCGAGGCTCGTCGAGTCCGGGCGGGGTGAAGCGACGGCCGTGGATGGCGCCGGTCCGCAAGCTGTGCGTCGCCACGGGCGAGTTGGACATCATGCCGGACGGCCGTCTCTTCGCGATCAAGGGAGACCAGGGCGAAGACGACATCACGCTCTTCGACGCCGCGTGCCGAGGCAGACCTGGGTCTCTGTCGTGACCCTTGGTGCCGGAGGCAGGACTCGAACCTGCACTCCCTTGCGGGAAGTGGATTTTAAGGCGGCGAGGAAAGGGCCGCGGATCGAGGTTTCCCCAATTCGTCGCCCTTTCCCGTTTACGAGGATTACGAGGAGTGCTCTACAGTCCGAGGGTTATGGACACCCAGGTGGACACCTGTTCTCGGCGTCCAGGCCGGTCTCGTGCCGCACGTTCAGCACTTCGGCTCCGCGCGCCTGGAAGTGTAGATACATTTCGTATATACTCTCCGGCGGAGGGAACAGGCCATGGCGGACCGAGCGAAGCTCTTCATGAGCGGAGGCAGCCAAGCAGTGCGGTTGCCCAAAGAGTACCGGTTCGACGATCAGGATGAGGTCACGATTTACCGACAGGGGAACAGGATCATCCTCGAAGGTGCGCGCCGACGGTGGCAGAAGGAGTTCCTGGAACTGGCCGGTGCTGCGAAGGACTTCCCCTACCCTGATGAGCCCCCCGCCGCTGAGGCCGGTCCGGATTTCCGATAGATGAAGTACTTGCTTGATACCAATGCCTGGGTCGACTACCTCACCGGACGTTTTTCGACCGTTGTCGCCCGCATTCAGAAGTCCACGCCCGATGACCTCTGCCTCAGTTCGGTCGTGATGGCTGAGCTACGCTATGGGGCCGAGAAGAGCCGACGCAAGAAATTCAACCATGACTTGCTCGATACACTCGCGCGCGAAGTCCGGTGTGTAGCCTTCGACCTGGACGGAGCCAGGACCTATGGGGAGCTGCGCACCACACTCGACAAGCGCGGTACTCCCATCGGTCCGTACGACATGATGATCGCCGCCCACGCGCTTTCGCTCGGCCTGGTTTTGGTCACTGATAACGAGCGCGAGTTCCGACGCGTGAAATCGCTGCCGCTCGAGAATTGGCGCGATCGCCAGGATTGACGTCGAAGGTCGGCCGACTCGTGAGTACAGATTCAAGAAAGACCGGTCTTAGGGAGCGCGCTTGAACGGGTCGAACGCGGACCCGAAAGACGAGGTCCTCGCACGGATTACTGAGGCGGAGAAGCACACCCGAGCTGGCAGCCACTTGTTGACCTGGTAGCCACACCTCGCGTGAACGGGCTGTTGCTCGCGAACGGCTCATGCTCTGGGAGCCGACCGCAACCGCGTACGATTTGGGGCTTTGAGCCGTTCTTCGAGAAGCCGGTGCAATCGACGGCGTCACCTATCCGGGTGCGGTGCCCGTTGTGCGGGTGACTTCGACTTGACGTTAGGATCGTCGCCTTTGCCTTCGTGCTTGTCGGGCTGCGGCACCGACCCGCTGTAGAAGACGTCGCACTTCGGGTCGAAGGCGTGGTGGATCTTCTGGGAGAGACCGATAAACGGGCCCGCGATCGCTCTCATCGTGCTCTTCCCGATGGGCCGCTCGCCGCCGACCGATCCGGAAAGCTTCTCCGTGTAACGCGAGCACCCGCCCTTGTCGAGCACGGCGATCGCGGCGTCCTGATACACGCCGTGTACGAGGTCGATCTTCCCGGCGAACGCCACGCGGTTCTTCTTGGTGGCGAGGGCGCAGTCCTTCGCTTCGGCGATGCCGTCGTCGATGCGCCACGTGGTGAGCAGCCGATCGAGCGTCCCCTCGCCCGTGCCGAGCTGCTTGTAGACGCGTCCGAAGTCGTGGCCCTTGGTCGCGATCGGCCCCAGCGGCCCCGCGATGAAGAACGCCGCGAGGTCGATCAGGCTGAACCCGCGCGTCTTGTCGAAATTGTGAATGAGCTTGTCCAAGTCGAGGTCGTGGGTCTGCAAGTGACTGCCGGACAGAGAGACATCCCCGGAGAGCGTCTGCGTGAGCTCGTCCTTGTTGCGACCGGCGGCGCGCACGTGCATCGCGAGCGCCGCCTCCCCGCCGATCACGGGCTCCATACGCAGCCCCTCCAGGAGGTGCTCGACGCGGCAGCGCGGGACTTCGAGGCTCAGCTCGAAGCGCGGCGTGCTATCGCTCGTATCCGCGGCGAAGGTGCCCGTGCCCTTGCCACCGAAGGCGTCCAGCGAGAGGTCGTCGAACAGGAAGTGGCCGCCGCCGGCCGAAACCTTGGAGTTCAGTTGGGTGAGCGTCAGCGCGTCCCTGTGGAGCGTGTCCCAGGCGACCTCGCCCTTGAAGGAGAAGGCGCGACGGATTCCCTCGGGAGGTCTGCCGATCGCGAAGTGGTGTAAGTCGGCGCTAATGCCGACAATCTGCGCACCAGCGGGCCTGCCCCGTTCCGCGAAGGTGTACGCGCCACCACCGACGATCAGGCGGGACACGAACACGACCGGGGGCGCCGAGCTCGCACCGGCGGGGGGTCGTGGTCGTGGGGTCGTGCGCTCGAAGTTGAAGTGCTGGTCGGCTCCCTGCACGATCGCGATGGCGAACCCATCGACCGTGCACGTCCCCATGCGCAGACGGCCGCGCATGAGCGGGATGAGCTCAAGTGAGGAGCACTCCACGTTTTCGAGCTTCAAGACTGGCTCTTCCCGATTCTGGAATTGCAAACCGTGAACGACGAGAGTTAAGGGGAACCAGCGCTTCCGCTCGAGGGTCCCCTGAATCGTCACGTGCATGTCCGTGGCCTTCGAGGCCGCAGCCTCGATCTCCGATTTCCACGAGTTCAGGTCGAAGCGCGCCGCGTACACGAGGACGGTAAGAACGACGAGGCTCGTTAGGCCGAGGGCGACCAGGAGGGGTCGCCTGTTTTTCCTCAAAGAAGTCACGCCCTCGATCGTAGTGTTACTGCAGACGAATGGGAAAGGGATTGGTGCCGGAGCCAGGACTCGAACCTGGACCTCCTTACGGAGAGAGGATTTTAAGTCCCCTGCGTCTACCGGTTCCGCCACTCCGGCGTGGAGCGGATTCTACTCTACAGGCTTGACTTGGACTGACCAATGAACCGGTCACAAAGGCTCACGCTACAGGCTGGTGTCGAGAAGGAGTCCATCTGTTACCCTCTCGGTCGGGGGTTCGAGTCCCTCTTCGGGAGCCACCTCTCAGCCAGACGCAACCCGGGCCACAACTCCGCAAGATTTGGCCAATACGCCCGCTGCGGGGGTCGCGGCCAGAGGATCTATGTTCCGCACACCCGACACCGCGCTCTGGCTCGCTCGCTCTCAGGAGAGAGCACGTGCGTGAGTTCTTCGATGCCGCACTGTACGCGGCGGAGAGTGCGCCAGCAGGGACGCCGACACTCTGCCGCCTATCATCTATCAGTCAGAAGACGACAGCGGCCTCACAATTCGCTTGGCCGTCACTTCAGGCCAAAGGGACTCAGCACTCAATGCATCCGGACGCGATGCCTTCATACCACCTGCTTCGCGAACGACTGCTCTCCTCACGCGTTGGTACGTACAACGCCGCCTGAAGAGCTTGAATCGTCGCTACGACCTGTTCGCTCGAAATCACGCAGAGGAGACGTTCAAAGCAACAACAGAGGACGACCCTAGGTGCGTAGGCGTAGCCTGCTTGTGTTGCTCATCTGCTTCGGTCCTGCATCGTGAGGGCGAACGTTTACTAATCGCCTGTTGACTGCTCAATACCCACGGCATCGGTCGCTCAGCGTTGTGTCCCGCAGCGATGACGTGTTTCATTACAAGACTGGGTGCGCCGATGCCAGCCTTCAGAGTTTAGTTATCACGACACGGACCCCGCCTCTCTCCATCCCGAAATGGCGCACAGATTCTGGAAGGCGAGGACGGGGTGGAGCCTGCAGTCAAGCCTAGTCGGCTTTCGGCTGCATGAGCTGTTCGTAGACCAGCTCGTAGGCGCCGGAGTCGATACCCGCTTCGCCGAGGTAGGGCCGGTCCCACACGAACGTCACGAACAACACGATCGCGACGAGAGCGGCGAGGAGCGCCTGCAGAATCGACTGCATCCGTGCGCTCGGTGCCACCTCGAATCCGGCCGCGAAGAGACAGAGCAGCGCCCCGAAGATTAGCACTCCCCACATCGAGCTTGGCAGGCCCTCGCGATTCGCGTCCACGCGCAACCGCCGGGCGACGGCCATCTCGTTGAAGGCTTGAAGCGTCTGCAGATGCAGGACCTTCTGTCCTTCGCTGACCGGCTCGTAGGCGAAGAGCACCTCCTCGATGCGCGTGACCATGGCGACGCCCGCCGTGGGCATCTCACCGCGCTTCTGCTGCGGCCAGGCTTGATGAATGATCTGCTCCATGTAGTCGCGGATCGCACCCTGCAGGGCGCTGCGCGTTGGTTCGGGATAGCCCGCGGAGTCGCGATAGAGCGCGGAGATCGAGGCCGACTCGCGTGAGGTGACCTTGTGCACGTCGGAGTAGTTCTCGTACACGTTCACCGCGATGAGTGCGGCGACGAGGCCATAGAAGACCATCATCGAGCTGATCAGCGTCGAGCTGAAGTGGCGCCCGTGCAGTTCCGCGCCAAAGGAGGGCACTAACTTTCGCCGAATGAGCAGCAGCAGGAGCTGCGAGGCGCCGACGAAGAAGCCGATCATCGCGACGAAGACGATCCACAGCGGCCACTGATAGAGAAACTCAGGCATCGTGGCTCGATTCCTTCGGTCGGCCGGACTTCCGCAGTGCTCGCAGCGTTCGAGTCAAAAGTTAACACAGGTCGTCGCGGCGGGCCGGATCAGGGGCTCGAGGCGCGGCGGTCGGCGGGCAGGCTGCAGAAGTCATCCCACATGCTGGACACACATTTACGAGGCGTCACGTCGACTGAAGTGCCGGAGCCGATCTCGATGGCGGTGTAGGGAGAGTTGAGCGCAGAGCCGGCCAATGCGCAGCACCTCGATGAGCTCGGCGGGTGGCGTCTTCTTGACGAGACACCCGGTGGCCCCGGCGCACAGGGCGTCGAAGATCCGCCGGTCGTCCTCGTAGATTGTGAGGACGACCATGGGGAGATCCGGGTAGCGCCCCCGCAGGATACGGATCCCCTCGATGCCGGTCATCCCGGGCAGGCCGAGGTCGACCAGGAGCACGTCGGGCGCCGGCGGCCGCAGCGCCGCCAGGCCCTCCTCCATGCTGCCCCAGGCGCCGACGCACTCGAACCCATCCGTGCCGCCGATGAGCACGGCCATCCCTTCACGGATCTCGCGCCGGTCCTCGATGATGCCGACCCGCACGGTGGCGGCCATGCCTGGATCTTACGTCTCCGTGGCACCTTCCCGCCCCTGTGAGAACTCACAGTGGGGGCCGCTCGGGTTGCCGCTGCTCGCGTTCCGGCTCTCCCTCGGGTTCGAAAAGCGTCCGTCTTGGGGAGCCACGCCTTAGAGACTGGACCACACGTCGGAATCCGCGCCAAATCCCGCAAAGACGTGGAAACCGTGACCGCCGCAGCCTCGGTGGGCCGAGGCAACGAGGTTCTCTTCGAAAGACTCTCGGGCCTTCACTGAACCGCAACAGCGGGGAGTGGCTTCGAAGCTGGCATCTCCATTCGAAGCGCGTCCGGCGGCGGTAACTCAGCGCCAGGCGGCGACGACATCACTGGAGAAAACCTGAGCCAGAATGCTTCGTAGTCCACCCAGATGGGCAAGAACAAAAAGAAGCCCACGCCCGACGCGCTTTGATGCACGAGTAGAGAACCATCCTCGGCCCGGCCCAACCCGAGGGCGCTTCGCTCGACCAGGCTGAAGTAGACCATGGTTCCGCTATCCCCCCAGCCTTTTTCCAGGAGCAAGTTTGACCTGCGGCATTGCTGGCGTGTTGGCAGATCGAATGCCGTAGGGGAACCGTCGGCACGCCATTCCCGAATGTGCAGCTTGTCTTCCTCGAGTCGCAAGCTGACCGACTGGTACACGACCTCGTCAGGGTCAGAAGCGAAGCGAGCAATGCGCTTCGCGCCGGCCCACTCGCTTAGCAGGTGGGCAAGACTGACATCCTTGCGCTCATAGGTCCCGTGTTTGGCTTTCAAGAACACTTCGCCTGCGTCCTGGTAATCCCCGTCGATGACCGGGCAGGCGCCCGACTCCACCGTCACCTGCTTGGCCCAAGATTCCCAGTACACGGGTCGATGGATGCAGCCTGCGGCGAACGCGCAGACGAGGATCACGGCGAGACTTCGTAGATTGCCACTGGCGTGCAGCATGTTGACGCCTCCCCAACAGCCTGGCGCCATCGTCGTAGTAGTCCAGCGATTCCATCGAGTCAGACTCCCTCTGGAACTCACCCCATCTTAATAGATAGGCCTGCTGCCGCCCTCCGGCTCTCGTCCGGCGCGGTGTTGCGACCGCCCGTCTCACCTTCCGCGGTTTCCTCAGTTGGACGACCTCGTGTTCGCCAGAGCCCACTTTGAGACCCTTGTAGCGGTCCATCGAGTGGTTAGGCCCGAATCGGCCCCGAGGAGGTTGAGCGAAGAGCCCTCACCTTGTTGCCGCTGCTCACCTTTCGGCGGTCCGTCGGTTTCGAACTGCGTCCGTCTTGGGGAGCCAACTCTTAGAAGAGGCCCAAGTCGGGCCTCATCTTCACAAAGTTTGGCCAACACGCGCGCCACAAGAGGCCGCGGAGAGCGGATCTTTGTCTCTCAGACCCCGGAGCGGGCTCTCCCAGTCCGTCTGCAGCAACGGTGGGACAACAGTTCGGAAGCGTGGAGTCCTCAGGAACGGGTTCGGTGGTCACCGATTTGCGTCGACCAAGCGAGGCTCCCGGACGTCTCATGCGTGAGGGGGGCACGCGATGACGATCACCACTCTATCGGCCGCGATCCTGCTGGCTGCGTCGGCGCACGCATTCGAGGCGAAAGTCGACGAGACGATCGAGAGCGAGATGAAACGCGAAGGTGTGCCGGGGGTTGCGTTCGTCTACGTCAAGGACGGGCGGATCGCCTACGTGAAGGGGTACGGCCTGGCGAATGTCGACAGGAACGTCCCCGTCGATCCTGCGAAGACGATCTGGCGGATCGGATCGATCTCGAAGACGTTCACTGCGACCGCGGTCATGCAGCTCGTCGAGCGCAGCCGGCTCCACCTCCAGGGGGACGTCGCCTCGTCTCTCGAAGGTGAAGGTGCCCTCGAGCTTTCCCCTCCCGATTACTGTCGGCGATCTGCTCACCCATACGAGCGGGCTCGACGAGATCCGGCCCGGCACTCAGGCGCCTTCCGAGGCGGAGGTCCTGGGACTTTCCGAGTTCCTGAAGACGCGCCTGGAGCGGGTTCGCCCACCGGGGACGACGATCAGCTACTCCACGTACGGAACAACGCTCGGCGGCGAGCTCGTCGAGGAGGTCACTGAGAGACCCTTCGAGGAGTATCTGCGGGAGAACGTCTGGTCACCCCTCGCGATGACGCGGACGAGCATCCGAGTCCCAGCGGCGCTCGCCGAAGATCTCGCCATGGGTTACGAGAGGGAGAAGGATGCCCTCGTCCCGCAGGCCTGGGAGTGGTACCACACGACCCCCGCCTCCTCGATCAACAGCACCGCCGTCGACATGGCGCACTACATGATCGCGCTCCTCGAGGAGGGGCGTTACGGCTCACAGGCCATCCTCACCCCGGAGACCGTCCGCGCGATGCAACGCCAGCAGAGAACGATGCACCCCCTCATCCCGGGCGTGACGTACGGCCTCTGGGAGGACTTCGTCGGCTCGCTCCGCGTTATCGAGCACGGCGGGAACATGGCCGGCTTCAGCGCGCTGATGGTGCTCGTCCCCTCAGAGCGCGCCGGCTTTTTCGTCGTGGGACAGCTCGAGGGGAGCAAGCTACGCGACACAGTCAAGCAGGCGGTCCTGGAGACACTATTCCCGGCGGCGCGCACGCGGCTTCCCGCTCCCACCGCGCCCAAGGATTTCGCGAAGCGGGCGGCGGCCTTCACCGGGCGTTACGCCCCGTCCAGCTCCTGCCACACCTGCGAGCCGCGGAGCGTCCCCTACATCCTCGAGGTGAAGGCGGACGACGAAGGGCTGCTCTTCACCGGTTCCAAATGGATCGAGACCGCCCCGTTGCTGTTCGAGCGGAAGGACGGTACGGGGTACATCTGCTTCCAGACCGACGCCCAGGGGAACGTGGTTTCCCTCCACGCTGGCTCGTACTGGAACTTCGAAAAGCTGAACTAGGCGGAGGGGTCATGGAGACAGCTCATTGGATGAGTGCAATGCCGCGACGGGCTGCACCCGGTCCGCGGACTAACCCCGGGAAGCTCCAGGGCGAGTCGTCAAGAAGCGTAAAGAATTGTGAACGTTGTGGATCTCTAGGCTGTTAACCCAGAACTCTCTCGCCCGGTTTCGCTCAGCCCCAAGGACGATTCGAGGACCGCGCTCACAACTTTCTCGCGCCTCCGCCGTCTAATCTCCATGGGACAGGGCCGACGGTGACCACCGAGTCCCTCACCGGGCCCTGAGGAGCTTGACGTGATCCAGGGGGACGTCGAGATCCGCCTCAGCTCGCTGAACGGCGAGGCCGGCGCACTGCCGCCCGGCTTCAGCCGCCTCAGGACGGATGATGCCTATCTGATCAAGAGCGGCGAGAGGGACCATCCCTGTCGATCAGTTCCGGCAATGGCGATGACGTCGTGGTACACCCGCGAGTCGCTCCTATTGGCTGGTCGCGCGGGCTCAGAGGAGGAGAGCTAACGACATGATGCTCCACAGTGTTGAAAAGGGTCAGCTTTCTCGCAGCGAGCGGAAGCGGCCTACCGCGCTGGTCAAGCGATCGATCGCAACTGTCTTTGCGGCGCTTCTGGCGTCCGTCGTCGGCCCCAGCGCGTGGGGACCGGTGAACGCGCAGGTCATCACCAACTACCCCTTCCGTGACTCCTTCGCGCGCCATTATCAGGTGGAGAGGTCACCGCGCATCGAGATCAAGGGAGGCATCAGTGGTCCCGTCACCGTCTCCTCCGGGCAAACCGGAATGGTGGACATTGAGGTGCTACGATCTGCCGCCACACAAAGCGAGCTCGACTGCCATCGGGTCAGGATCGATCACCGTCCGGATCGGATCACGATCACGCAGGTTCAGTTCACCGACCGCCGGGAGTGCCACACCATCCGGGCCAGTCAGTCGCTCAAGCTTCAGGTACCTTCGGACACAATTCTCCGAGTCTCTACGATCGCCGGAGAATTGCAGGTGACCGGTCCTGTCCAAAGTGTCACCGCGCTCTCCATTGCCGCTCATGTCAACATCACGGCGGCCGGGACTGTTGATCTGGTCTCGCTAGCGGGAGGACTCTCACTTAGCCTCGGCGGCGCCTCTCCCGGATCCGCAACGATTGAGTCGGTGGTTGGCGTCGTGGAACTCGACGTGGCGGAGCGGCACGACGTCGAGATCCGCATCATCTCGCTGCAAGGCGCGATCAGGTCCATCCCGCCCGACTTCGTCCGCCTCAGAACGAATGACGGCTATCTGCTCACAAGCGGCGCAGGCGGAACGCCCGTGTCGATCATTTCCATCAATGGCGATGTGGTGGTGCGGCGCAAGTGAGTCGGTTCCTATCGCTGTAGCGGTCCATCGGGGGTTCACGCCGACAACGAACGGCTTCCGGGCGGCACTCGGCGGAAAGGTGCTCGCGCTCCGCGAATCTCGGAGCGACTTCCGCGACAGCGCGGCTCGGCCGCGGTTCTCGGCGGACTTGGGTGTCCGGCAGTCGCTGGCCGCTCCGCATTGCCGCGGAGGAATTGGCTTCTTACCGAGAACGAAATCCCCAAGGAGAAACCAAAATGAATCGCACCGTTCCGCTTCCAACCGCTGCCCTGATGCTTAAGTCAGACGCTGCGCCAGAACAGAGTCCGGACCCGACTAGAGAACGCAGAGTCCCCCCTCATGGGGGTTGGAGCAAAGGTCGACGAGGTCCATCGCAACAACGGGAGAGGAGTAGGAAGGTTACTGTGGCACTGGCGGTGAAGATGCTCGCACTCGCAGCGCTAGTCGGCGGTGTCGCTGCGACCGTCAGGGCGGATGACAGGAAAGCGGAGGCCACTGGCACGTGGAAATGGGTGCGTACATCTCCGGATGGGCAAGAGTCCGAGACCACGGCTAGTCTGAAACAGCAAGGCAACGGACTAACGGGCAAGGTGACGACGGAGGCGGGAGAGATCAACATCACAAACGGCACCGTCATGGACGGGAACGTCTCTTTCGAGATCACCAGCGATGCAAGCGGCAGTGAAATTCACGTTAGGTTCACCGGGAAACTTCTGGGAGACCGCATAGAAGGCAAAGCCGAAATCACCCGGGACGGAAACACGATGACGCGGGATTGGGAGCCCAAGCGCATCAAGGAAGATGAAAGCAAAGCTCCCTCGCTCGCCGACGTCGTGGCCAAGATCGACGACCAGATCGAGAAGAGCCGGTTGAAACAGAAGATTGTGGGAATGTCGGTGGTCATCGTCCACGATCAGGATATGCTCCTGGCCAAGGGATATGGCTACGCCGACCTGGCGAGCAACACACCCGCCAACTCGCAAACCGTCTATCGCGTGGGGTCCATCACAAAGGTTTTTACCGCCGTGGCAGTGATGCAGTTGCGTGATGCCGGGAAACTCAACCTGGATGACCCGATTGAAAAGCATCTGCCGGAGTTCAAAATCAAATCGCGCTTTCCCGACGCCCGTCCGCTGACCTTCCGCCAGGTGGCCTCCCACTACTCTGGATTGCCGATGGAAGCGCCGCTCCCCTATACGTTCCAAGACGTAACCGTCTTTCCCCGAACCGAAGAATTGATCGCCAGTCTGGCAAACACAGAGCTGGTATGCCCGGTCGATACGAGGTTCCTCTATTCCAACCTGGGCTTTAACATCCTCGGCCTGGCCGTGGAGCGGATCGCTCACGAGCCTTACGCAGACTACGTGACGAAGCACATTCTCCAGCCCCTGGGGATGAAGCACAGCGGGTTTGCAGTTACAGAGGAACTTAGGAAGTCGCTGGCCACGGGCTACAAAGCCGCCGACGCAAACGACCAGCATGCCATTGCACCGTACGGCGCTTACGGCCAAGCCTCCGGCATGCTCTATTCATCCGTAGAGGACATGGCAGAATTCTTGAAGCTGCAATTCCGCGAAGGCCCCGCGGGCGGCAAGCAGATCCTGGGCAGCAGCGCGTTACGGGAGATGACGGCGCCTCTCTTCATCCTCAACAACGATGAGGTCGCCCCCGACCTTTTTTGGAAGCGTGGTTCAGGCATCGGTTGGCAAACCCTGACGGTCAAAGCGTTGCAGTTCAATCACAAGAGGGGCGGTCTCAACGGCTTCAGCACGGACATTATCTTTAATCCCCGCTACAAGCTCGGCGTTGCCATCTTCACGAATACCGAGTGCGACCCTTTCGACATCGGTTTTGCGCCGCTGCTGAGACTAGAGCCGGTGTTCAAGCGCCTGGAAGACGAAGCACGAGCCGAGACCGCCAAGGCTTCTGTCGCAACCTTGCGCAGGTACGAAGGCACCTATCGACTGAAGAAGAGCGACACAGAAACTCCTCCCCCTTTTAGCGAAGTTCTTTTTGTGATGATGGACACCAAGCTGAGCATGCGGCTCCGCAAGGTTACGTCGGCTCCCAACTTTAGGCCGATTTATCTGGAAGATGATGTCACCGTGGAACCCACGGGAAAGGATGCATTTCGCATCGGAAGCGACTCATTTGAGAACGATCCTGTGTACTTTGTCCAAGGCGCCAAGGACGAGATCGTCGGCGTTCGGTGGCGGACTTACCTCTTCGAAAAGGTCAATCCGAACTAGATCGCGGGCAAGAGTTTCTCCACTGTAGCGCTCCATCGAGTGTTGACGCCGGAACTCCTGCCAGGATCGTTCGTCTACATGAAAGAGGCTCCATTGGCGCCTTATGAAGGAAGCGTCTTTCATGTCGACATGGCTGAAGGGCAACGTCATGACCTTTGAGTCGAACCAGGAGGACAGCATGGTCCTGAGGTGGCGAAACTACGTCTTCAAGCGACAACCTTAAGACCCGAGTGCTCAACTTTCTGCCCCTGCTCGTCTTATTACTCTCCCTCGGGTTCGACGTGCGTCCGTCTTGGGGAGCCAAACCGTGGACACTGGGCGTCTCACGGCGGAATCCCCACCACATCCCACAGAACTCGCTGATGCCGTGATCACGGAGAGCCTCTTTCGGCCCCACGACGGTCTGATCAATCCCTTCCGGGCGGCGACTTCGTCTTGCCGGCCGCGAGGACCTTGCCGTCGCGCGCTTCGATGCGCCAATCCTCGCCTTCGGTGTGCAGGACGCGGCCCGACTCGGGGTAGTGGCACACGTCGTGGGTGACGCGGGTCCCGACGATGAGATAGGAACACGGCGTCTGTGAGCGGTTCACTACCTGGTGCGCGATCGGCACCCCGGCAGGCCAGCAGGCCGCATCGCCCGGGTGAAGGACGTGCTCGCCGTCATCCTCGACCGTCGCCTCGCCGGACACGACGTAGATGAACTCATCCTCCTTCTCGTGCCAATGGCGGTCCGAGGACTTTCCGCCGGGCTGCAGCGTCTCGAGATACGCGCCGTACTGCGTCAATCCGCCCGCGTCGGAGAGGTGACGCCATTCCTTTCCCTCCCCAGCCGCCTCTCCGCGGCGTGCAGTGTCCTTCCTGATGATCAATGTTCGCCCTCCCTACATCGCATTCGGTATTGTGGGGTAGCCGGTAGGAAAAGCAATGCTCGGGTGCGGCGATCGGGTGCCCCGATCGGAGTTTGGCCGGTCCACCGCCCGCCCAGTTTCGGTCGAGCTGGCTCGACACCAGAGCCCGAGACGACACGCCGCTAGAATGACGCGTCGGCCAATGAGGCGGTCCCCTTGCCCCGCAGCTCTCTCCGCTCCGAACTCACCGCAGCCCGCCGCTCCATGCGTGAGCTCCAGAAGTTGCTCGACCGCTTGGCCACGAAAAGAGGTTGTCGGGATCTCTCGCTGGCGACACGCGCTTAGTGACACGGGCCGTGCATGAGATGTTCCTGCGCGAACGAGCTGGCGAGTCCACCGCCGAACGAATCATTGAGGTCTGCCGTGACTGGAGTAAGGTCGACGATCGTGAAACTGGCGGTGCCGCCTCCGAGCAGGGTGTTCACGATGGGCAGAAAATCGCGGATGGTCAGGCCGTTGAGCCCCGACAGGGAGGTGCTCAAGTTGCAGAGCATGAGGTCCCCGAACCTAAACGGGGAACCCCCCTTCATGAGTCCCTGGAAGCAATCGCCCTTCAGGAGTCCCGCGTCGCTGAAATCGATATTGAGTTTAAGCGCCAGCACCTCACCGCCGAACGATCCTGACGAGTCACTGGACGGATCCAGTTGATCGGAGGTGAGCGGACCGGGGGCGCCAAAGGTGGGTAGATATCAGTCACTCTGGTTGAACGTGATCACCAGCCCGTTCTGCCACGCGTCCCCTCGGACCACACTTGGCCACAACCCGAGGGCAAGCGTGATCACGAGAAGCACAGCGCCACGAATCGGCAAGGCGCGAATGTTGACCCGCGGTGCGGTCGTGATGGTTTGGCGTTCATTGATGCCTCCTGACTGGCTCACCCCACGCGGCGTGTACAGACTCATTGCCTGCCTTCTTGTCGAAGGAACTCCCTCCCGCAAGATGAAGGAGAGGCGAGCTCCGGATGTTGACCTCCATGTGGCTTGACTTCTTTGGCAACACTCGATCTAGCGGCCTCTCAGAACAATGGTTTGCGTGGCTTGGTCAAAATCGCACGAGGAGAATTCGTCACAGGAGCCAGCAGAGACGCCCGCATCGGCTTTTCCTCCGATGTACCGGCCGGTTGTCGGAGTGACTGTCGCGAGCCAAGCAGTCCCCGGAGGCGAGCAGTCGACCTC
>Ga0065705_10104506_pt1 | contig 14056 bp, 28 predicted proteins | sample SwibulcommuniRL2_FD_59092 | JGI IMG/M metagenome (GOLD analysis project Ga0065705, IMG submission 59092) | Bulk soil microbial communities from switchgrass field near Rose Lake, East Lansing, Michigan, USA - RL2 Bulk Soil v2 (version 2) | ecosystem: Environmental > Terrestrial > Soil >...
GGCGGAGCGCCCGCCTGATCAGCGACAAGACACGGCGCGAGCGGATCGCCTCCGTGTTCGAGTACGTCGGCGACGGCTTCTCGAAGTCGGTGCTGGCGATGAAGCGACCGGAGCACCTGTTCGTGGCGACCGAGCGCGAGCAGGCGGCGGCGGGTCACCTGCGCTGGGCTGGCTTCCACCGGGCGGTGGCGAAGCTGCACGAGAACGATCGCACGGCGACCGCCGATCTCAACCCCGAGGCAGTCAACCGCCTCTGGATCGAGCACATCGAGCGGGACTGACAAGCCGCGACACAACCTGCCATGCCCTCTCGCTTCGACTCTGACAAGCCGTCCTAGCCCCTGTCCACCCGAACCGACTTCCCAAACCGTGTGATGCCCTTCCATGCCAAGCCCGTCCGTCCCGACGAACCTCGCCATGCTGCGCGACCCGACCCTTCGCGAACCAGGTCGACGTCGCCACCCTACGCAGCCCGAACCTGGCCTTCCCGAGCCGACTTCATCGCCCCCCGCCATAGCCCAGCAAGCCTGCCCCTCCCTGCCCGACGAGCCGTGCCAACTCACACCCCTCCCTCGCCCGACGCGTCAACTCATTCCCATCCGCCCCCACTCCAGACCGACGAGCCGTGCCAACCTACGAAACACGCCGCGACGGCTCATCCCATGCCTATCCATCTCGACATCCCGAGCCTGGTCACGCACGACCTGCGCCACTCCTGGTCAACCCCCGCCGACGTCCCAACCCCCGCCCCTGCCGCACGCCCCACGCCGACGTCTCCAACCCCCGCCCCTACCGTCCGGGCCTTGCCGACTTTCCGCGCCTTGCTCAGAACTTCCCAGGCCTCGCCGACTTGTCAACCCTCCCCCTTATCACCCCCGCCCAGCCCACTCTGACTTGCCTCCACGCGCCATTCCTGGTTCGCACCAGGGCATCCCTGCCCGACTTTCCTTCCCGCGCTGCGGCACACCGTCTCCCCTCGCCTCGGGCCGGTCCGACTGATCAGCCCCTTCCTTACCCTCGCGAGCCACGCCGACTGCTCATGTCCGCTCCATCCCCTCGCGAGCCGATCAGACTTGCCTTCTCCGCTCATCTCTCACCTAGCCACGCCGACTTCGCCTTCCTCGACGGCCCGTCCCTGCGCAGCTCCACTCCACGCTGACTGCACTCGACGCACCGTGCCTATTCTCGACGCGCCTATCCACGCCGACTTGTCCGCCCTCGACGAGGCCCGCCATCCCGCCACCAACCCTTACCGACGGACCATCTCGAACCCCGTCATTTCGGCTCCTTCGACGGCCCAGGTCCGGGGCGCCCCGTCTCCCATCAGCTCCCCGCTGCGCGACTTCCCAGATCGTTCCATGCCGAACCGGACCGACTACTCATCTCGTCGACGACTCAACCCGGCCCCGACACGGACCATGCCGACCAGACAACCCACCTCACCGCGACCCGGTCCTTCCCAGCTCGACTACCCACCACGGCGCGAACCGGCTCCAGCCCCCACGGCCCAAGCCCAACCGACTTCCCAATTCCGGCCCACCCAACTCCAGCCCAGTCGACTGCCCCAGCAAATCCCTCCCCCACCTCACCACACGCAAGCCAGACCGCGCCACTCCGACCACCCTTTGCACGCCCCACCGCTCCAGCCCGTGGCGACTTCCCGTTTCCGGCCAATCCCGACCACCGCTTGCCACGGCGACGAGCCTTCGCGCGCCTCTTTTGCCCTATCCCTTCCGAGCCGACGTCTCTTGTCCCCCCATGCCCCACCCCGCACTCACCCCTCCTAGCCATGCCGACATGCCAGATCACCCTGTCTCTACCCGGACCGACGAGCCTTTCTCGTTCTTCCCTACCCAACCCAGGCCGAACGACTAATCCGCCCGAACCTGACCACGCCGTCGCGACGAGCCTTCGCGAGCCTTGCCGCTCCTTCCTGGCCGACTAGTCACGACTCGTCCAGCCTAAGCCCGCCTACCCTCGCCGACTTGCCACCCCTCGTCACCGGTCGTGCCTTGCCACTCCTCGCCTAGCCGACGATCCATGACGTGCCCGACCCCGACCCTTCTAGTCTTCCCTGCCCGACTTCCCTTCTCCGTCCCACCCGAACCAACGCGTCTCACTCGACCGCTCCACTCGACTCTCGTCAGCCCGGGTCTGTCCGACTCGTCATCGCGACCCAGCGCCGCCCCAACCCTCGCCTCGACGACAGAAAGGAGACGGATCTGCCCACCTCAGTCAGGCCCAACCCGTACCGACAGTCCAACCGAAAGGAGTAGTGATGTCTCAGACTGAGACAACGCCCACCAGCGTCTTCGCAGGAGAGGGCGATGCGTGGGTCACATACGAGGCGGAGCTGAGCTTCGTCGGCAACCTCTACGGGGGCAGCCCCTTCGATCCGAAACTGGTCGAAGGCTGGCTCTCGAAGAACCTCGGGATCACCGACGAGGAGCAGCTCCGCCAGTGGATGGTCAAGCACCTGACCGAGGTGCAGGGTCTCGACCCCACCGCCGTCACCGACGAGATGGTGATGCAGGCGGTCGAGGACTCGGCCGTGGACAAGAAGGCGCAGGGGTTCAAGCGAACCCCGATCACCAACCAGCCCTACGTCGAGGGTCGCCACATCAAGGCGATGCTCAAGGAGGCGACCAACATCGCCTACCCGCAGGGTGAGCACAAGTGGGGCAAGTACAAGAACACCCAGGGGAAGGAGGTCGGCGGAAAGTCCCCGCTCGCGTACGTGGCCGAGCGGGTGTGGGTGCCTGAGAGGCCGTACGAGATCGCGGACGACGCGGATGGGTTCGAGTTCGCAGTCGGACACATCGAGGACTGGAAGGGTCGACGCTCGACGATCGGCTACTTCGAGTATTGCGTCCGCCCCGTGTTCGAGATCACGGTCAAGGTGCTCGACGATTGCCTCTCGCGGGAGAACTGGACGCGGATCTGGCAGGTCGCCGAGGGCAACGGGCTTGGCGCTCGTCGCTCGCAGGGCGGCGGTCAGTTCGCGGTCACCCGCTGGGCAAGACAGAGCTAGGAAATTCGGGGGCGCCCCGCCCCCGACGATGAAAGGAGAAGGGATGTACAGACAGGGCGATGTCCTGTTGGTTCCGGTCGAGGTTCCTCTCTACCCCAACGAGGACCTGGACTTCGTCAGGCGCAAGGGCAACGGCGAGGGGATCATCCTCGCCGCCGGAGAGGCGACGGGTCACCACCACCGCATCCGTGATCGGCACGCGCGGGAGTTCAGGGGGACCGCACGCTCGAACACGCGCGGGAGGCGATTCGTGCGCGTCAGCCACCGGGGCGCAACGATCACGCACGAGGAGCACGATCCGATCAAGGTGCCCGAGGGCATGTACGAGATCGTGCAGCAGCGTGAGTTCGCACCGGAGGAGGCGAGCCTCACCCGGCCCGTCTACGACTGATGGCGGGGAAGAAGCTCCGTCCTGGCAAGACGGGGCACACGATCAAGCGGAAGACGTGGACCGTGGAGACCATTGTCGACGCGCTGTTCGCGTTCCATGAGAGGCATGGGCGCTGGCCGTTCCACTGGGAGTTCGGTACTCGGAACGAGCTTCCCTCGATGTGGAAGCTGCGACGGCTAGCCAACCCCAACTGGTATCCCGAGAGGCCGAGGCTGGAGCGTGCCATCTGGAGGAATCCCTGGGATTTCATCCAGAGGGAGATCGCCAAGGATGAACGCTGCACAGCTCAGATGGCGTTCAACTTCCGCAACGCCCTCGCTCGAAAGGAGGCAATCGACCGGATCGGGTTTGCGAACCTGATCGCGACCTATCCCGGTGCGAACAAGATCCACGCGCACCGGAATTTCGGTGAGCTGTGGCGTCTCCCCGCCGAAAGGACGGACGAGGCGATGCACATCATCAAGGTCAAGAACGCGACCAAGGAGCCGGACGGGACGTTCGCTGAATACTTCCTGCGCGTACCTGCGTACATCTGGAACGTGCAGGAGGCAGTCGCGTGGACGTTCCACCTCGACCGGCCCAGGACGTACGGGTTCAGTCGGCGGGAGATCCGCTACCGCCCGCTCGTCGAGACGTAGGTTCCATCCTGGCGGGGCGTCCACTCCGAGAAGGGACGCCCCGCCTCCTAAGCAAAGGAGAAGTCATGTTCGGTACAGCGCAGGCAGCAAGCGAGTTGCAGACCTTCTACACCATCCCCGACGAGACGGTGAAGTTGTGGGAGGAGTTGTTCTACCCCTTCAAGGAAGACGATCCCGACATCCCGCTGACGATCGAGCGGGTCAACCGTGGCGCAGCGCTGCTCGACGAGAAGAAGCCCAAGTGGGTGTACGGAGTGCTCCCCGAGAACCTCGATATGTCCTGCTCGGATCTCTGCATCATCGGGCAGTCCTACGGCACCTACTCAAAGGTCTATATCCCGTTTGGGATGACGTGGGTGGAAGCAGACGAGCTGCCCACCGACGAGATGGACGGGAAAGGGATAGACCACGGCTTCCTCGAAGACGCCAACTCTCCCTTCGCGTTGCTCGATCGCGTCTGGAGCTTGCTGCTGGTCGAGCGGCACACCCGCGCCGAGCCGCTGTTCCTCAGGCTGCCGTGATGGGCGACTGGGTAGAGGAGATGCCGCCCGAGGAGCGGGAAGAGTGGGATCAGTTCGTCGACCACTTCCGCCGCGACGCGTTGGCGAAGATGACCGACTCCGCCTTCGTCGCCAGCCTCGTCCCGAGCGGTGAGTTCGATGTCAAGTTCGCGCTGGAGACGGGGGCGGCGGTGCTGCTTGGCAAGCCGATCCTCGCGATCGTGATGCCGGGGGCTGAGGTTCCTGGGAAACTCGGCCTCGTCGCAGACGTCGTCGTCGAGGCCGACCTCGACACCGAGGGCGGGAGGAAGAAGGTCGCGGCGGCGATCTCACAAATGGTGGAGGTGAAAGACGAATGAGTGAGGAGACGACGACGTTCTGCGCCGACTGCGTCGGGCACCACCAGTCCGCCGAAAGCGGGGACTGGCACCACCCGACGATGACCGAGCAGGAGTTCGATCTGCGGCTCGCCATCATCCTGCTGGAGGAGATGGGCAACCCGATCGAGTGGTTCTACATCTCCTTCGCCAGGGAGGTGGAGAAGGGCGGCTTCCTCGGTGGTCTCTACATCCGCGCCTCGGGGCCGACCTGGGCGATCAAGCTCGCCTCCGCCGCCGGACTCAACCCCGGTGGCGAGGCGATGGTGTGGGGGCCGATCAGCGAGGAGGCAATCGAGGCGCACATCCCCGAGGGGGATCGCAACCGACTACTGACGAGGGAGGAAGTGGATGGCGGGCAATCGTAGGAACTACCCCGGCAGGCTCAGCCGCATCGACATGCTGGTGCTCGCGCTGTTCGCGATCGCGGGGGGCATCCTCGCGCTGATCTGGCTGACCTGATGCCCCGCAAAGCAGACCCCGACTTCGACCAGCTTGAGCGTGTCACCAACTCGAACCGCGAGATGGAGCGCGGTAGGCTCAACACGGCGCTGCGTGCGATCAGGGTCGCATGGCAGAAAGAAGGGGGGCGCCCCGAGGATCTGGCTGACGAAATCCCTCGGCGCGCAGAGATGTACCGCACGCTGTGGCCGGAGATGGCGCTGACCCCGACGGCGCTTGCGGTCCACTGGGGCAGGGTCGCAGCGGAGGTCAGCCGCACGAAGAAGTCCCCGCAGGAGCAGGCTCTGGATGAGCTGAGAAAGGAGAGCAAGGAATGAAGACGATCGAGTACCCCGTCAACCCGCTGATCGACAAGAGCAACTGGCCTCCCGGTCCGTGGGATGACGAGCCGGACAAGGTCCAGTGGGAGGACGAGGCGACGGGGATGCCGTGCCTCGCCGTGCGTAACCGGCTGGGGGCGTGGTGCGGCTACGTCGGCGTCCCGCAGGGACATCGCTTCCACGGCGTTGGCTACGACGACGTCTGGCTCGCCAGCCCGGAGGAGACGGACTACCCGCCTTCGCACCACGAGCTGACATTCTCCAACAGCTGCATGGAGGGCGTGCCCGAGGCACAGGGGATCTGCCACGTCGTCGAGCCGGGTGAGGACGACCACGTCTGGTGGCTCGGCTTCGACTGTGCGCACGGAAGCGACCTGATTCCCGGGATGATGAGGTTCCACGAGGAGTTCCGCGAGAGGCACCCCGAGTACAAGGAGATCGTCGAGCGCGGCGAGACGTACAAGACGCTCGCCTACGTCAAGGCCGTCTGCGCCGAGCTGGCCGCGTGGCTGAAGGCAGCCGCATGACCAGACAGGAAGCGCTGGAAGTGACGCAGATGGTGCTGACCAACTGGCGGGTGCGTGACTGGACGAAGGAAGAGATCGACGGCTTCGCCACCGGCATCCAGCACCTCGACGGGCAGATCGCCGTCGCGTCGGTGGCGAGGGCTTCGCGGGAGCTGAAATACGCACCGAAAATCTCGGAGTTCCTGGAGGTCTACCGCGCCGAGCGGGCCACCCTCCGCGCGGCGATGATCGACCCGCCCGATCCACAGTCACGACCGATGGAGCCGTGGGTGCGCGAGTGGATGTGCGCCCGCTACCTCTACGCGAACTTCGGCAGGGAGCGGGACATGCGACGCTTCCCCGAGCAGGGGGAGTTCGGTGATCTCACCCAGGAGCTGATGCCGGAGGGAGCATGGCGAAAGGAAGCCGAAAGCCTCGGCGACGACGAGCTGTTGCGAGTGTTCCGCAAGACCGGCCAGACGTAAAGCGCTGCGCGTGGTGCGGGGTGATCGTCTGGCAGAAGGACGTCTGCGTCTTCTGCGAGCACTACGAGCGGCTCCTTCGTGACCACAGGGAGGGAAGGGAATGAACGAGCTACAGGCACTCGTGACCGGGATGCTGATCGGCGCGATCCTCGGACAACGGGCGATCGACGTGACGGTCTATCCCCAGTACGACGACGAGGGCAACTACCTGCCCGAGTTCCTGGTGCAGGGGAACGTGACCGACACCAAACTCCGGGTGAAGGTCGAGGTGGAGGAATGACTCGCGCCAAGGTAGACGTCGAGCGCGAGAAGATCCTGCGCGAGGTACTGGCCGACTACGACCGCCGCCGCTCCGGCTGGTGGGGGAGGTTCCTACTGTGGCTGCTGAGAAAGACAACCTGACCCCCGCCGAACACGCCGCCACCGTGCGCGATGCCATCGTCGGAACGAGCGACCCGGAACACTGGGCGCTGCACGAAGAGGAGGCAATCGAATCGCTTTCCGCCCTTCTCGCCCTGGCCGAACGCGCAACCGAACTAGAACGCCAACGAAACGGCGCGATGCGCGATGCGGTGGAGTTCGGGGATCGGGCCGAGCGAGCAGAGATGGCGCTACGGGAACTAGACGATTGGGTGTCCCGAATGCCTGACGCTGGGTTCAACCAAGACAGCCCGCGTTGGGACTGGTGGCATCAGCGGCCCCGCGCCGCTCTCGGGGAGACAGCCGCCGTCGTGGGAGTACCTGGCGTGACCGCATGTGCCGACCATCGAAGCGCGGCCCGATGTCAGCGCGATCACGAATCGGGCCGGTGCATATGCCGCGCCGCTCTCGGGGAGACATCGTGACCCCCGCTGAACACGACGCCACCGTGCGCTTCAAGGACGCGGTTCGTGCCGTTCGCCCTCGGTATAGGGAACTGAACTCGCCGCTGTGGGATGTGCTGGATGAGGCTGTCGCCCTGGCCGAACGCGCAACCGAACTAGAACGCGACCTCGGCAAGGCGAAGGAAGCCGCGCAGGGTTACTGCGGAGACGCGATCACGAACTACCTGCGGGCGAAACGATCAGAGGCGGTGCTCGACCACGTGATCGACCAGGCCGTGGTCACCTGGCACGACGAGTCGGGGGCGGACTGGCCGGACATCCACCCGTGGATCGGACTCACGCCAGAGCAATTCTCAGCCTGGGTCGAAGGCGGGGCAAAGAAGCTCGTCGCTCTCGAAGAGACAGCACCGGAGGTCGCGTACGGCGAGAACCTCTCGGCGCAGGAGGCCGTCTACTGGGAGGCTCGACGCCAGGGCATGAACCTGACCGACAAGCAGGTCGGGGATCTGCTCCGCGTGGCTGCCCGGGCTGGCTTCGGCGGAGAAGCACCGTGACCCCCGCCCAGCTCCGCTCGCTCCTCGCTGAGGCCGACGCTGGCCCGTGGTGGTTCGACGGGCGCGACATTTTCCACAAGAAGCCGGACACGAACCTCGACCAGATCATCATTCCGATCCCGTCCGCCGAGGAGACGTTCCACCCCTCGCAGGCGGTTACCCCGGCGACCGCGCGGCTCGCGTCGCTCGCGCCCGAGCTGGCGCTGTCGCTGGCTGACGCGCTGGAGGCGCTAGGAGAAGTCCTCGCCCGCGTCCGCACACGAAGCACCGGCATCCACATGGACGGCACCACAGAGTACGCGCAGCCGATCCTCGCGGAGATCGACGCCCTCTGCCGCTCCGCCCTCGAAGGTCCAGCCGATGGTGCCCATTAGCCTGAATGAGTGCGGGACGCGGAGATCGCAGCCCTCGCAAATTGGTACTGGTCGAAGTGGCAGAGGGCCATCGACCGAGGAGACGATCAAGCTCTCGGCGCGCTCGAACGCCTCGACGCGGAGCAAAGGACAGGGATCATCACCAAGCACCACGACTGGGAGTTCAACCAGGCAAGCCGTGGCTGGGATCACTCTGACCTCACGGCGACGGAGCATCGCGTGCTGCTCGCGCTCGCTGAAGGTCTCACCTACGAGGAGGCGGGTGAGCGGCTACGTGTCAGCAAGGAATCCGTGAAGGACCACTTGAAGCAGGTGCGGCAGAAGTTCGGCGCACGCAACACGCCGCACGCGATCGCGATCGCGCTGCGGGAGGGAGTCATCCAATGACGGGGGGGCCATGCGAGTCATCGTTTGCGGTTCACGCCACTGGCACGACCGCAAGAAGATCACCGACCGACTGGCGCTGCTCCCTGCCGTCGCCACCGTCGTGCATGGGAACGCGAAGGGCGCTGATCGGATCGCTCACCAGGAGGCAGAGAAGCTAGGGCTGCGCGTCGAACCCCATCCCCCCGACTGGGACAAGCACGGGAAGAGCGCGGCGTTTGTCCGCAACCGCGAGATGGCGGAGGGAGGTGCGATCCTCTGCATAGCGTTCTGGGATGGGATGTCGACCGGCACGTTTGACATGATGGGCCAAGCAGTAAAACGTGGCATCCCCGTAGAAGTGGTTCATTGATCGAGACGATCATCCGTCATGCGGCACTCGCCGACCTACCGGCGATCGAGGCGCTACGCCGTGCCGACAAGGACGCGCTCGGGTTCGTGCCGAGGGCCAAGTACGAGCACATCGTCAACAAGACCTCGGACCGTGGCCGCGAGCGCTGGAAGTACGAATGGATGATCGTTGCCGAGGACAACGGCGAGGTCACCGGCTTCTTCATGGGTGGCTTCCACCGCAACGGGGCCAAGGGCACCCAGCTCTGCGTGCGCGACGACGCTCGCCGGATGGAACGAGCGCTGAGGCTGGTCGACTCCTTTGAGCAGGAGGCTCGCCAGCGCGGGATGCTGCGGGTCAGGCATCGGGTCGCGGCTGACATCGAGGCCAACTTCTTCTGGCGGGCGGCTGGCTACACGCCGGTCGCGGTCACGACTAGCACCTGGCTGAACACGCGTGAGAGCATCTCGCGCAGACCACTGTTCATCTACGACAAGGCGCTCGACCAGGGGCAGCTGTTCGGTCTGGTGGTCGGGTCTCTGACCGCGCCCGAGCCGTCGCTCGTGCCCGAGGGACCCGACCCCGACGAGGTGCCCTGGGTCGACTACATGCCCTACGACCGGGTCGGTGAGGTGGGCTGGTGAAATTCCTGCTGCTCAGTTCGAGGGACGAGAGCAGCTGGTTCTCGACCGGCCTCGTCGTCGAGGCGGCGGATGCTGAGCAGGCGATCGAGGATCTCGACCCAAAGCAATCGCGGCGGTTCCCGTATCTGAAGGCCTTCCCGCTCGTCGACGTGGATTTCCTCCACCCGGACGAGAGCCTGATTTCGCCGCTGGTGTACTAGTATCTACGTTAGAGAGGAGCGTGATGAGCAATGACTTCATCGTCTCTGCCCATGCCCTAGAGAGGTTCGAGGAGAGACTTCCCGCGCTGTATCAGGACGATCAGCAGGCAGCGCAGTTCATCCACAGGGAGTGCGAGTCCGCACTCGCCGAGGGTCGCTGCGGGAAGCTCGCGCCGCTGGAGCTATCCCACTACGACTCGACGTTGTGGAAGGCGAACAAGGGGCTGGTCGTCTGGGTTCGATCGAAGGTGCGCGGCTACGTCCTGCTCGACACAGAGGAGGGGAGGGTCGTCACGACCGTCCTGGTGGGCAGAGACGCAGAGGAAGCACGGACAAGGCACCACAACCGACGTTGGAGGAAGCGAGCATGAACATCCCAGCTACAACCCGGATCAAGGCGAGGCCGGTCTTGCAGCGCCATCGGCAGCGGACGCTGAGCAACATCAACCCCTTACCCCCTCCGACGGAGAGGGAGAAGTGGGACGCGATCCGTGTCCTCGAAGATCCGAGCTACGAGGCGTTCCCCGGAATCTGGGAGGAGGCACACAGAATCCTCGACGAAGCAGGCCAGTAGGGACGCCCCGTTTCTCTTGAAAGGAGAAGAACATGGCATGGATCTTTCTACTCATCCTCACGATCCTGATCGTGATCCCAGCGTTCGGCTACGCGATCTACGCCAGCAAGCGGTATCCGATCGAGCTGGAGGAGTACCAAGCACGAGGACGCGGCAGCGAGCCAACGAACTACTCGCTCGCTGGCTGGTTGATCGGCTTCAGCACGCTCGCTCTGTTCGTGCTGATCACCGGAGTGATGATGGTCAAGACCGTCGGGCAGCGAGAAGTCGCGATCGTCTACTCGTTCTCCGGCACGATCACCGGCAAGCGTGACCCTGGCGTCGTCTTCATCGCACCGTGGCAGCACATCAAGAAGGAGAACGTCGGCATCCAGCACAACGAGTGGAACTTCGGGGAGGGCAACTCCGCCGTCTCCAGGGACCAGCAGAAGGTGTTTGGCAATCTCGCGGTCAACTACCAGGTCGACTCCGAGAACGTGGTCGACCTCTACAAGCGGGTCGGGCAGGCGTGGAAGTCGATCATCGTCGATGCCCGTGTGCCGCAGGTGTTCAAGGAGGTAACGGCGACGTATCAAACGCAGGAGATCACGGCCAACCGTGAGCAGCTACGCGAGCAGACACGGACCCGGCTCGCGACAGAGCTGAAGCCCTACGACATCGACGTCGTCGACGTGTTCGTCACCAACCTCGGCTTCTCCCAGGTCTATACCGACTCGATCGAGGCGAAGCAGAAGCAGGTGCAGGACGCGCAGCGTGCGCAGGCGAAGGTCGTGCAGATCAAGGCAGAGGCCGACCAGCGGGTCGCGGCGGCGAAGGGTGAGGCAGACGCCAACGTGACACGGGCACGAGGCGAGGCGCAGGCCAACCGCTTGCGTCGTCAGTCGTTGACCCCGGCACTGATCCAGTGGGAGGCGATCCAGAAGCTGAACCCGAACGTGTCGATCATCGTCTGTCCGCCGCAGGCGATCTGCGTTCCGAACTCGGGGATCACCCCCGTGCCGCAAGGTCAGGGAGGAGGGAGTGGCTGATGGCACGCATCGTTGAGATCGCGGTGGCGATGTCCGCGATCTGCGGCGTCGCCACCTTCCTCGGCTTCCGTGCTGCCTTCCGCAAGTTCCTGCGCTCGGTGGGCAGACAGCCGGGGAAGCAACCAAGCAGGCAGATCGAAGAAAGGAGAACCGATGGCGGCACGTAGCTATCTGGCCTTCGGGTCGGACGACAAGGAGAACTGGGCGCAGCTGAAGACGGTCGTGGCTGGCGGAGCCACGCAGGCTCTCAACCTCGCCAAGGCGCAGGAGGCACATCGCTACTACGCCGTCGTCCCCGAGCGGAACTGGACCGCAGGGGCGCCCCAGGATGAGCAGCGCCCACCGGTCACCCGCTGGGAGGCACTGACGCCAGGGCAGATGAAGATCGACGATGATCCCGAGACCGATGCTGTCGAGCACAAGGAAGAGGTGAGGCACGTCCTATGACCGAAGTCGTGACGACCAACCAGCTCTCACCGGGGGGACTGCAACTCCTAGCCGAGCTAGAGCAGCTTGGCGCAATCGACGTGAGCAAGATGGGGCTGACGCTGCCCCCCGACCTGAGCTACGAACAGTGCGAGGCGGTCGTCACGATGTTCGGCTACCTGCATCGGCTCTCGGCCTTTGCGATCGGTGACGCGCTCAACCACATCGAGCGGGTGTACGGGGAGACCTACGCGCAGGCGGAGAAGTACACGGGCCTCAACGCGAACACGTTGATGACCTATGCCTCCGTCTGCGCGAAGGTGCCACGCTCGCGCCGCAACCCAGCGCTGCCCTTCTCGACGCACCAGGAGGTCGCACCGCTGGAGCCGGACGAGCAGAAGCGATGGCTGAGGGAGGCAGCCGACAACCAGTGGACGAAGATGGAACTCCGGCAGGCGATCGCGGGAAATCCACCGCCAGCGGCAGAAGTGGAGTGCATCTGTCCCAACTGCGGGAATCACCACGCTGTTGAAATCGAGACGCCGTGACCCCGGACTACTGCGCCTTCTTGCGTTCCAGTACGACGAGTGTGCGACCTGCGGCGTCGCCTGCGTTCCTCACCTTCATCACGTTCTCTTCCGCTCCCAGGGAGGAGACGACGTCAGAGGAAACATCGTCCCCCTCTGCCGAAGCTGTCACGCGCAGGTACATCGCGGCGAGCGGGAAGCCCTACTGGCCCACATCCGCGAGGAACGTCCCGATGTCGTGGCCTATCTGAGAGCGAGGTTAGGGAAGAGCCAAGCCGATGAACGCTTCGATCTCCACTGATTCTCCGCGTGTTGTCCACGGGGTTCGTTACGCTTTCCGTGGTGAATACACGTGTCCATGCTGTACGACACCTCGCGTTGGCGGGACCTCCGGTCCCGCGCTCTCGCCCAGGGCGCTAGCTGTCAGCTCTCCGGCCTTGCCGGGGAGTGCCTGGGTCCCCTCCACGTGCACCACCGACTGCCCGTCTCAGAGGGCGGCTCACCGTTTCCACGTGAAAACGAGCTGGACGTCCTATGCGCTCGTCACCATCGGCTCGTCCACGCATGGCGGCACAAGCAGGAGCCGCAGCGGAAGCGCTGTCCGCACAACCACCGCTACGAGTGGGCACGGCAGGAGTGCGAGCGGAGGCTCAACGCCGCGTGATGCGGCATGAAGTACCAACCGAACGACGACGAGGCCCATGTGGCTTGGACGGTGGCCCAGCGTCGCAACCGTCTCAACCACGGGCAGACCAACCTTCCTGGCGGTGAGAGTGCTGACGAGACAGAGAGAGCGCGTCAGCACTACGCCGCCTGTCTCGCTGAGATCGCCGTCTCCCGTCTGACGAACCTCTGCTGGACGGGATGCGGCAAGGGAGCCTGCGGCCTACGTGATGTCGGCAACCAGTGGGAGGTGAGGTCAATCACCGATCGCTCGCGTGGTCTGCTCGTCCGCTCGAAGGACGACCTCGATGCAGCCTTCGCGCTCGTCTACGTCAACCCCGAGACGCGCACCTGCGATGTGCTCGGCTGGGCGTTCGGCCATGAGGTCGTCGACCGTGGCCGTCTCCTCGATGGCGACTCGCTGAAGCCGTGCTGGATCATCCCTGCCTCCGACCTCAATCCGTTCCATGCCGTCTGAGTCGCTGATCGTTCCCACCACCGGGGAGGTCATCTCCTCCGACGATCCCGTCGGCTGCCTCCGTGTCCTCAGTGAGATCCGTGATCTGGAGGGGCAGCTGCGGGAGTTGAAGGGAGCGCTGACACAGGCGCTGGCGGAGGAGTTCTCGCGTCAGGGCACCAAGACGCTGGAGCTTGGCTCGGTCAAGGCAGAGCTACGTGGCGGCAGCGAGGTGGTCTGGGACGTCGAAATCTTGGAGGAGCTACGCGAGCTTGGTCTGCCTGACGAACGGATGGATGCCTTGGTGACGACCGAGGTGACGTACAAGGTCAACGCGCGGGTGGCGAAGATGATCGCCGC
>Ga0065705_10104507_pt1 | contig 14053 bp, 12 predicted proteins | sample SwibulcommuniRL2_FD_59092 | JGI IMG/M metagenome (GOLD analysis project Ga0065705, IMG submission 59092) | Bulk soil microbial communities from switchgrass field near Rose Lake, East Lansing, Michigan, USA - RL2 Bulk Soil v2 (version 2) | ecosystem: Environmental > Terrestrial > Soil >...
TTGTATTTTGTGTTCATCGGGCTGCCTCCACCTCTAGTTTATTCACTCTGCGCACAGCCCGCAAGATGCTAAATCTTTATCCGTGACAGACCAGTAGGTCAGAACCAAAGCCTGAAGTATAAATAATTATCGGCACTCTGTAAGATGATATGGCCCGAAATTTTCTGCGCGCGGTGATCTTCGACCTTGGTGGCACACTCATGTATGAACGTGCTTCCTGGCACAACGTCACTGCCCAGGGTGATGAAGCCCTGACAAGATATCTTATCGATCAGGGGTTGGAGTTGAATTTATCGACGTTTCCAGTGCAGTTCCGGCGTAGGCTTGGCGAATATTTTTCCCAACGGGAGCAGGATCTGCTCGAGACCACCTACACATTCGTTCTTCTGGAACTATTGAAAGACAAAGGGTACAGTAACATGCCAGACGAGGTTGTCCGCAAGGCGTTGGATAGCCTGTTTTCGGTGACACAAACCAACTGGGTGATGGAGGACGACACCCTGTCGACCCTCAAAAAGCTGGAACAGGATGGCTATCGCATGGGTTTGATCTCGAACGCTGGCGACGACCAGGATGTCCATCAGCTGATCCGAAGGTTTGAAATCGCTACCTTTTTCGACTTTATCCTGACCTCGGCGGCGTGCAGTTACCGCAAACCACATCCACGGATTTTTGAGTTGGCGATCGCCAACTGGTACTTCCTACCGTCTGAGACTGTTATGGTCGGCGACAACCTCGACGCTGATATTCGCGGCGCCAAGAGTGCCGGGCTCTACGGGGTCTGGATCAGTCGCCGCGCCGGTCAATCCACGGAAGACCAGCCCCGCTTCGAACCCGACGCGACCATATCCACGCTCTCTGAATTACCACCTCTGCTCGATCGTCTCCAAATCTAAAAAACCGATCTCACATCACAGATCTCATCGATGACAAAAAACAAATCACTGCCCGCCTACATTGCTTTAGGCGTCGGCATCCTCTCGCTAAGTTTCTCAGCCATGTTCGTACGCTGGGCGAACGCCCCGGGACCAGTCACAGCGTTCTATCGTTTATTCTTCTCCGTTTTTCTGTTGTTTCCATTTTTCCTTCCGTGCATCAGGACCAATCGATTCGTTCGGTCAGGGTCTGTGGTCTTTCCTCTTCTGGCAGGCTTATTTACCGCCCTGGACCTTGGCTTGTGGACCACTTCGCTGTCCTACACCACCGCATCGAATGCCACTCTGCTGGGCAACACCTCCCCTCTCTGGGTTGCACTGGGGACATGGTTGATCCTGAAACAAAAATTGTCCTCCGGCTTTTGGCGAGGTCTCGTGATCGCTCTGTTTGGAGCCGTGCTGATCATGGGTACGGACTTCGTCATGCATCCGCGCTTCGGCATCGGCGACGCCATGGCTCTCTGCACCGGGATTTTTTACGCTGGTTATTTCCTGTTCACAGAAAAAAGCCGCACTATGTTCGACCCGGTGAGTCACATATGGTTTGTCGGCATTGGCGCCAGCCTCTCTCTTTTCATCGTCAATATCCTGCTAGGTTACCCGCTGCGTGGGTTTGACGCCAACACCTGGCTGGTCTTCCTCGCCACCGCCGTTGTGTCCCAACTCATTGGATATATGTCGTTGGCATACGCTCTCGGTCATCTCCCTGCCTCGGTTGTTTCGCCCACAATGATCCTGCAGCCTGTCGTTACAACCATTTTGGCGATTCCCCTGCTTGGAGAAATTCCAAGTATCTGGCAAGGTATCGGCAGCGCGATCGCGCTGGTCGGTATTTACATTGTCAATAAAGCCCACATCCGGAGCCAGCCGGAACTCCCGAATGCATGAACCTACTTGCTGGAGTTTGAAAAGCTTGTAATTTAGTCCATCCTTCTATATACTAGGAAGGTCGTAACTCAATTCCAATTTAGAGGAGAGAACTATGGACATCCAGGTATTTACCGAGAACGGCCGGGTCCCGGTCACCGTCATGCATGTGGATGGCAATATCGACGCCAAAACGTACGAGGAATTCCATGCCAAGGCTCATGAGTTAATCGTTCAGGGAGCGCGCCATCTCCTGGTTGACTTGTCCCACTCTCCTTTTGTCAGCAGCGCCGGGCTTCGCGCCTTTCATCAGCTCTTTAACGAGCTTCGCGCCAGCGATACCGAAAACCGCCTCAGCGAAGAGGATGTCCGTAAAGGCATTAGTGCAGGGACCTATAAATCTCCACATTTCAAATTGCTGAATTTATCCAAGGAGACCAAGACCGCGTTCGAACTCAGTGGTTTTGATATGTTTATCGAGACGTTTGACAATAAAGAAGACGCTATCGCCTCCTTCTAAGTGCCAGGCGGAAGTTGCTTTCCAATCTATTTTCACAGCAAGGAGGATCACATGGATCTAGGTGCCATCGTTGAAGTTGCCATCGGTATTGTCTTTATGTGGATCACCATCAGCCTGGCGACAATCCAGATTCAGGAATGGATCACGACCAAGCTAGATAAACGGGCCAGGGATATGGAGGCTTCGATCCATGAAATCCTCGCCAACCCGAATCTCAGATCTCAGCTGTATGATCATCCCATTATCCGCGGTCTCACCTCGAAAAAGCGAAGAAGACCATCCATAGTACCTCCTCGATTTTATACCAATCCCCTCATCCGAGGCTTCACGCAGGAAAAACGGAAACTACCCTCTTACATCCCTGCACAACAATTTGCCCTGTCTCTATTCGATATTGCAATGACAGCAGGAACAGAGTCATCGTTGATTCAACAGGGTATCCTAAAAATTCGAGATGATCTGGAAAAGGGCCAGAAACTAGCTACCAGAGAAAAAGGTAAGGAAATGGCTTCCGAGCAGACAATCATCGATGCCCTGAATATCCTCGCAGATCTGGCTCGTAGCGCCGCGGCAACCGAAGCAGGCACATCGATTACAAATATAAGTTTAGATCTGCTCAAAAAGAAAGCGGATGAATTTTCAAAACAATATCCCGAATATAAGCCGGTGATTGACAGAGCTCTCGCTGAAGCCAAGCTGATAAAGATCGAAATAGAACAGGTTGCGAGAAAACAAAAAGCTGCAAATGGTGATGATGCCGTGTTAACGCAACTCAGGGACGGCATTGCAGCATTGAGTGTGATTAGCCCTGAATTGAACCAAACGTTGAGCGCCCTGCTGCTAAATATAGAACAGTATGTCACTTCAGGAGAAAGCAATCTTGCCAGAGCCAGACAAACTGTAGAAAAATGGTTCGACGATTCCATGGATCGAGCCAGCGGGGTTTTTAAGCGCTACTCGCAGGCGATGGCGCTGTTCATTGGCATTATTGTGGCATTCGCGTTAAACGTCGATTCCATCAATCTTACCCTATACTTATGGCGCGAACCCTCTGTTCGTCAAGTATTGGCAGCGAATGCTGCCAATTTCCAACTTCCCGAACAGCAACTGGCAGCCAATCCTGAAAAAGCCATGCAGGCATTCAGAAATCAGTTTGTCGGTCTCAATTTGCCTATCGGCTGGGTGCTGAATGGTGGGAAACCCGAAGATTTGACAGCCATGTATGATAGTGAATGCCAATTGTTCCCTGATGGGAATCAAGCTTTCGGCATCCCTGTCTTTGGCAGCAAGTTTTGTATTTCCCCGTCACAATCCAATAATCAGACGAATATTGCCCTTAAAATTTTCGGGATCCTGATCACGGCTTTCGCCGCCAGACAGGGCGCACCCTTCTGGTTTGACCTTCTCAAGAGACTGGTTAATGTACGTTCCACGGGCGCAAATCCCGCGGAGAAAGAGGCAGGCAAATGAGCGCAGACTCTCCCCAACAAGCTGGCGACACATTGAAACAGGAACGGGAAGCCCTCCGGTTATCTCTTTTCGAAGAGATCGAGGCCATTGAGGGATTATTAGAGTCATTAAAAGGCCCGGAGTTCGATCAAGTGCGCGCGGACCTGACGGACAAGACCAAGCGTCTGGAATCTGTAAACGAAAACGAATTGACTTCCTACAGACTGCCGCTCCTGCAAAAAGAGATTGCAAAGATCAAAACGAAAGTGGAATCTCTGGCGGCGACTCCGTTGTTGATGACGAAGTCCCGCCTCCTGGCGCAAATTGAGGATATCCAAAATACTCTGAAGCTCATAAAGGCTGCGGACGCCAGTTCACAGGATGATGAAAGAAAGAAGCTTGATGAGCAGGCATTGCTCCTCAAATCGAAGATAGAAGACACCAAAAAGCAGCTCGAGTCTCTAGCGGGTAATAAATTATCCTCCGCGCAACCACGTCCGCCGCAGACGGATATCGCCGAGATGAAGGCGGAAGCAGCCGCGCTGGCTACCCGGTCATTCCTGATCGAGGAGATCGGTGTCATCGCAAACATCTTGAAATCGGCACAGGTAAGTCCATTCAAACATGCCGAACTGGAATTCCTGCGAACCGAAATCGACAACCGAAGATCAGGCTTAGAGTCAATTCCGGACGAGGATCTCACGTCCTTCCGCAGGGATATCGTCAAGCTCAAAGATCGAACAGAGGCCGTGATCCTGAAGCGAGGGTTCTTCGCATGGATACGATCTATCTCCGTGGTTTTCTGGCTCGCGCTTATCCCATACGTGTTATTCATATACATGGCCTATTATTCATTGTGGCAGTACAACGATCGGGATGTGATTCACCAGACTGCCACAGCCTATGCCTCTGTTTATCCCTCGGCAACGGTGCCTCCACCTGCGACCAACACGCCGGAAGTCACCTTGACACCGGTCGCACCGTCGGCGTCTGACACGCCAAATCCGTAAACCAACTAATTTCATGTATTAATGCCGTATCCAGGGTGCTGAAGAGAGTAGCGAACGCGATAGAGAAGTAAATCCCGCGGAAAGAGAAGGGAAATAACCCATAATACTATTTGAGGAGGGCTGCAAACGGCCCTCTTTTTCCGATTCGGAGAGCTCCGGATCGGAAAACTCTTTTATAATCACCCCATGACTGAAGACCTTTTCGACCATGCCATGCGGGAACGTATGAAACAGGAAGCGCCTTTGGCAGCGCGTATGCGTCCGCGCACGCTGGATGAATATATCGGGCAGGAACACATCGTCGGCGAGGGAAAACTTCTCCGGCGCGCCATCGAGGCAGACCGTCTCTTTTCGTCGATCATCCTTTGGGGACCTCCCGGCACCGGCAAGACGACGCTGGCCCAGGTGATCGCAAATACGACCAAGAGTCACTTTGTCACGATCTCTGCCATTCTGGCAGGCAAAGCCGATCTGCGCGTCATTATCGAGGAGGCTCTCGAGCGGAGACGACTGCACAATATCCGCACGATTCTTTTCGTGGATGAAGTCCATCGCTGGAATAAGGCCCAGCAGGATGCGCTGCTGCCGCACGTCGAGAACGGGTCGGTAACCCTCATTGGCGCGACGACCGAAAATCCATACTTCGAAGTCATCAAAGCCCTGATCTCGCGCTCACGCGTGTTCCAATTGCGGAATTTGAACCAGGAGGAGACCGGGATTCTGATCGACCGTGCCCTGACGGATAAGGGACGCGGCTATGGAAACAAACAAATCAAACTCGACGCCGATGCCCGGACCCACCTAATTGATGTTGCCTCCGGCGACGCGCGCAACGCATTGAATGCGATCGAACTTGCCGTGGAATCCACGCCACCCGACAAGAAGGGAATCATCCAGATCACGCTGGACGTCGCCCAGGAGTCGATCCAACGCCGGGCAGTTTTGTACGACAAAGACGGAGACGCCCATTACGACACGATCTCAGCCTTCATCAAATCGGTTCGCGGCTCGGACCCGGACGCAGCATTGTATTGGCTTGCAAAGATGATCTACGCGGGCGAGGACCCGAAATTCATCATCCGCCGGTTGATCATCCTTGCGGGTGAAGATATCGGGCTTGCCGACCCGATGGGACTTGTCGTCGCATCATCCGCTGCGCACGCGTTTGAGTTTATCGGCTTGCCCGAAGGGATCTATCCCATTGTCGAAGCGACGCTGTACCTTGCCACCGCGCCCAAATCCAACAGTGCAGGCGCCTACTTTACTGCCATGAAAAAGATCGAACAGGAGGGACAGGTTTCAGTGCCGCGACACCTCATGGACGGCAATCGCGATGCAGCCGCGATGGGACACGGCAAGGATTATGTTTATCCCCACGACCAGGAAGGACATTTCACCCCGCAACAATATTTACCGAAACGACTGCTCGGAACGTATTTCTATTCCCCATCGCAGGAAGGATATGAATCGCAGGTAACGGCGCGCCTCGAGATGTGGCGCGAGGCGCAAAGGAGAGCGCTAGGAATTACAAAGGTGGAAAATATTCCGGCTATGAGTGAAGAAGAAGTCCAGGAAATGAAGAGGAAGATCAAGTAATGCCGCTCCTATTGCTCATCCGTCATGGCGAAAATGATTTTGTGAAAACAGGCAAATTGCCCGGACAAACCGCCGGGATTCAACTTAACGAGCGGGGACAGAAACAAGCTCAGGCGCTGGGTGAAGCGCTTAAGAACGTGCCAATCAAAGCTATATACTCGAGTCCGCTCGAGAGGGCGATGCAGACCGCCGAACCGATCGCCTCGTCTCACAATCTGCAAATCCTGCAGGAACCACGACTGATGGACGCAAATGTCGGCAAATGGCAGGGAAAATCATTGAACTCGTTGCGACTCACCAATGCGTGGAAGGTCGTGCAGCACGCTCCCTCCCGATTTCAATTCCCGGAGGGCGAATCGTTTATCGATTTACAGACCCGAATCGTTGACGCCCTCGAAGCCATTGTCAGGAAACACAACAGACCAAAAGACATTGTCGCCGTTGTATTTCATGCAGACCCAATCAAGCTGGCTGTCTCCCATTTTCTCGGACTGCCGCTCGATCACTTTCAAAGGTTGAGCTGTGATACGGGGTCGCTCACAGCCCTGTATGCCGGTGCAATGGGTGCGAATCTCCTAAAATTGAATCAACGGCCGCCATTTGATTTCTTGACGGAGGTCAAGAAGCAAAAGTAGATGTTCCGCGCATTCTGAAAGAGGACCATTATCAGTATGCTTCCCTCTGGAACAGTAACATTCTTATTTACGGACATAGAAGGCTCGACCCGGCTTTGGGAAACGCGGCCCGATGAAATGCGATCTGCTTTGGCATGGCACGATTTGATTTTGCGTGATGCCATTACGGCCAACCATGGACACTTCATCAAAACGACGGGGGACGGTGCCCACGCGGTATTCGAAAAAGTCATTGACGCGATCCACACAACGCTCACCGCACAACGCGCCTTTCAAACCTCGGAATTCTTCGAAGACCCCGATTTCTCTTTGCAGGTGCGAATGGGATTGCATACCGGTGAAGCTGAATTACGCGGGAATGATTACTACGGCCAGGCACTCAACCGCGCCGCGCGTATCATGTCCGCTGCACATGGTGGACAAATCCTCCTCTCCGGTATCACAGCCGAAGTGATCCGTGAGCATTTGCCACCGGATACTGTCCTGCAGGATTTGGGAGAGCATTATCTCAAGGATCTAATTCGCCCGGAACACATCTACCAACTCACTGCCTCAGATTTGAAGCACGGGTTTCCGGCGATCCACTCATCGGGTCCAGCACAAAACAATCTTCCTATTCAACTCACCAGTTTCATTGGTCGCGACAGGGAAAAGGCGGAAATAAGAGCTATGTTAGGCACGGCGCGGCTCGTGAACCTGACGGGTTCAGGAGGCACCGGTAAATCGCGGCTCTCGGTTGAGGTTGGCGCTGAGGAATTAGCAATGTTTCCAAACGGCGTGTGGCTGGTTGAGCTTGCGCCGCTCGCCGACCCATCGCAGATCATTCCAACGGTGGCACAGGTATTTGGCTTGCAGGAGCTCCCATTCGCGCCACTTCCGGCCCTCCTGATGGATTATTTGCGCAACAAAAAAATCCTCCTGATTCTTGATAATTGCGAACATCTCATTGAAGCCTGCGCGCGCCTCGCGAACGATCTCCTCCACCAGTGCACTGGGTTGAAAATTCTTGCCAGCAGCCGTGAAGCATTGGGCATTGCAGGCGAAGTTTCGTACCACGTTCCTTCTCTCGCGGATTCAGAGTCGACCCAACTCTTCGTAGATCGAGCCCGCGCCGTCAGTTCGAACTTCAGATTAACAGATGGAAACGCCACATCCATAGCACAGGTCTGCCGTCGGCTCGACGGAATTCCGCTGGCGATAGAGTTGGCGGCAGCGCGCGTGAAATTGCTCTCGCCCGAACAGATCGCCGCCCGCCTCGATGATCGCTTTCGACTGCTTGTCGGTGGAAGTCGCACAGCTTTGCCGCGTCAACAGACTCTACGCGCCCTGATCGATTGGAGCTATGACTTGCTCTCGGAGGAAGAGAAACGACTTTTACAATTCGCGTCCGTCTTCATCAACGGGTGGACGCTGGAAGCGCTCGAGGCAGTTACGAATGAACCCGATACGACCGAGCATTTAGAGCAACTTGTCAACAAGTCATTGGTGGTGACGGAAGAACGTGAAACCGAGATGCGCTATTTCATGCTAGAGACCATCAGGCAATACGCAAGGGAAAAATTATTCGAAGCGAAACAATCCTCGGCTGCGCGTGACCGGCATTTCGTCTACTACGACAATCTTTCTGAAAGTATGTGGCAGGCATTCCGTTCGCCCACAGATCAGCTTGCCTGGCGAGATAAGGTAGATGACGAGCTTGAAAATCTCCGCTCGGCGCTCGAATGGGGACTGGAAAGCAATTTGGAAGAGGCAATCCGTTTAGCAGCCAACTTTTGTATCGTTTCAGGTTGGATCAGCAATATCAGAGAAGATATGCCATTGGTTGAAGCAGCTGTCGAACGAATCAAGTCGTTGCCGCCTGTGCAAGGTGAAGTCTATCTTCATCGCCAGAAATCGATGGCCAGGGCATTATTTGCGCTGGGAATGGTCGGAATGGGATCAGGCATGGCCGCCGTCCGCGCATTGCGGGAGGCGATTGCCATTTCGCGGCTCACCGGTGACAGACTCATGCTCGGCTATAGCCTGGAGATGTATTACACCGCTTCCCGGTTCAATGATGTACCTGGCGCCGTAGAGGCTGCACTGGAAGGAGTGGACATTTTTACCAACGAGATCAACGATAATTGGGGGTTGGGTATGGCTTATCAAAACCTGGTAAGTATCGCTGCAAGCAACGGAGACTTAATCGAAAAGGAAAGATATTTTGAAAAGCTCAAGGAAGTGATGGGAGAGGCGCCCACTTCGTTTCAAGCTGGAATATTCTTCCTGGGTATTGGGTTGGACGAGAGCGCTCGCGGCAACTACCACGCTGCGAAACAGATTTTTGAGAATGGACTGAAGATTTTCGAGCGATTGCGAAACAGAGCGTTTCGGTTAATCATGGCAAGCGAACTGGGTCACATCGCGCGGCGCACCGGGGACAAGGTGGAAGCTGGCAAGATTTATAAGGAAACGATAAAAGGCTGGCAGGATCTCGGTCATCGCGCTGCTATCGCACACCAATTGGAATGCCTTGGAATTCTCGCTCTAGCGGATGAGGAGCCTCAGCACACAATCATACTTTTCGGAGCGGCGGAAGCCCTGCGGGAAAGAATTCAGGCGCTCATGACCGATGAGGAGCGTGTCGAATACGAGCAGGCAATTGCGCATGTACATTCATTGCTGAGTGAAACTGAATTCAAGGCACTCTGGACCAGGGGACGTTCCATGACTATGGAACAGGCAATCGACCTGGCATTAGACAATAGGTGACAAAATGAACTGGTACAACTTTTTCAAGTTCCTGCATCTTGTTGCCGTCATTGTGATGGTTGGCGGCATTTTTGCGCGGCAGGTAGTGCGTGCAATCGCCAAACAGAGTGATGATCCAAAAGTCATCTCATCTCTCACGCAGGTGGCAGGACGACTTGATCGGGCTATGGTCATCCCGGGTGGCAATTTGGTGCTTGTATTCGGCATCGTTCTGGCGTTGATGCTAAAGTGGCCCATTTTTGGTTTTTTGCAGGGTGCGTCCCAGAACTGGCTGCTTATCTCCAATATCCTACTGGTTGTTACGATGGTCCTGGTGGTCACCATATTCCTGCCCCATAATAAGAAAGTGGGATCCTTGTTACAGACCGCCCTCGCAGAAGGACGCGTTACCCCTGAACTCAGCGCCACGCTCAATGACCCAACCAACAGATGGGCGCATTATGCGGAAGAGATCATTGTCATCGTCATTGCAGCATTGATGGTTCTCAAGCCATTCTAATCAATACGAAGAGCAAACCGGACTTCAGAATGATTATCCTTGAAACAAAGCGCCTAATTTTGCGCCATCTGGTTATGGCTGACCTGGATCAACTCTTCGAACTCTACAGTGATCTGGAAATTCGCCAATATTTCCCCGAAGGCGTTCTAACTTTGGAGGAAACCAAGGAAGAATTGGAGTGGTTCCTGAATGGGCATCCGAGACATCCGGAGTTAGGACTATGGGCGACGATCTACAAGGAGACCGGGAAATTTATCGGTCGTTGTGGACTTTTGCCATGGGAAATTGATGACAAGCTGGAAATCGAAATTGCGTACTTGCTGGATAAATCATTCTGGCATCAGGGATTGGCGACAGAAGCCGCACAAGGTATTTTGAATTATGGATTCGAGAAACTGCAGTTGTCGCGGCTGATCTGCTTAATCGATCCCGCGAACATCGCCTCGCAAAGAGTTGCAGAACGGATTGGGATGAAGCTTGAAAGAAAAGTAGATGGCATTGCGGGCGATAATTTTCCAACCTACATTTATTCCATAAACAAATGAACTAGGTGAGCAAGCCGATTCCCCTGGGACTGTAATCCGGAAAAATCGCATCAACAGCCTGGTTGTTCAATCGCTGCATTATCACCTCGCTGAGCACATCGCGGTAATCGGTCGTCACCGCCAGATCCCCCGGTCCGATCATCTGTCCATCCCTCAGCCCGGGCCACTCGCCGTGGACCTTTCCCCCGTTCACATGACCACCCATCACCATCATCATGCTGCCGTGACCGTGATCGGTACCCAGGCTGCCATTCTCCGAAGCGCGCCGCCCAAACTCGGACATCGTCACAACGGTGAGGTTTTGCATGTGTTCTTGCATGTCAGCATGAAATGCAGCAAGTCCCTCTGCCAGGTCCTTCATCAGATTCGGCATCAGTCCTAAAACGGAACCCTGGGCAAAATGGGTATCCCAGCCACCTACATCGATGGCTGAAACCTCGAGTCCCACCTCAGCTTTGATGAGCATGGCAGTCTGTTTGAGAGCAAGACCAAATTCAGAGGCGGGATAGGTCGCACTGTGAGCGGCGGAATACGCTGATGGGTCGAGCGATTCCAGGGTATCCATCATGGACAGGGTTTCCTGGCCGAGAACATCTCCATCGTACACAGTGCTCAGCGCAGCGCGCATCTGCTGCAAGAGGCGGGCATCCCCACCGAGATGGAAATCCGCGATCGACCGCAATGCCGATACTGGCACGCCGCCGCTCAAGCTGCGCTGAGGACGAGTCCCCATTCCCACGGCGCGCAGGGGCGATGAGTTACCTGTATTCAAGGTGGCAAGGTGGCGACCGATCCAGCCTGAAGCGGGACCACGCTCATCGTCCACGCCGCGTTCCATGAGTTCCATCGCTTTGAAGTGACTGCGCGACTCGTCAGGCGCGCCACAGGCGTGGATAATGGCTAGTTGTTTGGAACTCCATGATTCCAACAGCGCCTGCATCGAGGGGTGAAATCCGAAGAAACCATCCAGATCGATTGCGCGGTCTGCTTTCTTTGCAGATGAATCGTCGGGGCGGGGAATGCCGAGCGTTGGTCGCATTTGATAGTAGGCGTCTTCGCCATGCGGCAGGACCATGTTCAACACATCCGCGGCGCCGCGCAGGAAGATGACAACCAGAGTATCGCCGCGCGGTGCTGTGTTTTGTGGAGCAAAGGCAAGACGCGGCATCCAGGTCTTGTTCGACTCCTGTTGCAGGATCGGGAGTGTGTGAGTGAAAGTTGATAACATTAATCATCTCCTAAAGTATCTGGAGTCCGGGAGCTTGCTCCCGAATTTCCAACTGCAAGCTGTTGGACTCCACAGTTATCTCCACTGGAACGCAGGTGAAGCGATGATGCCTGCAGCGAGAATCGGAAGAGTTTCTTCAGGGGAAGCGCCTGCACTTCGAATGGTAGTAAGTAGATGGTCACGCGCGTTTCGTTCAAGAGGTGAACCCAGTAATAATGAAGTTAAAGTGTCCACATCCTCTTCGAGAATGCCCGTCGAGCTGACATCCAGCAGTTCTGGCAGGTGGCTCTTTGTGCCTTCAATTTCATTCCGCATCAGTGCAAACGCAAACTGCCAGCGTGGCATCAAATTGTTCTGCCACGGCTCACTGACGTCAGGGTAGCCATCGGGCGTGGGGAAATTGAAATAAGGCTGACCCATGCGCAGAAGATAATCATGCAGTGCCGCGTCGGTCCCGGCATTGGTGAGGCGTAGTGCAGAGGTCATGAAATTCGCGGGTCGCTTGTATTTCGGTCGTGCCAGCGGCATCCCATCCAGCAGGATCGTGTTCAGGACAGCTTTGATATCACCGCCGGTTCGAAGAAATACCTGCGCGGCTTTTTCGATGATCGCCTGCGGAGGGTCGTCTGCGATAAAGCGACGGGCCAATTTAGTGGCGATGAACCGCGCCGTGCTGGGGTGGGTCACCAGCATTTCGATCACATCCTCCGCTTCCTGCTGACCCGAAGCACGGATTGTGTGACCTAAGACCCTCTTTTCTCTGGGATCATGCAAGTCCTCCTTGAAGACAAAATCACCCAGCCAGAAGTGTTCCTTGACCGTCCAACCGGTGAGACAACGCGCCAGCTCCATCACGTCGTTTTGGGTGTAGCCGCCATCGACACCGAGGGTATGAAGTTCCATCAGTTCACGCGCATAATTCTCGTTAGGATGACTCTTCTCATTGACCTGATTGTCAAGATACACCAGCATCGCGGGCGAATGCGCGGACGTCCACAAGAGGTCCCGAAAAGAGCCGAGCGCATGTGTACGGATCACATCGCGGTCATCGACAGTTTTGAGATAGAAACAATTTCCTTTTTCGATGAAGATGTTGAAGTGGTCGCTCCAGAATTCGATCATGAGCTCGTATAGTTGACGCTTGCTGTAGATCTGTCTGAGCAATGTCGCCTGACGCAACTCATTGGCAGGTCGCTGGCGGTCGTAACCATCAAATAGCTGATTGGTCGCCGCTTCGATTTCGTTGGCTTCCATCTGCAGAGTTTTGAAGGGAGTAAGTAAAAGATCGCACTCAAAGTCACTGATCGATTCGAACGCGAGCTGTTCTTCAATATAGGCCTGCAGCCCAATTTCTGCAAAACGTGCGCGCTCCTCGAGGCGCGGTCCAAAGGTCAAGCGGTTGAGCACCAGGAAGTCGTGCGCATCGAGCGGAGTCCATCGACTCGTGGTGAGGTCACCCGTAAGTCTGCGATAAACCGGTGCACAGGAGGCAAGCGCCGCACTGGCTGTGATCAGGGAAGTGAGTTTGAGGAAGTCGCGTCGGGAAAGCATGGTTGTTGATAAGAGGTAGATAGTAATTGACGGCGGAGCGAAGTAAGTTGCCAATCCGTTAGGCGTGTTCGGTTGTGTACGTGTTTCCTGCCGTGCCTAATTCCTCCACTGGAGTTTTCTCGCGCGGCATCCACTTAAGAGCGGCAAAAGCTGTTGCTCCAAAAGCAGTGATCAAAAGCGGAATCCATACAAAGATCCAGCCGATGACCGGGAAGAACGCCGCCAGTTCGAGAATGACCGCGCCGAGAATGAATCCTCCGAGTGGCGAGAGAGTGCTGTGCGCTGCAAAGCGCGCCGCGAGGTGAGCAGCAATCCCAGCCGAACCGATGGAAGATAATGCGAGCGAAGCGCCCAGCAGAATCCAGCCAAGGAATTTAGCGGGACCGATCGGGAGAGCGAGCAGGATCAAAATGGGAACAGCAAGCGTGATAACCATGAGCAGCCCCAGCCAGAACGAAGAAAGCAGC
>Ga0065705_10002005_pt1 | contig 14051 bp, 25 predicted proteins | sample SwibulcommuniRL2_FD_59092 | JGI IMG/M metagenome (GOLD analysis project Ga0065705, IMG submission 59092) | Bulk soil microbial communities from switchgrass field near Rose Lake, East Lansing, Michigan, USA - RL2 Bulk Soil v2 (version 2) | ecosystem: Environmental > Terrestrial > Soil >...
CTAGCTATCCAAATGTGTTGGCGCATGCGCGACGATGGGTTCCCTACATGCGCCTTCTGGGACTATCCCGACGACGAAATGTGCTGCCCGGATAATGCCGGTCAGGTTGCAAGTGCGGTAGACTGACATTCGTGAAGACTCGTCGCGAGTGTGCTCTTTGTCACAAGAAGCGCGCTTGGGGATGGGTTGGTTGGCTAGGTTCAGCGATTCGCCTACCGGAGAGCGAGTCCTCCTCGGCTACGTTCGCCGGTCGAGATTGGCGTCCCGGTTACTTATGCCGCGAGTGCCTGGAGCATCACGGAATTGAATCCCTCCGGAACGAGGGGTTCGAGCTCATCTAGCGCCCGACTCGAATCCCCGTAAAGACTCCCGGGAAAAACAACCCGAGGAGCCATAGGCAGACCGCGACAATCACCACGACCGTGATGATGCGCTTAATGGTCTCGTTCATGGGAATCGCTGACTGGACGGCCCAGAGCAAGAGTCCAACGACGGCGAGCACGATAATGACCTGAATAAGCGGCATCTTCCCCCCTATCTCTTCCCAGCCAACCATGCGTTNACGATGGTGGCTACAATCGCGACAATCACGCCGATGATGGCNGANGGTTTCTTCATCTTCTGCAGTCTCGATAGTCGCGGCAACTCAGGCGGTCCAGGGACTGACGTTGGGTCAGAATCCTTCGTGTCGATGTTGACCGTAACCGCCTTGTACTGGCCCGACGCTTCGGCGGCTCGCTCGGCCCTCGCGGCAGCTAGCTCGGCCGACTGCTCGACCCCATCGAGTCGGTGAGACACTTTCCCGAGCTCACGGATAATCTTGCTTTCAACGAGTGAGACCGCTTCCTCGGCCGCTTGGCGAACGGCAACGGCAATCCGGCGGTCAATCGACTTCTCCCAAGCTCGGATGCGTACTTCGATGATGCCCTCTACGTTTCGCACGGAGTCATCCAGCTCCCGCAACGCCGACTGCATGATGCGAACGCGGTAGGGTTCGGGAACTTCAGCGAGGTCAAAACCAGAAGACCGCCAGTCGCCCTTAGGGGGCGGCTTTCCCGTTGGGCGGTCGCCGTTGTCGCTCACGGGAGACTCCGAATCGAGCCTGAATTTTGTGCTGACCCGACGGTCTGCACGTACCGTCCCGTCCAGTTGGCGCTCGCGACCATCTGTGCGCCCCAAGCGTAGATTTGCTTCGTGGGGTTGGCTGTACCGTCGAAGGATTGCGTTCCGTTCGCAGTTGTGGGGCCGATGCAGATAGCGCTAGCGTTTGAGCCGGCCCCTCCGCTCGGGGAGACCATGGTGTATGTCATGGTGCATCGGTACCACCCGGAGGGAGCACTGGGATAGTACACGTTTGGAAGTGCTTCGATGCGGTTCGTGACAGCGATGCCCGAGTCATTATCGGCCGTAACGGTCCCGACAACCCCGTTCGTCAGGTCGAACCATGCGAAGATGAATGCCGTATGCCGGTCATCGCCAATCATGGCCCACTGAGCACCGTTGCCCTTGAGGAAGCATGAGTACGACATGCGCCGAGGGTTGAATTGATAGGGCGAAGGGACGGTGATGGCCTGAGCCGAATAATGGCGATTGTTCGTGCCATCAGGAGCGATGAGGTCGGCCGAAACAGTCGTATCGGGGGCCGCTATTTGGTTAGCCGTCACTGTCACGGCCGAGTTAGCGTTCCACGCCGCGTTGGTGAACTCTTCGCTTCGAGTGATGAGGTTCTGAGTCGTTTCAATGCTGAAGCGGCTTGGACTCCCTATCGCGACACGGTTCGAGATAGCGACTCGTCCGGAAATAGGAACTCTCGCCATGGCTCACTTCCAAACAGGTACCCAGAATGTGGCTCCCGTAGAATCCTTCACTTGCATCCACGAATTTTGCCCCGCAGTAGCTGGCCCGCTTCCACCGATAGTGCCTAACGTCGGGGCCGCTCCTCCGCCCATCGCGACAAGAGCTACGCCCCACTTGATGTTGCTAGCCCCGCTTCCTACGGCGACGATATTTCCGGACTCGTGCCCCACGCCGGTGACAGTACCATTCCCTGCGTCATTCGAGAACCTAAGCTCACTCTCTTTACACAGAACAACGTCGTTGTTTGAGGCGCCGGTCAGACTCTCGATAGGTCCTATTCCGACCATCCCTGTGGAAGGAGAAAGGCGGACAATGTTGTTTGCGTCGACTCCGACCATCAGCACGGTGTCATTGCCCGCCTCGTTCAGGGCCATGAGATAGTCTGCGTTTCGCCACAGAAGCGGCCTCGAAAAACGGAACGAGCCCGGCGCAGACCCTACCGAAGTATTGCTATACCAGAAAGCCCCAAGACTGGCCCCTGCGAGCGACGTGTATTGGTTCGTCACCATGCGGCCAGGGTGAATGTGCCATCGTCCTGTCGTGTTCGCGGTAACGCTGTAGTCGTCCAGTAAACCGCCTATCCAATACCCGTCAATAGCCCAGTCCAGCTGCAAGAGTTGGGTGGTGCAACCCATCATTTGGATGCCGGTCGCTTCATGTCCTGAACTTCCGGTGATGACGAAGTTCGATGCAGTGTCAAAGCCTGCGACGTTCGTGAGAGAAACACTAGCTCCCTGAACTCTCACTGCCCCCGAGCCTGGACTCGAGACGTGAATGTAGGTATCTGAAATATGCCAGTCGAGGATTCGATTACCGGAGGGGAGAGGCGAGCCGTCAACGTCAATTCCCCATGTCCACGGGTCCGTACCGTTTTCCTCGATGGTGACGTCTCGAATCCAGCCCCATTGAGCCTTGTGACTTGAATCGACGCCCGTAATTTTGATGGCCGCGCCTCGCCCAGCACTTCCCGAGCCGTTGTAGATTTGGCAGATTCTGAGGTCGGCTACTCCCCCGCCGTTTCCAGCAGACAGCCCGTTAGCTCCGTTGAAGACGATGCAGTCCCCGTCAAAGTCGTGATGAATAACGGTTTGTAAGTTGGCCGCATCCGCGACTCCTCCGACAGGCTTCCCGCCCCCTACGAGGAAGATAGACGTAGGGATAATGATAGAGGCTGTTACCCGGTAACGTCTCCCAGAGGGCAAGTAAACCGTGGAGATACCATTTGCGATGGCGTAGTTAATGGCATCCTGAATTGCGCTCGTATCGTCGGCCGTTCCGTCTCCCCTCGCATTAAACAGGGAGTCTGTTACCGAGACGTGAATGTTCTGTACGCTGACACGGAGAACATCTACGAGAGCGCTTCGTTCCTCAAGGTCTGCGATGCGCGCATTGTCAGGGCGATAGACGGCAGCCATGGCTCATACCAAATCCCCGCCCGCAAGTGAGTAGTAATAAATCTGAACCCTTGCCGTTCCAACCCCCGTCGTCCCGGCAATCGTGTACTGAACAAGCTGCCCGCTTCGAACGAGCGGCTTCTGCACTTGCGCCCAAGTGATAGAAACATTCTTGCCGGCAGTGAAGTTGGCACGAGCACCTTCGGTCGAGTTCATGAACACGAAATTGGTTGTATCGTTCGTTTGAATCGTAACCGATGTCCAGTTGGTTCCTGCCACGGTACAGAACACGCCCATGCCCCAAATACAGACGTCTCCTACCGCTGTGCAAAGAGTATAGGTCGCTGCTGCCTGAGCCAGGTTCATGGTGAAGTCAGAAACCAAGTCGGCCGTATTGACCGAGTACAGATTTCGAGAACTCATGTCAGCTGTGCTCCTCCCGTAAGGGGGTGATAGGCAAGCTGTACACGGAGCGAACCTGTCCCCGTAGAGCCGACCAGCGTGTACTGAATTTTTTGGCCGCTCCTTAGCGAGAGGGGGTCCTCCTGTGACCACGTGGTAGGCATGCTCCGTTGAGAGGCGATGTTAACGAGAGCCCCATCGAGCGCTGACAGAATAATCCACGCGGTACTACCGTTTGACTGAATTGAAACGGATGTGAACGTGGCTCCCACCGTCTGCACGTAAATGCCCGCTCGATAAATGAGCACGTCTCCCGAAGCGGTGCACAGGTCGTATGTCGCGGCCGCCTGTGCAAGGTTCGCGGTGAATTCCTGGCACGAGCCGTAGGGCGTTTGGTAGATTACGGCGCTCATTTGTACAACACCGTCGTGAACTGGTCTGTGGCTACCCCGGCAGTGTACGTCCCTTCCGTCGTGCTGAAAGCGAACGCAATCCCCGTTGAGAAATTGACTCCCGACGCTGTAAAAAAGTCGGTCCCCACGAGGGTCTGAGCTCCGGTCGGCACCAAGAACGAGAACAGGGGAACCGCTCCACCGCCAGGTACTGTTGCGGTATTATGTAATTGAATGAATCGCGCGGCTCCGTTGATGTTGTGGCAGGCTAGAGAGAACACGTTCCCTGCGGTCGCCTTGACGTTCAACGTTGCGTTGGCTGCGAAGTCTACGAACCGAGTCGGGCAGTACGTCGAAACCGCGAGCGGCTTCCACTGGTACGCATAAATCCCGTTGGTATTGTCCTCGGCCCCTGGTGCCAACTGCTCAGCAACGTTCCCGGCGCCAGCTACGCTCGTCCCTTGCCAGCGGTCCCACGTGGCGCCGTCGTAGACAAAATTATAATCCAACATCTGCGAAGCCGTCGGGTTCGCCATGTTGTCGGCCGCTGCGACGGCAGCAGAACCGGATGTGGAAACGATAACTGCGCCGCCGGCCGTGCCGGACATTCGAACCCAAAGGGTCCCCGTCCAAACCCAATTGCGGGAGTCAACAATCATAGGTGGAGCTCCCAAACGACTTGAAGGTCGACTGCGCCAATCGCGGCAGGAGTAGAAAACACGACCGTCGAGGCTAGAGATGGGACGACGGTCCACTCGCCGCCATACAGGTCGTCCGTCACGTTCGAGGCGGCGTTTCGAAACGTGCATTCGACATTGGTTAAAGCGCCGATTGTCGCAGCGAGCAGGGAGAATCGTCTTGCAAACGTTGGGACTGTGATAGCTGTGCTGGCCGCGCCTCCTGCTCCGGTGGAGACACTATCACTTAGGTAAGCCGGGACCGGGTTGATCGAGCATGCGGGCGAAGCCGTCCCGTTAACTCGGACGTCGTGAGTGCCAGCTACGAAAGTGTTCGCGAGCCGGAGCCTGGCCCTTACATTAACGATTTCGGCCGCTGTTACGGTGAAAGCCGTTCCCTGCCCTACCTCCACTGTCGCGGAGTGGCCACCGGCCTCAACTTGCCAGTCAATGTCTGCAAGTAGTTGCTGGCCCCCGGCTACCGGCACCGTGAGAGCCTCGCTCGAAATCTGAACGGCTACCATGATGGGCGTATCGTTCCGACATCGAATAAGGGCCTCACTCGATTTCATCGCCGCATTTATCAGCGAGATTGAAACCGAGCCTCCGCTCGTGCTGAACGAAGACGGCGCTACGATTCGTCCGGCCATGACTATCACCGTCTCCCTGCGAACAGAACGACCAGAGCAGCGATTACGACGAACCCACCGAGCCAGTTTCCGGCATCGCTGATGTCATCCAGGAGCTCAACTCCGGAGCCTCCCGTTCCCAAATACTCGTCAAATTCAGCGCTCGTCATGCTTGAAAAACGGTATACCGCCTCCGGAGTTTGAGGGCGACAGCATGCTCACAGCGAATGGCATCAGAGCGGGACCGGAAGGGACGGCGAGGCATGAGGTCATACCGGAGCTTCGCGCCAGCGCGAACATGGTGTGAGTGCTTGCCCTGCATCCGTTTCTCCGGGGTGAGGTAACTAGACCCCACGTAGAGACACTTGGTCACACGAGACTTGGATTTACATGCGCGACCCTGGCAGGCGCGAACGCATTCGCTCTGCGGAAGCTCGTACACATAAACCCAATAGTTCACCGGCGCCTACGTCGCTTGGTTGCTGCCCTACGACCCGCAGCATATCCCCTGCGGTACGCTTTTTTGCTGGACGCCTTGCGGAGCTTACCGGCCCCCTTTTTGGCGTGCTTCTTGGTGTGACGCTTCGTTTGATGCCGACGTTTCCTAGCCATCCTCTACGCTACCTTTCCTGCCGCCCTCTCGAGCGCTGCATACTGTTCAGGAGTCAACGCTTCAACCAACTGTTGTTTTTGCTCGGGAGTCAAGTTCGCGCTCTGCGCCATCGACATGACCTGCTCTGGCTTCAAGCTCTGGAGCAGACCCAAGAGCCCATCTGTCGCGACGGCAGGCACCTTACCATCCGTGGCTTTCTCGAGGATGGGCGGGATAAGCTGCTTCACGTAGCTCATTGCCGTGCGCGCAAGCTCGGTCTTCTCCTCCGTCTCACGCAGCTTCAGGTCGCGCTCCCACTTGCGGTTGATAATTTCCTCTGTCGCTCGCATGTGGTCGACAGCGTATCGTCGAAGCTCCTGATTCTCCGCACGGAGCCGGTCAATCTCCTGAAACGCTTGCTGAAGAATGAACTGAGTGGCGTCGACCGAAGTGCGAGAAAACGCCTCGGTCAGGCGCATCGACTGCATCAACACGCCAAGCTGCGTCGGGCCCTCGGTCATGCCGATACCCTCAACCATCTGCTTTCGAGGGTCGGCCATCAGCATGAAATCGCGACGGCCTATCACGTGGTCGTTCGCGCCGTAGGCCACGATGCCATACGACTGAGGCATTTGAAACGTCTCGACGTTCGAGTTCGCGATGTCCAAGAGCTCCGCAGCAGTCTCCGCTACTTCATCCGCCAGCGCTTCAGGTTCCTTCGCCTTCCACGTGTGCGAGTGAAGCACTTCGTCTCCCGTCTCACATCGATGAGACAGGGCGACTTGAACGCACTTGGGCTTGGCCGTCGTGGCCACGCGAGCGAGGAGATACGACTTGATTCGGTCGAATTGCGCGTGAGGATTGTTCTGGGCCAGGGCAGGCATCATTTTCTCGGAATCAGGGGGGCCGCGCTGGATAAAAGATAACCGGCTGCCGTTACTCCAGCAATTACAAGAGCCCAGGTCCAGACTTTTTCGCGGGCCGTGGCTTCGGCTTCTTCCTCTTGCGGCGTCTTGGGTACCCCAGGATGTTTTGGTGCGGGGGCCGTCGAAATGCCTCCCGAGGTCACGAACGCGCTTCGGAAACGCACGAATTCGAGCTCGAACTTGCTCGTGGTCTGGATGATTTCCTCGCCCCTCGACACGAATTCAAAGTTCGAGAGGTTCCCACGCCACTCGAGCCAACCATGGGGAGCGGGTTGGAGATAGTCCTCATCCGGAGCGTCAAACACCCCATCAGGGTCTGTCACCATGGCATTGACGAAATTGTTCCACGCTCCGAAGTTGAAGTTCGGTCGGAGATGTTCGGTTCGGCTCTCGACGGCTCGCTGCACGTCGGCGTCGAGCGTCACAATCTGCCGATGCACGCGTTCAACGAACTCCCCAGCGTCGGTTACGGCACCGACTCCGAGGAGCTCCTCAAACTCGCACTCTCGACAGCAGCTCATTAGAACTTCTTCCAGAAAACAACCAGGGCTCCGGCGACCACCCCGAGGATGAGCGGGAGAGACAGCTTCGAGCTTGAGCTCGGGCTGGACATTGCCGAGTCGCCCGGGAACGACGAGCTCGAGCTCGGGCTCGGAGACAGGAACCCTCCACCACCACCCGAAGGAGCCGGGGCAGGAGCAGGCTCGAAGTTCTGAAACTGGCCTTGGTCGTCGCCCATGTTCGTGAGAACGGCGTCCACGGCGTTCGCCGCAGCACCCTCTATCGCCATGTCCGGCACGGTGTCGTCATGCGCCTTCATCTGAGCCGCGAGGCTTGACTCTCCGTGAGGCCCGACCGAGAAAAACTCGTCTCCAGGGCCAGCGACGCCGAAGTACTCGGAGTAGTCCTCTCCCTCCCAGTCATCTTCGCTGTCGTAGAAGTCGTCATCGAAGTAGTCGGCCATGGTGGTCCTCAATCCGTGTACGGGTAATCATCGTCGTAGTCTTCGGGATATCCACACTGTCCCGAGGAAGGCTCCACCGGCGAGGAGGAACTGGCTAAAGGGTCGCCGAGTCCCGCCTCCCCCTCGGGGTCTCCTCGGAAGGCGGCAAGCGGCTCACCCAAGTTCTGGGCGATGGCCTGCACGTTACGCCAGATGGCGTTGGCGTACTTTTCCTCTGCGAGTTCGAAGTAACCTGATTCGTGCATTCGGTGTGCAACCGCATCGACATTCCCGGATGCCAGAGCGGCCCGCACATTCGTAGGGTCCTCATCGCGGTTGTGCTGCAAACAGAGCACTTTCAGAAAGTGTGCGGCTCCCTCAGCGGCTGTCGCGTATCGCCGGAAGCATGCCTGGTACGGACTGCCGTCCGCATGATGGTCGGTGGCCTCGAAGCCGTCGGGTCCGCATGGTGGCCTGCCCGACTGGACTGCTCCCCAGTTGTTGATGACTGCGCTCTCACCCGTCTCTAGGTTCTTGAACGAGGCCTGTCCGTAGTTAGACTCGCCGCGCGCGACCGCTTGCGCCAGCTGAATCTCAGCGAGCGAGGGGAACTCCCCGAACACCTGATGCCAGGCTTCGGAGAGAGCTTGACGGCCGAATTGATCGCTCATCTGTGAATGAGCCCCGGGCTAGCGTACAGAATCCACTGCCCGACCTTGGGTGGATTCCCATCGGACGAGAAGTACACGAGACCACCTTCGGGGTTCGTGAAAACGGCCGCCACTCCTTCCTTGTAGAGAGCGTTGGCGATGTGCGTCAGGGCCGGAGTTGTGTTCGGAATCATCCTCACGTTGTAGAGCCCCGGAGTGCCGGTTCCCTCAAGCGTGTTCCGAGAGAATTTGCGCGTGAGCTTTCGGCGAAGACTCTCGGGCGAGGACGATGAAGCCGCAGCCCCACCGAGGAAGAGGAGCGCGGCTGCAGCGGCGATGAGAGGTACAATCATTTGATTTTCCCCGAGAGGTAATATCCAGCTACTCCGCCCACTGCAAACATCAGGAGATTCGCGAGCGGGGAAGGCCTTAAATCGTCGATGGGTACTCCCTGGATACGCATGTCGGGCCTCATGCCAGCGGGGAGCATGGCCGCAAACTCGAACGGCACGCTCGTCTGTTGAACAACGCTAGTTGCGACGATAGCGGCACTTCCGCCCAATAGCACTCCAATCGTTCGTTTACTGTTCATAGGCTCCACGCTTGGGCTAGGGCCACGCAATCCACGTAGCCGATGAGGTTTCGTCGCACGCCATCATTCACGCCATCGTTCCCGAACATCACCCCGTTGGTGAGGACGCGGGACCGTCGTCTGACCAGTTGGTTTCCCAGACTATCCCTCTGCCCCCCATCCACTGAGATAATAGATGACGGCGTTGGGCGCTCCACCACGGTTCCCACATGTTCGAGGTTATCGATAAGAAACACATCGCCCACGAGTGGCTCCCCAACCGTTCGCCAAGCATCTGCGTCTTTCGCAACCTGGACGACATCTGCGACTGCCATACCAATCCGGTAAGGACGCGTGAGAAGCTCATGCTGGACCCCGACTCGACGCCAAAGGCCGCGCACCGTAAGCGCACAGCCATTCATCTGGAGCATGTCGCGTTGCATCTGGTCCGACTCGTTCGGGCCGATGAGAGCGAGGTACGCATCGCGGTTTTCGATAGCTCCGCCTAGACCCTCGACGTCGAGAGCGTTCTCGGCGAACAGAGCGCGAGCGTCTCCCTTCACGGCGTACCTCGCGACGGCGAAAGCGACGCTTCCGACCGCGATGCCGAGTAAGAGTTTCGGTGCATCCACATCATGCCTCGGCTACAGGTTTCTCCCCGTTCGGAGGAGCCGGAGTCTCGACCGCCTCGGTTTTCACCAAGCCGTTACGCCGCTTCGCAGGCTTCGCTTCCACTGCTTCCACCGGAGGAGCAGGCTCTGCGAATACGGCAAGGTGTGAATTCTGGCTTGCGAGCTTCGCCTTCGCAGCTGGCACGAAGAGCAACAACATGATTTCCGTGCCCGGCTCGGCCAGACAGAGGGAAAGAGACCCGAGGACCGTGAGCTGTTTGGAAAGGCCATCTTCAACGGCTTTCGCTGCGGGGATACTTCCGATGTCCGGTCGCACGAGCTTGAACATGGCGATATCGGGCGAGCCATTCTCGATGGGCACATACTCCAGCGCAAAAGTCGACAAGTCGATGTCGGTCTGCCTGAAATATCGGGTTTCGCCGCGCATCTCGGTCACGGACGCGACGGCCATTTTCGAGAACCGGGTTGCTTTCCCGACGGATTCCTGGGCCTTCGGCTCGGCCTTGTCTTTATCGAGATACCAGAGTCCGCCGAAGAGCATCGCGAGAGGTAGAAGGGGTCCCATGTGTCACTCCTACACGAACGATAGCACAGCGAAACTCGTTCCCGGCCGGGCAATTGCGTTCGCTTCCTCGATGCTCGCCGTGACCAGCAAGAGGGCCGTTACGGGGACACTGGACGTCGAGATATCCAGCACTGACTCCGAGCAGATAATCACGCCCCCTGAGGCTTCGGCCGTGTTCACGGCTTCCAGTCCCGAGACGCCTCCGGCCATCGGGGCAACCAGCTGGAACGATGCGGCGTTCGGGGCCACTGGCGAGGCAACTTGAACGCTGGCCTGAGCGAGGCACCTAAGGGCGCTCTCCCGACCGTGCTTGGTGAAGTGCCGGACGCCTCCTACCGTCTCGAAATTCGAGAACAGGTAGTAGCCGACGAAGGCAAACAACCCGAGGGCAAGCCAGGTCATAGCATCACGAAGCGGCTTCCCGACTTCGCTCCGTCAAACGCGCCTTCCACCGAGACCGGAACCACGATGGCCTGAAGCCCTTTCAGTGCAGCATCGTCAAGCACGTTTTTCGAGACCAGCACTTTCATCCCATCGGCCATAAGCCCGTTGATGAACTTGGCCGCATTCGGAAGCTCGCGCTGCTCGCTTGCCCCGGGGATGATAGTCATAGCGAACGCTCCGGATGCCTGTGAAGCGGGAGTGTCCCCAAGACCCGCTCGGAGAAGTATCCCCTTCACTTTCTTCAGCGCATCCGGCGAAAACCGCTGGATACCATCGGAGCCGACTTGGATGTCCTGCTTCGATAGGTAGTAGGCACCCGCGAGTGCCGCGGCCCCGAGAGCAAGTTTCGCGATATTCATCCCGTCATCCCCAGAATTCTGGACGGGTCTTCTTCGGAGCCGTCCTCTCGTACCACGTAGATATGCCAGAGCCGACCAGTCGGAGTTTCCTTCGACGAGTACCGACATCGAGCATCTTCCCGAACACTGGCGCGGAGTTCCGCCACGCGCCATGCGGCGAGGCTTTTACAATCCGCGTAGCCAAGCCGCATCACGTGCGGGATGGCTCGCCAGTGCTCGTCCCCCGGAAGCTCCGCCTTGTAGACGACGCCCGACCTGTAGAGAGCCGGGCACTGGCCCCCCTTGCTGAACCAGATGAGATTCGTCTCAACCAGGCAATTCAGCAGGGGGACCAGATACTCGTCATCAAGTGTGGGTGGCTCTATGAGCGCGCCCCACTTGACCCCACGGTCGGCGCATCGAATAGGCACGCTGGCTCACGGGGAGACAGGGTGACGTGACAGGTCAAGCGCAGTGTACATCGCCAGGAACCGAGACGATGCTGCCGTCAGGTTCGTGATGGCGATAGACGCCGCGGTACCGGCCTTGAGCTCGGGCGCCGAGATGGGCGGACGGACAACGGACGTGTTGAACGCTTCCGCCGGGATGCCCGTCGAGCCGGCGAGAAGATTCACACGGCCGACAACCATCGACGTGATTTGCCAATCCGCAGCGTTGCTCGAACGGATAACCAGGTCGGTCGGCCGAAGCGAGACGTTACCCTCGGAAGTCGCCGTACCGGCCGTCGAAGCGGCAACGGTTTGGTCGAACCCGAGGAAAATCGCGGGCATTTGGCGCGCGAGCGCAAACTGCCGCTTGTTGACGTGACGAATGGGGGCTGCCCCCACGTAGTCGGCTCCCGTTGCAAGGAGATACGACATGTCCTCTGAGCCTACATAGTCCGCGCCGACGGTCATGATGATGTTCCTTTGCTTGTGTGTTTCATGTTGCGAGAAAATTGAAAGTCGCTCCACCTACTCGGGCGTGGTGGTCCGCCGCATCGCGTGTCTCAGCTCCAATACCGTGCGACTGGCAGTAAGCCATGAACGGGTCGAAGCTCGCTAGCTCGGTTCCGATGTTGCCGACAAGCTCTCGAGCTCGCTCAGGGAGTACGCGAATCGAGGCGCCGTTGTTTGGGTCGACAACGACTACCCGGCCCTCCGGATGAAGCCGCACCACGAGGAACGAGCCGTCATCGAATTCCACAGTCTGCGCCATCACGAACATTGAGATGGGGCGCTTGAAGATGCGCCGCCATGCCATCTCGACCGGCTCAGGCAAGTCACCCGTCTGACACCAAATCTGTTCGGTGCGTTGGACGAGTGCCTTCGCAAGGTCGGTAGCGAGCATGAAACCGTCAGTCATCGCCGTATCCACTGATGAAGGTTGGCGGTGACGTCTCGCCCGGTTCCGATGCGCTCTCCAGCCACAAGGGATACTGGTACAACATGACTGCCGGAGGACGCCGCGGCCACGTTCCCAACTTCCTCATGACGTGCTTCCGGTCGGAGAGTACGAATCTCCCAACCGCCCGAGGCAGGGTCATACACAGTAGCAATCCCGCCAGTATGAAGGTGTACCGTGACAATTCGGCCTCCGAACGGAACGGCGACCGTAAGCATCGGCGCCCCCATGACTCTCCCGAAGAGACGAGCAAACGCGAGTTCAAGCGGCTCGGCTGGGACGGATTGACGCCATACGGAGCGGGTAGCTCTCAGGCAGGCGATGCCCGTCTCTTGCAGGAGATTCGGATTCACGGCTGGAACTTCCAAACCTGGAGGAAGTAGGCAACGTCGGAGCGCGTGCTTGCTCCGCCGAGGGCAGCTTCCTGCACGGTCGTGACCTGGAGCGTCGTGTCCGAGGCGAAGCTCACGCCGAAGCTGTTTGCGCCGGAAGCGGCGACCGCTGCGTTACCGGAAACGAACGCGGCACCTTGCGTGGAGTCAATCGCGTAGTCCGCGCCCCACGTGAGGAGGTTATCGCCCGCGCCGGTGTCCGTGATGCTGGCAGTCCACGCGCCCGTTTGCCAAACGTAGCCCGGAGCTCCGAGTGTATAGGCCACCGAGCACATCCCGTGCATGTGACATCGCGCCGCAAAAGTACCCTTGCTCATTGTGTGTTCCTTTCGTCAATCGTCCCAACCGTACGTAGAACCGTCGTGCGGATAGCACTCTTCATCGCCGTAATCGCCGTAGCCGTAGCCGAAGCTCGAAGCGTCATCGTACTCTTCCGGCTCGTCCTCGGAGTCCTCGGTCTCATCAGCATAGGCGTTCAGGATTTCGTCGTCCGAAGGCGCGTCGTCGGCCCACTCCTGGGACTCGTCGGCGAACTCGGCGTAGCCTCCGTCGTACTGTTCGGGGTCCCCGCCTTGGGAAACAGGAGCCGTGACAGGGCCGTTCGGTAGGATTCGACGGAGTGTCGGAGAGAGCGGACGCTCAACCTTGAGCGGTGGTTTGGGCTGCGGGAGGAACGAAGACTTCTGAATCTGGGGCAGCACCATCGGTCGCGGCAGAGCCTGAGCCGCGGGAGAGATGGGTCGCACCGTTTGAAGGGGAGGGGGAGCGGGTCGCGGCAAGGATTGAGCGATGGGAGCGATAGGCCTCATCGGAAGCGGCTTCGGAAGAGCGCGAGCGATAGGAGCCACGACGGCCGGTCTTGCGGGCATCTTCCGAATCTGGGGCAGCGGCTTGAGATGCTGCACCTTGCTCACTCGAGATGCGCCGACACCGATGAACTGGTCCCCCCATGGGTCAAGGTCCTCTTCCTCATCGATGTGAGCTCCGTGCATGCCGTAGCCGCAGTCATCGTACTCGGAGTCGTAGGGACCGTACTGGGAGAAATCGTCGCCGCCAATGTCGCCAAACACATCGGCCCAGTAACGGTCCGTCACGGCGTAGTCGTCTTCGTCCGTTGATTCGATGCGAGCCACGAAGTCCGGATGCTCGGGGAGCACTGCGGTCGGGTCGTTCGGGTCCAGGTCGTCATCGATGTGCATCTCGCGGCCCTGAAGAGGATGCCCCTCGCCGTTTGCTGCCGCGA
>Ga0065705_10104508_pt1 | contig 14035 bp, 16 predicted proteins | sample SwibulcommuniRL2_FD_59092 | JGI IMG/M metagenome (GOLD analysis project Ga0065705, IMG submission 59092) | Bulk soil microbial communities from switchgrass field near Rose Lake, East Lansing, Michigan, USA - RL2 Bulk Soil v2 (version 2) | ecosystem: Environmental > Terrestrial > Soil >...
TTAGTGTATTGTTCGTCGATTGTCATGTTTTTCACCTGTCTTGCCACAGAGCCGCAGAGACGCGGAGAAAAGTTATATGAATCTCTGCGACTCCGTGACTTTGCGGCTAATTCTTCCTCAAGTATAAATCCAACCGAAAATAACCTGTAGGACAAGTGACACTGCAATCCGGCGCATAATATCCCTTTATTCCCTGTGGCAATTAACAGGTAAAACCTGTACAGTGGCGTTGTACAATGAAATCGTGCCCGACCCAGGCGACCCACTTGCCAGTCTGCAAAACGCCCTTGCCCTGCTGGTTGAACAGGCGAGGGCATATGAACGCGCCTTGCCGGCGAATAATTATGCGGCACGGGCTGCGGTCGCAGCGTTGATGCGGATGGCACAACAGGCGCAAAGCGAAGCGGTCAGCCTTGCGGACACATACCAGCCGCAGACGTCATCGAAGCATCCGTTTTCGCCGCGTGAACACGAAGTGCTATTGCTTGCTGCTGAGGGGCTGACCAACAAAGAGATCGCCTACCGGCTTGGCATCAGCGAACGAACTGTGCAATTTCACATCAATTCCATTTTCCACAAAACCAGCACCAACTCTCGTACGGAAGCTGTTGCATTAGCGTTGAGAAATGGGTGGATCACAAAGTGATCGTGATTTTCGGTCACCTGTGGGAATGGCGGATGCGAAAAGGCAATAATTTCCATAAAATGGCATTATTGGAAAGAAGGAGAATCGCATGCCTGCAAAGAAGAAACAAAACCCATTCGCCCTGATCGTGCCCCTTCTGGAAGATCCGGAAGTGACCGAGATCATGATCGACGGCACCGAACGGATCACGATCGAAAGACGTGGACGCTTTGAGGATGCGAAAGTGCGGTTTCATTCAGACGACGACATCCGAGCGCTGGTGCGCGAATCGCTGAAGATGGCGGGGAGAGAGCTTGACGAAGACAAAACGGTATACGATGTCCGTTTCGATGATAACAGCCGGATGATCGCAGTCCTGGAGCCTACATCCATTCATGGGCATAGCGTCATCTTTCGCAAATGGATGCGGACTCAGATCAGCTGGCAGGAACTTCTGGAAACCAGGTGCATTCCGGCGGAAGCGCGTGACTCGATTCAGAGCGCGCTGCATGCCCGTGCCAGTATCCTTGTGGCAGGTGGGGCAGCCAGTGGCAAAACTACACTGACCAACCGGATCGTGGAACTCATCCCGCCTGAGAAGCGAGTGGTCACCGTCGAACAGACCCATGAATTTCAATTTGAACATCCCCGCGCTGTCTTTCTGGAAGCCGATGGAACCATCCCGGTCGCGATGGAAGATCTGCTGACGGCAGGCGCCAAACTGCGCCCGGACTGGATGGTGATCGGTGAGCTGCGCGGCGCCGAAGCCTTCCGTGCTGTGCAATTGATGGGGAGTGGCAATCCTGCCATATCCACGCTGCATGCCACCAGCGTCGAAAATGCGTTGACACGTCTCGAAGCCATGTGTCTCATGGCAAATCTGGGACTGGGGCTCGATGACATTCGCGAGTTGATCGTCGCTGCACTACGCTTGATCCTGTATCAGGAACATCTGCCGAATGGCAAACGCAAGATGCTGCAGATGACGGAACTGAATGGACTGGAGCATGGACATTACATTCTGAAACCGCTCATGAGATATGACGCCGAACAGGACAGATTTGATATGACAGGCGTAAAACCAGGCTGGGAAAAGTAGTCCGAAATGGTCAAATAAAAAGGAGCTGGTTCAGCTCCTTTTTATTTGGAGATAGTCAGGATGAATTCAAGATGAATGTCAATTGCCGTAAAACAATGGAAATGCTAGACTTTTCGTAGATATCAGTGATATTCCTCTTGAATAGAACGCGAGATTATGGAGTCACTACGTGGCAAGTAAAACACTTCTGTACATCGGCGCGGGGATCTTGTTTTTGATCGGCGTATGTCTGTTTGGCTATGGAGTCTTAAGCGTGATCGGATCCACATCCGCTCAGGACAGCGGCAGCTGGCTGAACTTTGGCCTCGGCTTCGGCTGCGTCGGGGTCCTGTTCCTGGCGGGCGGCGCAGGATTGATCTACGCAGCGCAGCGCGGCACAAAAACGGAAGTTATCCAGCAGGTGACGATGAAAGTGGACCTGCCCGGTGAGACCAAGATCGAGCAGATGAAATGCCGTTCGTGCGGCGGATCGTTGAGCGCGGACAACGTCAAGATGATCGCCGGCGCACCGACGGTGGAATGCCCATATTGCGGGACAACGTATCAATTAACCGAAGAACCGAAGTGGTGAAAGGTTTTCGTATGAAACGAAGAATAGCATTATTGCTTGCGCTGCTGCTTGCTTTTAGCCTGCCCATCACGGCATTCGCACAGGACTACTTTTTCAGCCTGGATAAGGAAGTCGTGGACGTCTACTGGAATGCAGACGGGACCATGTCGCTGGAGTACCTGCTCACGTTCACGAACCAGCCCGGCGGACACGCCATTGAATATGTAGACATGGGCATGCCGAATGGGAACTTTGACATCGGGACCGTCAACGCGGATGTGAACGGGCAGAGAGTGTCCGTTTCAGAATCGGATTATGAAGGGAATGGTTCGGGATTTGCAGTGGTACTGGGTCCGAACTCCATCCAACCGGGACGAACCGGCACAGTCCGCGTTCTGGTTGGAGTCGTTTCGGGTGTCATCTACAAAGATTCTGACGATGAGAATTATGCCAGCGGCGTTTTCGCTCCCAACTATTTCGGAAGCCAATATGTCACAGGAACTACAGACCTCACCGTGACGTTTCACCTGCCACCTGGCGTAAAAAGTGAGGAGCCGCGCTGGCACTCTGCGCCTTCGGGCTTTCCGTCCGAGCCAGAGACTGCCATCGATACGCAGGGTCGCGTCACGTATACATGGCACAACCCAAATGCCAGCGCCGATTCGGAATATCAGTTTGGCGCCTCGTTCCCGAAGAGTTATGTCCCGGCGGATAGCATCGTTACGGTGCAATTGCCTTCGATCTCGATTTCACCGGATGCCGTCTTTGGCTTTTTGTGCTTCGGTTTGATTGGATTCATGTTTCTGGGCGTGCCAATTCTGAGTGCAATCTCCGGCAATCGCCGCAAACTAAAATACCTGCCGCCGAAGATTTCCATCGAAGGGCACGGCATCAAGCGCGGACTGACGGCGGTCGAGTCGGCAATCCTGATGGAGCAGCCGCTCGACAAAGCGATGACGATGATCCTGTTCGGCGTGGTCAAGAAAAACGCCGCGGAGGTAGTTACGCGCGATCCGCTCGAGCTGAATGTGACTTCCCCATTACCTGAGGGATTGCATGAATACGAATTGAACTTCCTCAAGGCATTTCAGGAGAAGGAAATCAAGGCGCGTCGCAACGCATTGCAGGAGATGACTGTCAAACTCGTGCGCTCGGTCTCGGAAAAGATGAAGGGCTTCAGCCGGCGCGAGACGATCGAATACTACAAGAGCATCATGGAAAAAGCCTGGCAACAGGTCGAAGCCGCGGATACCCCCGAAGTCAAAAGCCAGAAATTTGACGAAGCTCTTGAGTGGACAATGCTGGACCGCGACTACGATAATCGGACGCGGCGCGTCTTCACCCGACCGATTTTTGTCCCGATGTGGTGGGGACGCTACGATCCGGCTTGGCGCGGCGCGGCTCCCACCCGGACATCGGCGCCTGCTTCCGGCAGAGGATCCGCCTCCCTGCCCGGAGCGGATTTCGCCGCCTCGGTTGTCACCGGAGTTCAAACCTTTTCGTCCAAGGTTATCGGCAACGTCAACGAATTCACCAGCCGCGTCACCAATGTGACCAATCCGCCTCCCCCTCCACCCAAGACCGGAGGTGGTTCCCGCGGGAGCGGCGGACGTTCGTGCGCCTGTGCGTGTGCCTGCGCCGGATGTGCCTGTGCCTGCGCGGGTGGAGGGCGTTAACGGAATCCAACGTCTCCTGACGTTGGATTCGAAAGTCAGGAGACTTTCGAATCCGGACCAGAAGCCTATGCACAACGATATTTTCAAGCGCGCTCCGCATAATCCGCCACATCTGTTCCTGCCGAAGACGCTTTACATGCTGACAGCGTCCACGTATCCACGAGAGCATTTGATGCGCTCACCAGACCGGAAAATGGCGTGGCTTGAGTCGTTTCTCAAAGCAGCAGAGATTTACGAGTGGCGCGTAATTGCCTGGGTGATCCTCCATAATCACTACCATGCGATTGTCCAGTCGCCGGAGACTGCAAAGACCTTGTCGAAATTCACAGGCAGTTACCACAAATATACGTCGCGAAAATGGAACGATGAAGAGGAGTCCAAAGGGCGGCAGGTTTGGTGGAATTATTGGGATACCTGCCTGCTTTCGGAACATGATTATTACGCTCGATTGAGATACGTTTTTTGGAATCCTGTGCAGCATAAGATATGTAATAGACCAGACGAATATCATTTCAGCAGCTACAAGGAATTCCTCGCGAATTGGGATGTGGACTTTAACTTTGCGAAGATGGATGAGGTCACAGATGTCCCTGAGTTTTAATTCGATCAAAAACGGAATGCAAGGTCTCCTGACTTTGCCGTTTCAGAAAGATCGCCAAAGTCGCGAGACTTTGGAATCCGGTCTGTTTCACTACCTCCGCGAAAACCGGGACGAGAAATCGCGCATCCATCTGCGGGTGGACACGGACGGCAACGGAACGTTGATCGTAAATGCCAGCAGTGTGATGCATTTGAACCCAACCGCAACTTATATGGCCTGGCTAACACTGGAAAAAAAGACAAAAGAGGAAAGTGTACGCCTCATGCGTTCGCGCTATTCGGTGAGCCGAGAGCAAGCCGAAAATGATCTCTCTTCTTTCCTGTTCCAATTCGAAGAATTGATTCGCCCCGATGGCGCCTGTCCCATCCACGAACTGGATCTGGAAATGAACATGCCGTTCAGCGCACGTCCGACTGCGCCTTATCGCATGGACCTGGCGATCACCTATCGCTGTAACAACGACTGCGCTCATTGCTACAATGCCCGCGAGCGAAACTTCCCGGAATTGACTACAGAGCAGTGGTTCACGATCCTCGATGAGCTTTGGGCGTTAGGCGTGCCCCATATCGTCTTCACCGGCGGCGAAGCAACGTTGCGAAACGACCTGCCGGAGCTGATCCGCCACGCCGAATCGAACGGACAGATCACCGGTCTCAATACCAACGCGCGACGGCTCTCGGATGAGAAGTATGTACAGGCACTGGTCGATGCAGGGCTGGACCACGTCCAGGTGACCGTGGAATCCTGCGATGAAGGAATCCATGATGAGATGATGCGAGCCAAAGGCGCGTTCAAACAAACTATCGCCGGGCTCAAGAATGCACTTGCATCCAAGCTGTACGTGATGACCAATACGACGATGCTCAGCACGAATGCTCACACAATTCCCGCCACCCTGGACTTCCTGGCCGATATCGGCGTACCTACGATTGGGCTGAACGCGCTTATCTATTCCGGCAACGGTCTCTCGGTAGGGACGGGTCTCAGGGAACGTGATCTGCAGCCGATTCTCGATATCGCCACGCAAAAGACAAATGAACGCGGACAACGCCTGATCTGGTATACACCCACTCAATACTGTGAATTTGATCCCACTGCGAGCAATCTGGGTGTCAAAGGCTGTACAGCTGCACTTTATAGCATGTGCATCGAATCCAACGGAAACGTGATTCCCTGTCAGTCATATTATCAATCGCTCGGAAACATTCTCAGGGATCCATGGGATTCCATCTGGAATCACAAACTGTCGAGGCAATTGCGCGAGCGCCAAAATCTGCCGATCAAGTGTGAAGGTTGTTCCCTGCTTGCAGAATGCGGTGGGGGATGTCCTTTGAAATTTACAGAAAACTCAAAATCAGGAGATTTTGGATTCCAAATGGGAGCAAAGAATGAATGATTTGGATTGGGTGAAGGAATTACCGGCTGCGGTCACGGTCTGTGATGACGAAGGGATCATCATCGAAATGAACGATAAATCTGCCAAATCATTCGAAAAGGATGGCGGTCGCAAGCTGATCGGTTCCTGTCTATTGGATTGCCATCCCGAACCCGCACGGACCAAAACCGAGCGCCTGCTGGCAGTGCGTGAAAAGAACGTGTACACCATCGAAAAGAACGGTGTCAAGAAATTGATCTATCAATCGCCGTGGTATTTCAACGGCGAGTACGCGGGGTTTGTCGAACTCTCGCTTGAGATACCACTGGAATTGCCACATTTCATTCGCTCTTGAACTGGAGAAACCATGAAATTCTTCAACCGTCTTACCGAGCCTTTTTCAAAAGTCACGCCGCTGCCGGAGGGTTTGCATCATTTACAATCCACCTCGGAGAACGGAAAACCTTTTCGCATCCACCTGCGTCTGCGCAAGGATGGCTCGGGGATACTGATTGTGAACGCGGCAACGGTCCTACATTTGAATCCCACCGCTGCAGAGTATGCTTATCATTTCATCAAAGGCGCCAGCCCTGAAGAAACCGCCAAACAGATTTCTGCACGCTATAAGGTAACCAAGCAGGCAGCGCAGCAGGATTACAGCGACTTTGTGGATCGAATCCAGACCCTGATCTCCACCCCGGATTTGGATCCGGTCTCCTACCTGGACTTCGAGCGGGTCGCGCCACATTCCGCGGACCTTGCGGCACCGCTGCGCCTCGACTGCGCGCTGACCTATAGGCTTCGCCCTGAAACCCAGGCTGACTACGCGCCGACCAAACGCGTGGACCACGAACTGGGCACGGAGGAATGGCAGGCGATCCTCGACAAAGCCTGGCGGGCGGGGATACCACACGTCACCTTTACCGGCGGCGAACCGACCCTGCGCGAAGACCTTCCTGCGTTGATCGCTCATGCCGAAAGCAACGGACAGGTCTGCGGGCTGCTCAGCGATGGATTGCAGCTTGCCGAGACTGACTATCTTCACATCCTCCTGCAAACCGGACTCGATCATCTGCTCTTTCTGCTCCAGCCTGAAAACGAAGCATCCTGGCGGGCACTCGAGACCATCATGCCAGAAGACCTGTTTGTCACCGTGCACATTACAGTCCATGAACGAACCGCGCAAACCATTGACGTCACCTTGGATCGGCTCGCCGAATTGGGGGTCCAAAGCATTTCAGCGGGCATCGCAGACATGTCCCTGAAGAACGATCTTGATACGCTGGCACAAAAAGCCGCCGACCTGAACATAACCATGCGCTTTGATCTCCCCGTTCCGTACTCGGAACAAAATCCGGTCGCCCTGGAAACCGAGGAAGAGAATCTCCCGAGCGGCGCGGGTACAGCCTGGTTATACGTTGAGCCTGATGGCGATGTGCTACCTGCCCAGGGCATGGCGGATCAAATCCTTGGCAATATTCTTCGAGACGATTGGGAAGAAATCCATAAACAATCGTAATGGAATGACACGCTGATAAACGATCGGACCATGTGAACAAAATCCCGGAGGGATGACATAATGCATGACACCCCTTCGGGGTTGTTTGTTAATTCGATTTTCGCCTAAAATTGTTTCACCCTTCGGAGTTCTTGATGGACTGGCATTCGCGTTATACCCAACAAGCTGCATGGACTCGCGATCTGCGCCTCTATCTTTTTGATAAAGCGGGATTGGCTAACACGCATCGCGTGCTCGAAGTGGGATGTGGGACGGGAGCCATTCTGCGTGAACTGGTCACAACCGCTGCGCTTCATGGCCTGGACCTGAATCATGCCGCCCTCGCCGAATCTCGAATCCACGCTCCGGCTGCCTCACTGGTTCGCGGGGATGCACAGTCACTGCCCTATGCAAACGAAGCATTTGATATCGTCTGCTGTCATTTCCTGTTGTTGTGGGTGCGCGATCCTTTACAGGCTCTGCTCGAAATGAAACGCGTGACGCGTTCCGGTGGGCATATCATCGCCTTTGCAGAGCCGGATTATTCGAAGCGAATCGATCAGCCCGATGAACTGATCCGATTGGGACAATGGCAGACCGAATCCTTGAAGAGGCAGGGCGCCAACCCGGGCTTTGGTTCCCAGCTAGCAGAGTTCTTTTTTCAGGCGGGGATCAGGATCCGTGAAACGGGAACCATTCAAGGCGTGACAAATGAACCGTCGCTCAATGAATGGGAACATGAATGGAGGGTGATCGAATCCGATCTGGCGGGAATGGTCCCCGAAGCAGACATCCAAAAAATGAAACTCGTGGATCGAAGGGCGTTGGAGGGCGGCGAACGCGTTTTACATGTGCCGACCTATTTTGCGTGGGGGCAGGTGTAGTTGTGCCGTCCATGCTACACTTAATCCATGGAAATTTGTTATCTTCTTGCTTTCCCGGACCTGGAGGAGGCTCCTGCGGAGCCTGCCGAGCAGATCAAAGGGCTGAAGGATGCGCCCTACTTCCAGCCGATCGACATTGACCTGGTCACGCTGGGCGACGAAACGATTGTCATCGAAGGATATGCCGTTTCGACCACTCGGCAGCGTTATGATGGCTACGTCCAGATCGTCGAATCGCATTTCGAGCTGCGCGATCCCTTTGCGCCGACGGTGCTATCGGACAGGACCAAGATCCAGGCTGCATTACAGAGTCGCTACATCCCCGAGGGCTATCGCAAGAATGGCTTGTTCGAGGAATACACCGTTCTGCTGGTTCCCGGCGCAAAACCTACTCCCGATAAATGGATCGAGAAACACAAACTCGCGGTTACGAACTTCATCCGTTCACAGCGCGAGGTGTTTGATCCGGAGGAGATCAACGAGATCCTTGCCTCGCGCACACGTTACTCTGCCACGGAACTCACACTCGTGGATTGGGAAGGCGCGGTCATCATCGCCCCAAACGCCGATTATCAATCGGATATCGCGTTGCTTAAGATCGGCAATTACCAACTCCTGCGTTACCGAATGCTCGATCAATCCATCGAAGAGATGCTCGACAAGATCAATGAACGGTTCTTTCAAAACCGACGTCGACCGCGCCCGACGCGCGGCCTGATCCGTCAAATCGCCGGACACCGACTGGAAGTCATGCTCAATTTCGAACGGGCGGAACAAAACCTGCTTCTCATTGGTGACTGGTACACAGCAAAACTATACGAAGCAATCCAGAACGAGTTCTATCTCAAGGATTGGAAGGATAGCGTCCGGACGAAACTGGATAACCTGGAAAACATCGTCCAGACGATTCAGGAGAACTTCTCTCTTTCGTGGGAGGCGCTCATGGACCGTTTGCAGATGCTGGGATGGGTACTTCTTCTTGCAGGTTATATCTATTTGTATTTGCTCGACGCGGGCTGGGTTAAGTTTCCGTGAGAGATTATTCTCTTTTACAAAACAGAAAGGTTACGAAATGCAGGATGTGAGGGAATTGATTTATCATTATTCCATGTCAAAACGAAAGCTGCTGTGCGTTGCATTACTCGCTATCACTACTTCGATGGCATGTGCCTTTGTACAAAACATGCTCTTCCCGCCGCCTGTGCCCGCCATTCCTTCTCCAGGAGCATCCGGCACGACAGGACTTCCCACAACGATGCCTGAACCCATGGATGAGCCGGAACCTATTTCCTGTTCCAATGATGATTGCCTAAATTCGTGTCTTGAGCGCATTGAGAACGTACTGGAGACGCGACCCTATCAGGCGCTCCCCGAGATCTACGCAAACAACGAGGCAAACATTAATTTGATTCAGTACGATACAAATGGAGACACTCTTCTTAAACGTCGTGAGCTCTGGGTGCCATCAGACTTCAGGATTTATCAGCAGGAAAAGGCTGCAGAGGAAAGCATCTGGCATTTTTATACGAACGTCATCCCCATTCAATTTAGATCGGATGTCAGGCAGTTGATGATCTTCACGGATGGTGAGTCCAACGTTCTGGCATGGGTAGATCAGGATCTTGATCATCCCGATGCATGGACCGTAGGCTTCGACCTGATCGATGCGCGCAATCCGCTGTATCTCACAGAAAGCCTCATCCACGAAACTGGACATCTTATCACCCTCAACACAGATCAAGTTACCTTTGGATATTTTAGCGGTACCCAAGGTCAGGCGCAATGTCCCCAGTTCGTACTGGAAAGTGGATGCAGTCAACCTTTTTCCTATATTAACCTGTTTTATCAAAAGTTCTGGGTCTCTCTTTTCGACGAATGGTGGGAAGAGGTTGTGCAATCAGATCGTACAGATGAGCCTGATGAAATTGTCTATGATTTTTATTTAGATCATTCTGATGAATTCATCACCGACTATGCTGCAACCAACATTGAGGAAGACATGGCTGATTCGTTTGAATATTTTGTACTTAGTCCAAAATATGTTGGGGATAGTATTGCAGATCAAAAAGTGAGTTTCTTTTACGATTTCCCGGAGCTTGTAGATGCCCGGAGACAGATTATCCAGGGCTTATGCGCATACCTCCCGAATTAATCTTGCGTACCTGCGTGCTTTTACCAGTAGGCTATTCATACCTGTATCTTTTAGATGCGTGATTCATCAAACTTCCCTGACTTCAAGATTCGAGAATCATTTATACAATTGCCGTCATACGGACTGGAAAAAGGATACCTACTACATGCAGACCCGCTCCGTACGAAAATTAGCTTTGTGGACGTTTGCACTGCTCTTTTCCACCCTGGCATGCCGCGCAGCCACCAGGCTCATTATCCCCGACACGCCGACCCCGGCACCTTCCCCCACCATCCCATCCACCGCTACTCTTCAGCCCACCATTCCTGCTCCAACGGCAACTCCATCCTTTGAAGCAGCCTGCCCCTCTCTTTTGTCAGAGATCATGACAGCCGCCACAACGGATGAGACCGAAGAAGAACCGTCCATATTCAGCAAACCGCTGGAAGACGAACAGGATCTTTCGTATATGGTGAACTATACGTTCAAAGATGATAAGCTTTGGAAGCGGGAGGATTTTTTCGTGCCTGAGAATTTCGACAAGCAACTGGATAGGCGCGCTGCCCACGAATGGATCTGGGATTACTTCGCTGCGATCGTCCCTGCCTCGGAACGGAAGTTTGTCACCGAATTTTCGGCGATCTCGGATGGTCGCGGTTCCGTCCTCGGGGCCGTAAGCCAAACGTTCGAAAGCCCAACAAAATGGGCCTTGCGGATCGATATCCTGGACGCGAGCGATCACTACTCGCTGACATTTACACTCATGCACGAGTTCGGACATTTGCTGACGTTGAAACCTTCGCAGGTGGCAGCAGACGAGCTGATTTACTATAATCCCGATAATGTTGATTTTTATGAACGTGCCGCCGCTGCCTGTCCACGCTACTTTACCGGGGAAGGATGCAGCACTCCGGAATCCTATATCAACGAATTTTTCAATCGATACTGGACTGCCATTTACCCAGAATGGCAGGAGATCGATAGAACAGAAGCGGATGCTGCGTATTATGGCGCCCTGAGCGATTTCTACAAAACCTATCAGGATCAATTCCTGACAGACTACGCGGCTACCAGCCCGGAAGAGGATATTGCCGAGTCCTGGTCATTCTTTGTCCTTGCCCCCAGACCGGAGCTGAACTCCATTGCAGATGAAAAGATTCTCTTCTTTTACGAATATCCCGAATTGATCCAGCTGCGCCAAGAGATTTTGACCCGTTTATGTGTTGAGTTTCCACAATAGCTTTGTACATCTTTTCCGGATCCATATGACACCGAATGAACGTCCCCTTTCCGAATCCTACTGGGTGGAGGAAGGCTGCTTTTTAGCCGGCGAGTACCCAGGTCAATATAATGCGGAGCAGACCCGCAGGCGCCTCGACGCACTGCTCGAGGCAGGCTTCAACACATTCATTGACTTGACCAAGCCGAACGAGAACGTCTCGTATCTGAAGATTCTTGAGGAGCAATCCGATGCTTATGGCGCGGAAATAGAATATCAGCGCTTCGCCATAGGAGATTTTGGTTTACCTACGCCGGAATTGATGAAATCCATTCTAGACAAGATCCAGGAAAGCCTTCAGGCTGGCCGCAAGGTTTATCTCCACTGCTGGGGCGGGATCGGTCGCACAGGCACCGTTGTCGGCTGTTATCTGGTGCGCCGCGGGTTAAATGGCGAGCAAGCATTAGCGCAACTGGCAGCGTGGTGGCGGGAGGTCCCCAAGAGCCACATCCACCCCCGATCGCCGGAGACACTGGAACAAGTCGGCTTTATCCGCAACTGGGAAAAGCACGAAAAATCCCCCAAATGATTACCTTACAGTTCATTTAAATCACATTAAATTGCGATTGGAAGAAAACATGCCTGCAATAAAAGGCAGTATAATCTTTTGCGGAGGCACTACCGTTTGGAAACCACTCAATCGAACACGCAGCCACAGCCTGAACCCATCGCAGAACAACCCACGGATTGGAAACGCTTCGTCCTGGATATCCTCGAAACCCTGGTCCTGGCTGTTGTGCTTTATTTTGGAATTAACGCCGTCTCAGCCCGTGTGCGCGTGGACGGCTTCAGCATGAGACCGACATTGCAGGATGGAGAATATATTCTCGTCAGCAAACTTGCCTATAAACTTGGCGAACCGCAGCGCGGCGATATTGTTGTATTCATTTTCCCAGTCAACCCTGAGGAAGACCTCATCAAGCGCGTCATCGGTCTGCCAGGTGATACCATTTCTGTGCAGGGCGGGGTATTGAGCATCAATGGTGTTGCCATGGATGAGCCGTACATCAGTGCTCCACCCGCCTATGACGGAACATGGCAGGTGGCACCCGGCGAATTATTTGTACTGGGCGATAACCGCAACGATTCGAGAGATTCACATCAATGGGGCTTGTTGCCCATCGAGAACGTTATTGGTAGGGCAGTCGTAATCTATTGGCCTCCTGAAGAATGGCAGGTCATCAAACACATCACTCAGCTGAATGCGCCAGTAGCAGCCGCCCGCGAAGTATGGAGCGTCCGATGAGTCCGATGAACGAACAACTGGCACCCTCTCATCAAGAATCGGCTTTTCCGTGCCGGGAATGCAGCGCGGGTGTCATGCATCTTCGGCTGATCACATACTTCACCTGGCTCGGTGAGGAACTCATCACCGTTCCCAATTTCCCTGCCTGGATCTGTGACATGTGCGGCAAACGCGAATACGATGAACGCGCCATCTCGTGGCTGGCGATGCTGCTCGATCCAAATGCGGGCAAACCCACCCGAGGCGTCAGACGGACGCCCCGGCCGAGGAACCGCAAACCAAACATTTCTCAACCTCCAGTCGACTAAACATTACCAACGTACACAAGGCGACCACTATGGACTCTTCCCCGCGAACATACCGCTTCCTCCCCGCTGATGTGTATACGTCCGGTTACCGCGTGGTAGGGAAGATCATGGTGTCTACAAATGGCATCATGGGGATCCTGAACGATACGACCAAGTCGCACATGGAAATCCACGATGCTCGTCTGGCACGCATCCATATGCCCACGAAGCTCGTCGATCACTTTGAAGTTGTGCGCATGATCAAATCACAGGTGTTCGCGATCTGTGCGGCACGGCGTGAAGATTTGGGACCTGCGGGAATGCAGCGCGGCGGCTATAGCAACATCGTTGAATTACCGGCGCGGCTCGCGACCAATGTCTATGAACTCGAAGGGAAACTTGAGGTCGCGGGGCGATTTGATTTCTCGGTCATGATCGCCGACAGAGCACGCAATTTTATTCCCCTGTACGAAGCTACATTGAGTGCAATTTTGATCCCCAACCTGAAAGTGGAAAGTCCGGGGATTCTATTCAACCGCGAAAAAGTGGATTTCCTGGCATTGCTTGGTCAGCGCTCGAAGGAAGACAAATAGATCAAAATGCTTGACCGCATGCAGGTGCGATGATAAAATCCGCCCGCTTTGATGTGGGCGGCTTGGTGCCGCCGCACATTAAATCGCTGACATGAGTCAGCGATGCAAACTGCCCCCATCGTCTAGTGGACTAGGACGCAGCCCTTTCAAGGCTACGACCGGGGTTCGAATCCCCGTGGGGGCACAAATTT
>Ga0065705_10002274_pt1 | contig 14034 bp, 10 predicted proteins | sample SwibulcommuniRL2_FD_59092 | JGI IMG/M metagenome (GOLD analysis project Ga0065705, IMG submission 59092) | Bulk soil microbial communities from switchgrass field near Rose Lake, East Lansing, Michigan, USA - RL2 Bulk Soil v2 (version 2) | ecosystem: Environmental > Terrestrial > Soil >...
AGCGATCTCGACCGCGGATTCCAGAGCGCAATCTGATACTCGCCGTCGAGATCAGCGATCGCTCGAGGACCTTCCGCTGTGATCGCCTCGAGCAGGCGCGAACGAAACGCCAGGGTGCGGCTCTCAGCGGCTCCACGAATGCTGCCGTGAGACGGCCAGTCGAACGCTTCGCCGCTCATCCACAGGCAGCAGCCATCCGCTCGGCGTGCAGGCTCTCGCGAGAGTTGCTCGTCGGCGACAGGACGTTCGAGCAACCCGATGCCCACCATACCGACTGTCCAGAAAGCGACGTCCTCTGCGGCATTGACCCGTAGCGCGGCCGCCATCGATTCAAGCACCACGGCGGTGTCGCGCGTGTCAGTCGCGTACCAGCCGAACAGCATCAGGAAGGCTGAGTCCGCACGGTCGGGGCGACCAGATCCGTGCGCGACGCGAATACGTCACCCCACTCGGACGCGAACCGGCTCGCGCTAAACGCGCGCTCCCACGCGCGTGCCTCGTCGCCGGCGCGCCGCGCGCGCTCGGGGTCGCTCAGGAAGTATTCGAGTCCTTCCGCGATCGCGGGTGCAGTGACCTCACCGCAGACCCATCCGTCTACGGTGTGGCGGACCATTTCGGGTAACGCACCGCTTCGCGTCACGACTGAAGGCACCCCGGCATGTTTCGCCTCGAGCGTCGTGACCGTGAATCCCTCCTTCTGCTCTGGTCGCGACGGCAAACAATGGACGGATGCCGTCGCCAACAGCGCAGGAACGTCCTCGCGAAGCCCGAGGAAGCGGACGCACCCCGCAAGGTCCGGCTGCTCCGCGCGTGACCGCACACGCGCGCGATAACCTGCGTAGCCTGGGTGCTCCCATCCCTCGATGTCTCCGACGATGTCGAGGGTCACGGCGGCGTTGGATCTCCGCAACACCGCAATTGCCTCCAGGAGAACATCCACTCCTTTCGGTGGAATGACTTGCCCGACAAAGATGACGCGTCCCGGCACCGGCTGACGCTGGCACCACACATGCGAGCGTCGTGGAACGGTGTTGTAGATGACCCGCGATTTCCGCGCCGCAACGCTGTGCGCAAGAAGTTCCTGCTCGATGAAGCGCGAATTCGGTGCGTACTGATCGACGCAGCGATCGATAACGTGGCGCCAGAGGTGCCGATAGAACCGTCCGGATTCCGGAGCGTTGCCAAGACGAAGTACTACGCGAACGCCTACGCGTCGCAGGATCCAGAGCGCGGGAGCAGAACGGACGATCGCATTGAATTCCGGTGCGAACACGTGTGTCGGGCGGAATCGCCGCGCGTCGGCCAGCAAGTCGAGACTGGTGCGGAAGATGTCCCACACCGCCTGGAGATGGGCGACCAAGGTCGCACGCCGGCGCAGTTCGTACCAGTAATAGCCTGTGGACCAACTCGCCCCAAGGTCGTCGACGAGATCGACGACGCGACTGCTCTGCCAGGAGTTGACCACGCAGTGCACCGCGGCGCCGTTTTCGCGCAACGTCTGCAGCACCTCGAAGGACATTCTCTCGAGGCCGAACACCGACACCATGTTGCCCATCGTCGCGATGACGCGTGGCTGTCCGTCGGCCACCCGCCGGCGTGCTTCGCGGCGCTTGATCACTCGATCGGCGCCGCGGCAAATTCCGTCTGCTGCCCTCTCGAAGGAGAACGCTGCTGTTGCCTGACGGCATACCTCGCGCGTGATCGCACCGCGAGCCGTCGCCTCTCGAACGCGTGACAGCGCGCGGGCAACGCTGTCAACATCGCCGACCTCGTGAACGACGCCTGAAACACCGTCGTGGATCAAATCAGGCGCACATCCGACTCGATCAGAGACGACGCACGGCGTGCCGCAGGCGAGCGCCTCGCTCACCACAAAACCCCAGGTTTCAGACTGGCTGGGCAGCGCAACGCAATCGGCGGCCGCCAGGACGGAGGGCATTGTGGATTGATTGACAAAGCCGCACCACGTGGCGCGGACCCCAAGTCGCTGCGCCATCGCGCGCGTTTCCTTCATCAGCGGACCGTTGCCAACCATCGCAAGGGTCACGTCTGGACCCAGGCGTGCGGCGGCCGCTACAAGGTCTGCTGCACGCTTCACCCCGGTGAACTTGCCTGCAAAGACGATGAGAAAATCGCCATCCGACGCTCCGAGCCAACGACGCATGACCGGACGCGCCTCACCGTTGGCCGCCAGGGATGAAAGCGCCGACACGTCGATCGCATGTGGCGAATCGAAAATCAGCGGCTCGGGCACGCCGAAGTGGCGCAGGTATTCACGGCTGCGCGTGCCCACACTCAGATATCCGTCGAACATCCGGAGCGCCATACGCGTGCGTAGCGCCCATGCGGGTCGGCGAATGCCGGCGGGACCGGCGGTAAGATTGCTGTCACCTCGATACAGCACCGGAATGCCACTGCGCCGGCATGCGGCGATGGCGCGCAGATAGAACGCAGAGTGCCAGCCTGGAACAATGATCACGTCCGGTCGCGTATTTGCGATCGCGGCGGCCACAGATCCGACGTCGGCGCCGCAAAAGCTGTCCGAATCGAAACGACGGCCATGCGCGGGGGGCTGAAGGATGCGGTGCGAGTAGCCATCAGTCAGGGTCACGTCCCACTCGAAGGACTCACCGAAACCGACGCCNTGCTGATCCGGCATCGGCGTCGATGCATACAGCACCATCAGCTCCATGTCTCGTCGATGTGCGGCNATATGACGAAACAGCGGCGCCATGTATTGCACCGGGTGGGTTTGCACGAAAGTGACCCGGCAACTCATCGTCACGCGGCAATCCGATCGCACAGACTGGCGAGCCGTCCCGCAAGCGCGTGCGCTGACCACGGCTCGAGTGCTGCCCGGTCGATCGACACGCCGCTGCCGGCCATCCGAATCACTGTGTGGAGCGCTTCGGCGATACAGCCCATAAGGCTCTCGACGCGTCGGCTCTCATCGAACGTAATCAGGTGGGCGGCCGGCGGCGGCGCTGCCTTTTTCAGCATCTCGACGACGGTGCTTTCTCGGCGATACACAGCCAGCATCGGGCGACCGGCGAGGAGCGCCGGAAACACCTTGCTCGGCGTGTAATGCGGCTCCGAGCTGCCGAGCAACAGAACGGCGCTCGCCTGCCGCAGCGCAGCGAGCGAGTCGAGATAATCGAGCCGTGCAGGATGCTCGCAAACGAGGTGTTCAACCCCGAGCTCCTGTGCATGCGGAACGACACGCGGTTCGGCACCCGTCGTCTGGTTGCTGGTTCCGAAAAAGTAGAAGCGGACGCGGTCGGCAAGCGGTGGATTGCGTTCAATCAGCGCGCGCGCGCCAGCAAGGACCGATCGAAGAGTTGCAACCCCGAGTGGAAGCAACGTCCCCGTGTAGCAGATGTTGACGCGGCCGTCGTTCGGGATAAGGGTGCGACACTGCCGGCGGGCGATCGCATCCAGATCCGCCGCATCCCAGCCGATCGGGATCTCCGCCGCAATGTGCGACGAGACACCCGTCCGCACGAATGCGTCCTGATAGGTACGGGCCGACACCGCGGTAACTGCATCGGCCGCCCGCAGCACACGTGGCTCGAGACGCTCGGCAAAGGCACGCGTCGCCCGGCTTTTCGCATCAACGGCGCCGCCATTTCCGCCGCCGACCTCACTGCCCCACGCCCCGACCCAGGGATCCTGGTAGTCGAGGACGAACGGGACGTCGAAACGACGTTTGAACATCGGTCCGAGCACGGCCGGATAGGTTGGGTAAATCGTGATGAAAAGCGCATCGAAGGGGCGCGCGCGGTGAAGCGACCACGCGGCGCGGCAAAGGCCGGGGAGCGCGCGCAAACCGAGATCGCCGATGCCGAAACGGCGCGTCACAGATGCCGACACCGCCCGCGTGCGGACAACCTCCAGCGAAGGTGACACGAGCGCACTGAGCTCCGGATCGATACGCCCTTCATAATCCTGTTCGGCAACGGTCAGTACGGTGGGAGTCCAGCCGTACGACGCAAGATGCGGCGCGAGAAGGCGCACGCGATGCGTGCCCGCACTGCTGTCCGGCGGAAAGTGCGGAGAGATCATCAGCAGGCGTCTGTCAGGAGGCATGCAGTTGGAGGTAGAGCTGCTCGTACTCGTCGACGATCGCCTGTCTGCTGAAGCGGCGTTCGGCGACGGCGCGGCATTCGGCGCGATCGAGCTCGCCGAGGCGGCAGACGGCGGTCATCATCTGTTCGACGGTGTCGCACACGAACCCGCTCACGCCTTCGTCAATGCCTTCGGGGACCCCTCCTCGTCGAAATGCGAGGACAGGCGTGCCGCATAGCAACGCCTCGGGCAGAACGACAGGAAACGGTTCTTCCCACTCAATCGGCAACAGCAGCGCCGCGGCGCGCCCGAGCAGTGCGTTCTTCTCACGGTCNTCGACCGTTCCTACGTACGAGACGACATCACCATCGATCGCGGGCTCGATTTCGTTGCGGAAGTANTCGCGTTCTTCAGGAAGCGTCGAGATATTCCCCGCCAGGATCAACTGCCGTTTGAGCCGACGCGCAACTTCGATGGCGGTATGTGCACCCTTGCAGCGTTCGAGTCGGCCCAGAAATACGAGCGGCGCGGTACGCGCGTCAACGTCGATGCGACAGGTGTACTTCTCGGGTGACGCGCAGTTATAGATGACGGACCAATTGCCTCCACCCGGTTTCCCGGTGTCGCGAATCGCCGCGCTCACTGCGGTGTAGTGCAAGCGTCGCGCGCCAAGTGCATTGGCGCGACGCATGTTCTGCGGATTTACCGTCCGCATGTAGGTCTGCACTTTCGGGAGATCGCGGCTGAGAATCGTCGTCAGATACGCAAGCCGCCCGAAGTTGTGAATGAGATCGTAGGAATGCGGCCGCCGCAGGAATCGGGCGGTGACAACCATCGTGTTCCGGGCGTTGCTCCATCGCGTCCACTCGCCTTCATTCCCGAACGGTTCGGTCGCGCCGTCCGTCTTCGACCCCGGAGCAGCCCATAAGGTCACCGAGTGCCCGCGAAGCGCGAGTTCGTTGGCCAGGTCGGCGACGACGCGTTCAATGCCGCCGTAATGCCGCGGAGGCACCGGGATCAGCGGGTCCATGATGAGGAGGATCCGCATCACCCCAGCGCGTTGCGGAACGCGGTCAGCAGTGCTCCACGATCGTCGGCATGTTCCCAGTGCCATCGCCTGTGCACGGCGGCACGAACCTCGTGGCCGGCCACGCATCGCAGATTGGGATCGCCATTCCAACGCTGAAGGATCGTGGCAAGCGCATCGACATCCCCGGGCTCGTAGAGCGTCGCGGCAGCGCCAAGATCGATCGCCAGACGCGCCTGCGCGGGCGTAGCGGTCAGTAGAACGGGCGTTCCGGCAGCGAGATACGTGAAGATCTTGTTCCCGAGGCACAAGCGGTGATTGAGGACCGCTCCGTCCTCGGTGGAGACGCCGAGGTCGTAGTCCTGTGCAAGTTCAATCATCCGGTCAGGGGATTCGGGGTCGTGAAAGACAACCTTCAGGGACGGCGCCACGCGCGCCTGAAAACTTGCGAGACCCGCGGCGTACGCCGGTATCGGGCGCGCGCGAAGGTGGAACTCAGCGGTGATTCCGCACCGGCCCACCGCCGCAATGACGTCCTCGAGTCCCCGTCCCGGACCGAGCGTCTGGCTGAACCAGTACAAGCGCAACGGCCCGCGACGTTTGCGTGACGCCGCGAAGTTGATCGAAAACGTGTTGTGAACCGGCGCCGGGCGAACCTTGTACTTTGCCGAATACGCGTCGGCAATCATCGGGCTGCTTGTGGTGAGGAAGGTCGCTTGCGGCAGCACGTCGGCCTCGATGCGCTCCGCCAACGCGTGGGCAAGCGCGCTGCCTTCGTCCGTCTGCTCCGCTGAGTGAAAGTCCTCGAGGTCCAGACCGAACCTGACACCAAGCCGGTGTGCACCGCCCGCCACCGCCGCCAGCGCTCCGGTCGTCCCGCCATAGACGAAATCTGCGGGCTCGGACGCAATCGCCGTCACGAGCTCGTCGTGCACGCGGCTGTAGCCGCGAATTCCGACCGCGAGCGGCACGCGTGCGGGGCCAGCGGCGCGCGCGGCCGCCTGCGCTCCACGGAACCGCACGCCGCTCGACAGCTGTTTGCCGCGCGCACTCGCCCGGTCGTAGTTGACCACCTGCCATGCCCATGGCCGATGCTTCCTCACGCAAAGGTCGGTCTGCCAGGCCCAGCTGACATGTCGAGTGCTGACAACACGGACCTGATACCCCGCGGCGTGCAGCGCATCGGCGGTCTTGAGCATCCGCGGACAGGTTGATAAATGGCCCGCGGTCACGACACATACGCGTGGAGTCATGAAACGCCCGCGTGCCATGAATGCACGAGGCGGTGCGCCAGTTCGACGTCGCTGACCGTGTCGAGCATCATGAACCGCGGGATCTGCAGCCGGTCGCAATTCAGCGTCGCAAACGAAATGCCTGTCGTGAATGCCAGGTCGAATCCGGCATGACGAACAACACTCACCGTTTGGGAGGTGTAATCCGAGAACGGATTTCCGAACGGGTACGCAAAGGCAGTTACAGGTCTTTCAAGAACGCGCTCCAGGGCGGTCCTGCATCCCGCGATCTCGCGCTGCTGATCTTCAATCGGCGTGAGCGCCAGCGTCGGGTGCGTCATCGTGTGCGCACCGATTTCGACTAATGGGCTTTTCGCCAGACGCTTCAGTTCTGCTGACGTCAGCGGCCGATGCGATTCGGTGTCGGCCGCTGTGGTTTGAATCGAGTCCACAAGCGCCCGCCATTGCGGGTACGGCAACGCCCGCGCTGTGGCAACCGCCGCCTCGCCCTCGCGACGGGCCAGGACGTCAAACCAGAAATGCTGGCCATTGAGCACCGGTCCAGCGGAAACGAATACAGCTGCTGGAATGCCGTACCGTTCCAGGATCGGCAGTGCATGATCGAGAACGCCACGATAGCCGTCGTCGAAGGTCACGATGACGGAGCGTGGAGGAAGGGCGCCGCCGCTCTGACGCGCGTCGCGAAACTCGGCAACCGAAATAGGGTCGCAGGCGTCCGCGATGAGGCGGCAATGCCGCTCGAACGTCGCTTTCGTGACGTGTAGATCGGTGAATCCAGTCGAGTCGTCCGACGTGCGAATGCCGTGGTAACAGAGCATGGCGACGCCGGGAAACTCCGACGTCGAAAGCCGCTGATGGTAATAGCCGACGGCGAACAGTGACCGTTTGATCGCCTGTCGCACCGTGGAAAGGACCGGTGGCGACCCATTGCGTGACGCGAGCATCACCGCGTCCGGCATTCGATGGTCACGAGCACGGGATATCGCGGGTCAGTCGCGTCGAGTTCCTCGGCGCTCAACTCCTCGGCGGCGACTCCATACATCGCGGCTGCAGCCGCGAGGCAATTTCCGTGTGATTCCACTTGCGTCTCGCAGTCCGGCCAGGCACGACCGGCGATCACCCGCCATCCATCAGCACTCGCATGCCAGTAGTCAGCGGCGTCAGGCGTGAGCGGTACAAAACCCGGCACCGTGGCGAGGATCACACCGCCGGGTCGCACAATACGGCGCGCCTGGCGAAGCGCAATCTCGAGATCGCGCAGGAAGCAGAGCGTGTTCGGTAGCAGGAAACAGTCGTAGCTCGCCGACGGCACGATGTCCGCGGCCGCGAGGTCGCACAGATACGTGGGGTGAAAGGACGCGTTGATGTCCAGCGTATGCATCACCGTTGCGCCGCTGCCGTATCTGCGAGCGTGGTCGGTCGTCTGGATCTCGAGAATGCGGCCGCAAATGAGTCCGCTGCGCGCCGACAAGAACTTGTCTACGTAGTAGCGATCGATCGGCATTCCCCGATCGAACCCGTACATCNGCGACAGAGGTTTTACCCGTCGCAGGTTCCCCCATGAAGGTCGCTCGAGCCCTCGTGTGACNGTTCTCGCCCACGTGGTCCACTTTGGACCGAGCAGCGCCTTGATCGTGGTGCTCCCAATCATGCGGCGTACATTGCGAGGTAGTCGGCTGCCACGTCGTCCATCGTCCGCACCGCCGACAGATTGGCGCGCCACTGGTCAACGCGCTCCGGATTTGCGGCAAGATCCTTGAGAACGGCAGCCAGCGCGCTCGTATTCCCTGCTGGATAGAGGCGACCGTTGACACCGTCGCGAACAAGCTCAGATAGCGCGGGGATTGCTGACCCGATGACCGGTACGCCAGCGGCATTCGCTTCGAGCGCAATAGTGGGGCCGCCTTCGACGACTCGAGACGGACAACAGACGACGTCAATCCGATCGAGCAAGGCTCGAACGCCCGCGGCATCGAGCTCGCCGCCGAAGGTGACCCACGCGTCGGGGCCGACAATCGACTTCAGACGATTGACGACTGTGTGTTCTGTCACGTACTGCACCGGCCCGTGAAACTCGAACCTGATGGGCGCCGAGCGAGGCACCAGCGCAATGGCACGCGCAAAGTCGTCGACGCCCTTGATTGGATCGAATCGGCCGACATAGGCGACGCTCAGCGGCGAACCGGCACGGCGCACCGGTGCGGCGCCTCCAGCGAATCGTGCGCCCAGGCGATTCAGCGTGACTTTTGCGGGGGGCGCTCCGTTGGCAATGAGCACCTCGCGCCCCCATTCGCTGAGCACGACAAAGCGATCAACCAGATTGAGCATTTCGTGTTGAGCAGACTGGTTATGGGTGATCAGGTTCGTCATTCCGAGGACCGTTCCCGGTTTGCCCGGAAGACGACGAGCGATCGCACCGAGCGATGGCGGGATTAGCGCCGCGCTAATGGCTATCGGTACGGCAACGCCTCGGTGCTGCAGCTGGCAGGCCGCGCACTTCGTCGGCCGCACGAGTCCGTCGCACAGCTTCGAGCCCCAGCGCATCATCGTGCCGCGCTGGCACGTGAACCCCAGGCTCGCCGCATGTGTCGTCGCGACCACTTTGGCGCCGATCTGTTTCGCAGCGCGGAGTTCCGCCAGACCGAGCCCCGTCACATATGTGTGGACGTGGACGACGTCGGGCGCCGTCCGGCGCAGCCACTCGTGAAACAGTTCAGCGCCGCGAACGACAACTCGGCCTTGCGCCTCGTCACGCGTGACACGTGGCGGAATCGGGTATCGATACACCCGAAACCCATCCAGGTCGTACGTCCGCTCCGGCTGGCCCAGCGCTTCAGGCGCAGCGATCAGGACTTCGTGCCCTGCCGCGCGCAATCGCTTCGCCAGCTCCGATACGTAAATTTCGGTACCGCCATTGGACGTCGGAAGGTACCAACCCGCCGCTTGAACAATACGCAATCGAAGGTCCAGTTCGCCTTACACGGGCTTGCCTTTGGCCCGCCGGATCACAGAGCGGACGGTGCGTACAGCTGTATTCGGAAGCCACGGCTGATCGAGCCTGCTTCCATATGGAAGTGCCCCTTTCCGCGTACGCGGCCGCCTGAGGTGTTGGTAACGTGCGAACAGATCCTGATAAGCGTCGGTACGCTCGCGAATGTCGTGATTGCTTCTGACGTACGCAGACGCTGCAGTGCTCATCGTTTCCAGCTTTGACCGGTTCGTATCGAGCGACACGATCGCGTCCGCAAATGCTCCCGTGTCGCCGACCGGCGGCATCAACCCCGTGACGCCGTCCGTGAGAATCTCACCGACGCCGCTTTCCACGTGGCTGACGACCGGCACAAGACCGACGCCCATCGCTTCCAGAAGAGCGACGGGCACCCCCTCCCATCGAGTCGGCAGCACGAACACGTCGTGTTCGGACGCGATGTCGATCACNTCCTCGTGCTCCTTTGTCCCGAGAAAACTCACCCGGGAAGATGTCCACGCGCCGCGCAACCTCTCTTCATCGGGNCCGCCGCCGACGACGGTCCACTGCGCNTCGACGCCACGGTCGGTAAGGATTCGATCGATTGACGGCAGATCGAGCACCCCTTTCTGAGCGTGCTCCAGTCGACCGGCGAAGAGAATCCGCAGTTTTCCGGATACAGCCGTTCGGCGCCGGGGAGGTTCCGGCATCCCGTACGGCAGGAAGTAAATGTCATTGGACCGATGCGGCAGTCGTACCTTCAGCCTGCGTTCCATCGTTCGGCCGTAGACGACAAACGCATCGATGACGTCCTCATGGCGTGCGGCGAGGTCGTAGTAGTAGTCAGTGTCGGCGTGAAGAATCTGGACGACGGCCCTGCCGCAATCACATGCAGAGGCCATCGCGAGCTCCAGCAGATCGTTCGCGAGAAGGACGCCCTCGCCGTCAGGTATGGCAGCATGCAGCCGTCGAACGACAGCGTAGAGATTCTCGACNGGCGTCTTGAATTCGAAGGTCGCCTGGTAGTCGGCGCTGAACCGCCCANCGAATCGAGCACCCGTCCCGAACGGGTTGTGNGTGAGGATCACGCCATACGCGAAGCCGTCNNGCCGCCGGTGCCTGAACAAACCTTCGACGATGTTGAGTGCTCCTCCGANCTTGTCTGGAAGCACCGCAACGACGCTCGGCGAATTCAGCTGCGCCATGCGCGAACGGTAGCGACCCAACTCAAGGACGGATCCGTGAACGGCGATTGCACCTGCGACGAGCGCCAGGGGAGCGGCGTCAGCGCGCGCACGTCGAAGACAAATCCCGCAGCGGTCAGCAGATCGAACATAGAGCCCGTTTGCCGCCTGCACGGGTTCGATTCGTGGATCTCCACAAACATGGCCCGCACGTTACCGAGTCGATCGCGGCAATCGTCGAGTACCGGCAGTTCGGCGCCTTCAACATCCAGCTTCAGCAAATCCACTGGTTCGTCGAGCCAATCGCGCAGTCTTACTGACAAAACCTGTGTGACTGGCCCCTCAACCGGTGCGTCGAGCGATGCGATAGCGCCTGAATCCGTGCCTTCACAGACGAACTCGACGGTCCCGTCCGCCGTCCACACTGCTGCCTCTTTGACCTCGACCTGCTCCGTCCCCTCATTAACGGCCAGATTGCGGCGGCAAATGGATGCGAGTCGGGGATCCGCTTCGAAGGCGGTCAGCTTTGCGTGAGGATAACGGCGCTTGAAGTAAATCGAGGCGAGGCCGATGTTCGCGCCGCAGTCGAGAATGCGCGGAGCCGGTGCATCGCTGTCGAACTCCAGCGACTGATGGATGAAGATGTCATCCCACTGCGGCCATGTCGACATCGCATCGACATAGTCGAATCGATATGGTGGCAGCGCGATCTGTCCGCCAGTTCTGCGCGGCTCGTGCATCGCTCGCCATTCGAGTTCGCGCAGCACCGCACGCTCCGATGTCGGCCAGATATCGTGCCGCACGTCACGTGCAAGACGCCGGAAATGCGTGAGCACTCTACGCCCGGACCATCGGCCTCGGCCGGCGCGCGTTGACGTGATCAGGCCGCCGCAACGTCACTTCCTCGGTGCCGTCCAGCCATGCATCCACTGCCTCGACCCCCTGCGCGAAGCTGTGATCCTGGTTCGATACTTCGTACTTCCAGGCGCCGAATCGTCCGCGGCTGTACACGTCCCGGGCCCGAAGCACCGTCTCGATTTCCTCGAGGCCGCGATCCCGATGCAGCGACGGCACCGGGTACCCGTGCTCGAGACGCCTGTGCCAGGTATGGTGCACTCGTCGCTCCGACGACACCAGAGAAGTTGCGATAAGGCCGTGCACCACATCCGACACCACTTGGTCGCTGTCGATGGGGCGATGAGGCGACTCTGACACTTCGGCCATCAGCGACCACTGGGTCGAGGGATCCGGCACGTTGTCCGGCGAGTAGTGGGAGAAGTGCGTGACCCGATAGAACGGGCAGTTCGACTCGGGGAAGTACATCCAGCATTTGCTCGCCAGCGCAGGTGGTGGCGCGCCATGCAATCCGACTCCGACAACGTGAGTGGACGAGTATTCGAGGTCGTGAACAGCGGCCTGAAGCTCGCGCGCGAGGTCGCACATCGTTACGAAGCGATCGAGCGGCATGGTTGAAATCAGCTGCTCGTACAGGAACTCGCGGCCGTCGGCCAGCACGACTCGTCCCTCGCGCGTGTCAACATATCGAACAGCCGCATCGAACATCACCTGACCCGCCCGCGCAGGCCGGGCGGTCAATCGTCTGGCCAGCGCCTGCCACACCGCGCCGGTGCCGCCGCGGCGAGGGAATCGAAAGCGATTGTTCGGACCCCACGAGACGTCGTCGCGCCCAAGCCGGATGTTTTCACGAACCCGCGCGACGTCGGCGATAGCCACGCGGTCTCCAATCCATTGGCAGTCCATGAGCTCCGGGTGGCGTGCCCATACCTTCTGGTTGTAGGGACGCATGAACACGTCCGCGATGCCGGTGCCAAACGTCCGGACAATCCACGCACCGAAGTTTTGCGGCTTCGCGCGCGTCGAAGCGAGTTCTGCGGCCTCCTCGAGACCGCCGAGGCAGACATCGCGATCCGCATCGGGAAGCCGATGCAGATTCAGCTGAAACGGATACGGGACGAAGCGACCGCGCACCCAGACCCACGATTCGCGGTCGTGGTATAGCCATCCGTCCACGCCGAGCAGATCGTCCATCAACTGATCGAACATCTCGTAGTGACTGAACTGCACGTGACCACCCAGATCCCAAGTGAATCCGTGCTCGTCGATGATCGATTGCGCAAGGCCGCCAGCAACGCGGCCCGCTTCGAGAACGAGCCAATCAGCAACCCCGCGCTGCTCGAGACGCCACGCCGCACCGAGGCCAGTCGGACCGGCGCCAATGATCANGTGTCGTACTTTCACGAGTGAATAGATGCGAGATCCAGGGTTACGTCAGCACAGCGGCCGATGTATCGACGCGTGGCGCGACTGCCCAGGCACANTCGACATGCACGTATCCCTTGCGTGTCGCGCGTTCCNCGTACAGCGGCGAGNCGCCGGGNTCAACCGCGAATGAAAGCGCTGGCTCCTGCAGATCGAGTATCGCGCCGGCGTTCCAGAGGCAAAGCGCAATATGAAAATCGCCGGCAAGCAGCGTGTTGGGCGGGATCGTCACGCACGCGTCAAACTCTCCAGGGCCGGACGGGCAGGGCGTCCCCGCATCGCCGTTGTTGGTCGTGAACACTGTTGTGCCGTCGCACGCGAGCACGCCGATGCCGACCCGCGTTCCAGGTGAACGACGCGGCAACGCGAACCCGATGCGACAGACGATCGGATCGGAGCACGACGGATTCTCGAGCGGACGCCCGTCGAGGTCTTCCAAGTCCGCGCGGAGAATCTGCGCCTCGCCCGTGCGAGCGGCAGCCGCGAAACCGCCTCGCGCCTCACCGCCGAGATACGCGGCAACCGTTGAGCGAACATCGCCAATACGGACAAGCCTTCCGCGTTCGAGCAGCATGGCTGATGTGCAGAGCCGCTGCACGGCCGCCATGTTGTGCGAGACGAATAACACCGTCCGGCCGCCCCGCGCGACGTCATCGAGCTTGCCCAGGCATTTGCGTTGAAAGTGCACGTCGCCCACCGCAAGGACCTCGTCGACGATGAGGATTTCGGGCTCCATCTGGGCGGCCACGGCAAACCCGAGGCGAACATACATGCCACTCGAGTAATGCTTGACCGGCGTGTCGATGAATTCTCCAACCTCCGCGAAGTCGACAATCTCGTCGAACTTCCGTTCGATTTCGGTCTTTCGCATCCCAAGGATGGCGCCGTTCAGGAAAATGTTTTCGCGGCCTGTGAGATCGGGATGGAATCCAGTGCCGATTTCAAGCAGTGATCCGACGCGTCCGTGGATTTCCGCTTCCCCTTCCGTCGGAGTCGTGATGCGCGACAGGATCTTCAACAACGTCGACTTGCCCGCGCCATTACCGCCGATGATGCCGACCACCTCGCCGCGCCGAATTTCGTGCGTGATGTTGCTCAGTGCCCAGATGGTGGTCGACGGTCCAAGGCCGCCAGGCGCCAGGCGCCGGAATGGACGCGATGCGGCAGCCGCGATGCGATCGCGCAATGTGTCGTACTGCTCGCGCGCACCGATGGCGTAGCGTTTGCCGAGACCGTGGATTCTGATCGCGACGTCAA
>Ga0065705_10002486_pt1 | contig 14025 bp, 7 predicted proteins | sample SwibulcommuniRL2_FD_59092 | JGI IMG/M metagenome (GOLD analysis project Ga0065705, IMG submission 59092) | Bulk soil microbial communities from switchgrass field near Rose Lake, East Lansing, Michigan, USA - RL2 Bulk Soil v2 (version 2) | ecosystem: Environmental > Terrestrial > Soil >...
CAGGCCGGCAGCGAGCGCCGCGGCCTTGTCCGCAAGCGTCGACGCGAACACGAAGTTGCGATCCTTCAGCGCCTGCTGCGCCTGCTCCGTGAAGCGCTTCGACTGGTCGTATTGAGACCTCGCGTCGGCATTCAGCTTCGCGTAGTCGACGCGGCTCAAATCTCGAGCCGCGCGCGCAAGCTTGTCGCGCGCATCGCGTTCCGCGGCAGCATCACCGCTCGGTGTATTGGGACGCAGTTCGCGCGGAGGCTCCGCCGCAGGAGGCGCCGCGGGCGGCGTTGCCGCGGCGGCGGGAGGCGTTTCCGGGCGTTCGGGTTCAGCACGTCTCGCTGGGGGTCGCGGCGGTGTCCGTGGTGTCGTCGCAACCGGCGCGGGCGGTGGGGTTTCGGGCTCGGGCGCCGATGCGGTCACTGGTTCTTCCACTGGCGCCAGCACGCGTTCAGGAGGCGCTGGCACGTCCAGCGGCGGTCCCGCGGGTGCGCTCGCCTGTGCCTTCGCGCATCCGGCCGCGCTGAATGCACACAGCACCAGACTCAATGCCAGTGGGCCGAACACACGAAGCACCACTTGAGCATTCTGCGTTGAGCATTGAGCATTGAGCATTGCTAAATCTCGTTAGCCCGCGGCAGTAAGACGCGGAACGTCGTCCCACGGTTTTTCGTCGACTCGACCTCGATGTCGCCGTCGTGAAGCTGGACGATACGGTAGACCATCGAGAGGCCGATGCCGGTCCCATGATCCTTCGTCGTGAAATACAGGTCAAAGATCTTCGACAGGTGCTCGGCCGGAATGCCGATGCCTGTGTCCTGAACTCGGACATCCACCCGGTTCCCGGACGCCCTTCCGCTCGACAACCGCAGGGTGCCACCAGTTGGCATCGCCTGACAGCCGTTGATCGCCAGATTGAGGAAGACCTGCCGCAACATCGCCGCGTCGCCGTTCACCGGCGGAATGTCGGGGGGGACGTCCACTTGAACACGGACGTTGTTCTTCTGCGCTTCCGGCTCGATGAGCGGCAGAATCTCGTCGAACAGATCCTTGACGCGCACCGGCTGCAGCCGCAGATCCTCCGGACGCGTAAATTTCAAGAAACCCTGAACCACTTCATCGAGCCGGCGAATCTCGCTCTCGATGACCGCCACGTGCTGCAGCGCATCGTCTGCCTCAGTGCGCTCGGGAGAGCGCGCCTCCGCCAGGCCCAGGCCACCGACGACGACCGGTTCCGCCTTGCGCACGGCGCTGCGGCGGATCTTGGTTCGCAGCAGCTCCAGATGGATGATCATCGCGTTCAGCGGATTCTTCACTTCGTGCGCGATGCCCGCGGTGAGCCGCCCCAGCGCAACGAGCTTGCGCGAATAAGCGACTGTCGATTGCATCCGCGACAGATACGAGAGGTCGCGCGAGACAAGGAGCACGCCGACCAGACGCCCGTCGGTACCTTCGATCGCGTGCGTCATGAGAAGGACGTCGCCTGATTCGGGATCCGGGATCCGGGATCCGGGATCTGGGGGTTCTGTAGTTCCCTGGTTCGATCGCGGGAGGTGAACAGGACCGCGCGATGTCCGCGTGGCCAGCGTTTCTTCCACAATCCTTCGATATGGATCGCCGTCTGGCAGCAGGCCCTGGAGTGCGCGCCCGATCGCATCAGCCGGCAGCTTCTGCTGCATCGCGGGATTGCTGAAGAGCAGCTCGCCCGACGGGTTGAACAGCGCAACGGCATCCTCGAGATGTTCGACTGCCGACTGCAGGTTCGCTTTCTGACCCGCGAGCAGCGATCGATCCGCCGACAGCTGCTGACTGACGGCATTGAAGAAGGTTCCGAGGTCTCCGAATTCATCGCCTGGTGGCAGGTCGAGCGTGACGCCGAATTCACCTTTGCCGAGGCGCGTCAGACCGCTGCGGATCACGTTGATCGGCCGCAAGAATAGCTGCGCGAGTACGGCGGCGACCATGATCGCGATCAACAACGACGCCAGCGCGATGTTGACCGCAGGACCGAGCGACGCGTCCAGCTCCTGTCGCATCAACACGGTCGAGACGCCGATGCGGATCGAACCGAACGGCTGATCGCCGAGCACCATCTGCTGCCGCACCTCGAGCGTCCGACCGTCGCGAGCGTAGATCGTGCGGAGTTGATCGAGCGAATCCGCATTGATGAGCGAGGCGAGATCCTCCCGCGGCGGGTACGGCTTGCCCTCCTGCGTCGGATCGCTCGAGGCGCGAACGACGCCGTGGGTATCGAGCATCGCAGCGCCTGTGACGCTTTCGCCGTAAATGCTCGACTCGAGAATCGCGCGGAGTCCCGGATCGCCGGCCAAGGCCGCGTACGGGTCGCCCGCGCCGGTGACCACCACCTCGCGGGCCCGGTGAAAGATGGCATTGGCGAGCAGTTGCCCGCGCGCCTCGCTTTCATGCAGCACGACGCGCGCGAGGCGGGCAACATGCACGGCGCTCAGCATCACGACGGCTAGGCCGACGATGGTTGTCACCGCCGCGATCTGCTTCGCCTTGATGCTCAGTCGCATGCGGGGCAACTTTCACAACCGCGAGCCTCAGAGACACAGAGACGCAGAGAGAAATGTTCTGATCTCTGAGTGTCCGCGTCTCTGCGGCTCGTGAAAGCGTACGGCGTCACGATTGTGAAACTGTCTCTTCGTGTTTTTTGCCTGGAGTCCGGCCGCGGAGTTTATTCAGCTTGTTGTGCAGCGTCTTCAGACTGATGCCGAGGATCTCGGCGGCGCGCGTCTTGTTGTCGCGCGTGTGCTCGAGGGTCATCAGAATCAGCCGGCGCTCGGCCTCCTCGACCGTCGTGCCGGGCTCGAGCGCGATGACCGGCTTCACGATGTCCGGTGAGTCGGTCACCAGCGGCGGCAGATGTTTCGGCTCGATGAACTCGCCGTTGGACAGAATGACCGCGCGCTCGATGACGTTGCGAACCTCGCGCACGTTGCCGGGCCAGTTGTATTGCTCGAGCATCCGCATCGCCGATGAATCGACCGCGGATACCGACTTGTTGTTCCGTTCGTTGAATTCGGCGAGGAACGCCTGCATGAGGAGCGAGAGATCGTCTTTGCGGACGCGAAGCGGCGGCAGCTCGATGGCGAAGACGTTGAGCCGGTAATAGAGGTCCTCGCGCAGCTTTCCGTTCTTTACGGCATCGGCCGGATTGACGTTGGTCGCCGCAATCACGCGCACGTCCACGGTTTGCTCCTGGCGTCCACCGAGCCGTCGGAACTTCCGCTCCTGCAGCACCCGAAGCAGCTTCACCTGCGTCGCCGGCGTCATCTCAGCAATTTCGTCGAGGAAAAGCGTCCCACGATCCGAGAGCTCGAAACATCCTTCGCGGCGATCCGAGGCGCCGGTGAATGCGCCCTTCTCGTGGCCGAAGATCTCGCTCTCGAGCAGCGTTTCGGGAATCGCGGCGCAATTGATCGGGACAAAAGGCATTTGCCCGCGAGGACTCAGTTGATGGATCGTCTGCGCGACCAGCTCTTTTCCCGTCCCGGACTCGCCCCAGATGAGGACGTTGGCCTGCGTCGGCGCCGCCTGCTCGATGGTCTGATAGACCTTCCGCATCTGCGGGCTGTTGCCGATCATCTTGCCGAAGCTGCCGTGCTCGCGAAGCTGCTTGCGCAGCACCTTCACTTCGCGCAACGTGTCCTGGCGCTCCACGATCTTGTCGAGAAGAATCTTCAGTCGCTGGGGGTCGACCGGCTTGGTGAGGTAGTCGTATGCGCCTTCCTTGATCGCTTCGACGGCGGTCTCGACGGTCCCCTGGGCAGTGAGGATCACCGTTGTTATGGACGTCCCTTCTTCCTTGAGCGCGCGAAGCAGCTCCAAGCCGCCCATGCGCGGCATCACCAAGTCGCTGATGACGATGGACGGACGGAAGGTCGTAATCCGTTGAAGCGCTTCTTCACCGTCGGCCGCTGATTCCGTGGTGAACCCCCACGTGCTCACCAGCTCGGTGAGACCGAGGCGGGTGGAGGGTTCATCCTCGACGATGAGGACGCGCTCGCCGGAGGTACTAGAGGTCATCTGAGGGATACTACTCTGTACTTTTTACATGGTCTAGCTCATCGGCTGGCCCGGCCCGCGCGTGTTTGTCCGGTCAATACGGTAGCCGGTAAACCAGACGGTAGACTACACCCCCGGTCCTGATGTCCGAGCCCGCGCCTGAGTCCCTCATCAATCCCCGTCCGTCCGGTGTCGTCGATCGGCGCGAGCGCGCAACCGCCGTCCTCGAGATCCTGCTGTGCTCCAGCATCCCGACACAACTTGCGATCGGCGCGCTGCTGCGGCTGGCGGGGATCCCGTCGACCGACGCTGCCGGTCACCTCTCGCTCACCTTCGTGCTGACGCTGTCGCTCGCGGACACGACGCTGCTGATCGTGATGATGGCGTTTTTCATGCACGTCCACGGTGAGACGGCGCGTGCGACATGGTTCGGCGGGAGCCACGGGATTCGCGAAGCACTGATCGGTCTCGCCACGGTCCCACTGGTCTTCGTCGTCGTCGGAATCCTGCTGAATACGATTCGACTTTTCGCGCCATCGCTCCACAACGTCGAAAACAATCCGCTGGAGCGGCTCGCGGCCACGCCAGGGCAGGCCGTGGTGTTTTCGCTCGTCGCCATCATCGCCGGCGGCGTCCGCGAGGAACTGCAACGCGCGTTCATGCTGCGGCGGTTCGAGCTTTACCTTGGCGGCGCGACGCTGGGCGTCTGGGTCCTCAGCATCGCATTCGGCCTCGGTCACGTGATGCAGGGATGGGACGCCGTGGTCACGACCGCAGCGCTGGGCGCCTTCTGGGCATGGATGTATCTGCAGCGGCGCAACAGCATCGCACCTATTGCGAGCCATGCCGGGTTTAATTCACTCGAAATTCTGAGAGTTGCATTGATTGGACAATGACGAGGAGATATGCCTAAAGCGATCAGGATTCATGAGCAAGGTTCACCGGAGGTGATGAAGTGGGAGGAGGTCGACCTTCCTCCTCCGGGCGCAGGAGAAGTCCGCATGCGCCACGAAGTGGTCGGTCTCAACTACATCGACACCTACCACCGAAGCGGCGTCTACAAGATTCCGCTGCCGAGCGGCATCGGCAGCGAAGCGGCCGGCGTCGTCGAAACGGTCGGCGACGGCGTGACGGAGCTCAAGCCCGGCGATCGCGTCACCTACGCGGTCGGCGCGCCGCTGCTGCCGGTCGGCAGCTACTCCGAAGCGCGCAACATTCCGGCGGCACGCCTCGTGAAAATTCCCGATGGCATCACATCGGAAGGGGCCGCCGCGATGATGCTGAAGGGGATGACGGTGTCTTACCTCGTCAAACGCACCTACAAGGTCAAACCAGGCGACACGGTCCTCTTTCATGCGGCCGCTGGAGGGGTGGGCCTCATTGCGTGTCAGTGGCTCAAAGCGCTCGGCGTCACGATGATCGGCACCGCTGGGTCCGACGAGAAGTGTGAACTGGCGAAGGCACATGGCGCGCACTACTGCATCAATTACAAGAAGGAAGATTTTGTGGCGCGGGTGAAGGAGATCACGGGTGGCAAAGGCGTGCCGGTTGTCTATGACAGCGTTGGCAAAGACACGTTCGACAAATCGCTCGAATGCCTGTCGACGTTCGGCATGATGGTCACCTTCGGCAACTCGTCAGGGCCGGTCCCACCCGTCAACCTCGCCGCGCAACTCAAGGGGCATCTCTTCNCCACGCGTCCGTCGCTCGGGCCGTACACCGCGGCGCGCCAGGANCTCCTCGCGCTCGCCAGCGACCTGTTCGACATCGTCAAANCGGGCAAGGTGAAGATCGACGTCAATCAGCGGTATCCGGTCAAAGACGCCGTGCAGGCGCACAAGGATCTGGAATCGAGAAAGACTACCGGTTCGACGGTGCTGACGGTGTAGGCGGATTCACCGTCACGTCAGCGCGTGACCGCAGGTCGCGAATCCACTGACTGACGATGGCGCGGCGGCGCTCGTTGGAGGCGCGCTGCCGCGCAATCGGTTCGGCGTCCTCGTACGGGACGAGCCCACTACTGGTGGTGAACTCGGCTTCATGCGTGCGGTAGTACGCCGCGACTTCTTCATCGCTCACCTGCACGGTGGTTCCAAATCGCTGGTCGAGATACGCGGCAATCCGCAGGTTTTCGCGCGCGACGTCGGTGACGCGCTGCTCGGTCAGGCCCGTGGACTGCATCAACATTGGCAGTTTCGGACCAGCATTCATCTTCAGGCGCGCCGTCTCTCGCGCGACGGCATCGGGCGCAGGTTCGGGCGGCGGGAACCGTTGTACTTCCGTGAGCTCGAGCTGCCGGTCGAGCAACTGCTGTGTGCCGTCGGCGATTGCATCGCCAGATCCGACCTGGACGATTCCCAAACCGATTGCCGCCTGTACGTCGGTCAGCGTAATTGGGGCGCCGTCCACGCGAGCGAGCACGCGATCGAGGAGTTGCTGTGCTGAAGGGAACGACAGCCACAGCACGAAATTCGCGAAAACCAGCCATGCGATGCGGCGTTCACCCGCACGGGCCACCGAGACACAGAGACTCAGAGGCTGTTTTTTCAAAACGCGTTTCTCTGTGTCTCTGAGTCTCTGAGGCTCCGTAATGGTGAACATCGCCTCGAATGAGGTTAGAACGCCTGTCCGAACGAAATGTGCAGCACGGTGCGCCGTTCGAGGACGCCGGGCACGAGCTCGCGCGGCGCGAGGTTGAACCCGAGCTCCACCCGTAGGGGCCCGATCGGCGAGCGATAGTGGATCCCGAACCCGGCTGCAGGGCGTAGATTCGTGAGGCTCAGGTCGCTGGCGTTCAGGAAGATGTTGCCGGCGTCGACGAACGTGACTGCAGTGAATCTCTTCACGGTATCGATGCGCAGTTCCGCGTTGAGCACCACCTCACCGTTTCCCCCCTTGGGGAAGCCGGTCTGCGGATCGACGGTCTCGACCGTGCCGAGGCGATCGAGCGAGAAGCCGCGGACTGTAGTGTCGCCACCGGCGAAAAAGCGCTCACTGGCGGGCAGGTCCTGTACGGTTTGGGTGACCGACGTGCCGGTCTCGTCAACCGTGGTCACCGTGCGAGGGAAGCCATGCGCGAGGCCAATTCTCTCCGCCGTTGCGAGAATGATGCGACGACGCAGCGGCAGCCGGACGTATTGAAACGCCTGACCGAATGTCTTCACGAAACCGACTTCGGATCCGATCGCACGTGCGCTGAGGTCGCTGTTCAGCGCCAGGAACAGACCGCGCGACGGGTCGAGCAGATCGTCGCGGGTGTCGCGAATCACGGCGTTCGAGAACTTCGACAGGCGGACCTGCGGGAAGACGCGGTCGATGAGCGGCTCCTCCTCAGGGGTGAACCGCTGGTCAAACAGCGTCGTGTGCTGGAACGAGTAGCGACCCGCAATGCTCACGCGCGGCGTCAGGTGCCCTCCGACTTCGGCGCGCACCTCGCGCGTCCGGTAGTTAAAGCTCGAGCGAATCGCCTGATCCAGGATGCCAGTTAACAGGATGTCACCCGGTGTGTTGAATACCTTCGGCTCGCGGTAGGTGGCAAGCACACGATATTCGTTGAACCCGTAGCCGCTCTGTGTTGCCGGCGCTACCTGGGGCTGACCCGTCTCCGTCACGGTGATGTCACGCGCCTTCAGGCTGGCGCGAGCGAACAGATCGATCGAGCGGTTCTTGCCCCAGAGATTGCTGCGCGTGATCTCGAAGGAGCCGCGCGGTGCCAACTCGAAATGCTCCTCGGCCGTGCCGTTTGGTCCGGTTGGCCGCAACCGTGTACCTCCCTCGAGTCCGGCGCCGTAGGAAATCGACGTGGGCGGCGCCTCTTCAACCTGCACCAGCACGTCACGCCGAGACTCGGATTCGTGCGTCAGCTCGGTGATATTGACGCGGCGGAAGAGCCCTAGCGCACTCAGCTTCTGCTGGCTTTCGATGCGTGCCGAATATCCCAGCGGCTCTCCGGAGCGCAGCGTCAGCTCACGCTCGATCGTCGACGTGCTCGTCCGGCGATTGCCGACGATGATCACGTGATCGACGATCACCTGCGGTCCCTCGGTGATCGTAAACAAGACATTCGCGCGCGTATCGCCATCCGCAAGCTGCACGCGTGGTTCCACCACGACGCTTTCGTAGCCGCGATTGCGATAGTCGAGATCGATTCGATCGCGATCGGAAGCGACGTCAATCTCCGAGTACGGCTTGCCCGGTGTTGTCGCGGCGCCCATGAGTAATTGCGCGTTCGTCAACACCATATTGCCCATCAGATCAACACCGCCGACGATGGTGCGCGGCCCCTCGGCGACCGTCAGCGTCACGGGCACCTGACGATCGGCCGCCGCATTGCCGGCAGGCAGCACCCCGACGGAGGGCGTCACCATGGCGCGTGTGAAACCGCGAGAGCGGTAGAGACCGCGGATGCCGGCGACGGCTGCGTCAACCTGCGCCTGCACAAAGGGCTCGCCTGCTTTCAGCCGAACGATGGGCGTGAGGTCCGATGTCGGAATCGATGTATTGCCATCGATGGCAACGGAGTCCACGACGTAGCGCGGGCCTCTCGAAATCGTGAAGCGAATCGTCAGCTCGCCGGCTGTCTCCTCGCGCGAATACGTCGCCATCGCGTCGCGGTAGCCCCGCGCGCGGAAGTAATCCTCGATTGCGCGGTTCGAATCCTCGAGCAGATCCTCGTCCGCGGATGCCTCGGCACGAATCGGCACGAGACGCTCGCGTTCTGCCTCCGGCAGCGGATCGCCCGAGAAGGCGACCGACACGTGAGGGCCGCGCTCGATCATGATGTGAACGGTCGCGCCTACGCCGCCCGGCGGCGGCGACGAACCTGCGGATTCCAAATCGGCGCTATGGCTGGCCTGCGCTTCGTAAAAGCCGCGCGCACGTAAGCTCGCCTGGTATTTCTCCAACTGCGCATCAATGGTGGCCGGGTCGTACAGCTGCCCGACGGCGATACCGCTGCCGGCCAGCGCCGCCCGGTCCGTGGGGTCCTCCGAATTCACCACTTCGATCGCGCGGATGACAGGACGCGGCCCCGCATTGATGTCGAGCACCATCGTCGCGCGATCGGGCTTATGGGTGATCTCGATGCTCGGCGTAATGGCTGCCTGTACGTAGCCGCGTTCCCGGTAGACGGTCTGAAGCGCGCGAGCGACCTCCTCGGCGCGCGAGGCAACAGGGGCATTGCCAAATCGTTGAACGACAACTCGCCGCAGGGTGCTTTCGGGAATTCCGAGCATGCCGCGAAACTCGAGCCGATCGACCAGGTGGACCGGAACCAGCAGGTAGCGGAGGCGGATGCCGCCTGGCGCTGGATCTTCGTAGACCTGCACGTCCTCGTAGCGCGTCAGGCTGATCAGATGGGTGATGGATTCGCGAACGTCAGCGATCGCCAGCGGCATCCCGGCGCGCGTCTGCAGAAGGCTGAGCACCAACGGATCCTTGACCGCTTCGCCCTCTTGCTGAACGTCGATGGCGATCACCGTCGGTGGGGTCGGGGTCTGTGCGGAGGCTGCGCNGGAATTCAAGATGCAAAATGCAAAATTCAAACAGCCAATNGTTCGCAACAACGAGGTGTATGGCGCGGCGCCTTTCACCCAGCTGTCGTAACACATATTGTTTGAATTTTGAATTTTGAATTTTGCATTACTGATCAGAACGTATGCCTCACGCGAACGTCCAGCGCATACGTCCGGTCTTCATTGCGCGACAGAATCCACGAGAAGCGGTCGGTCTGATCGTACTCGAGCAGAATGATTTGATCGCTGGTGGTGGACGAGAGACTGCGCGAGTACGTGATGTACACGCGATCCGAAATGCGTTTGCCGATCGTGAGACGTGCGGCTGGGTCGAGCCGGGACGAGTTCGCATTGGGCGTGACCAGTGACGGCGTCAGCTGGAAGGTGTCGACGCCGAATGTCTGCTCCGCCACACGGCCGATCTCCGTCGTCAGCGCGCCGGTCAATGCGCGCGCCGCGCGCTCGCGCAGCAGCTGCTCCTGCGGGGTCACCGAGCTGTACTGGCTGAACTCCACGTCCTGCCCTGGCGCAACGTCGCTGAAGAGCAGGCTGAGCACCTGCACTTCCGTCAACGGCGGGTCGGAGGTGAAAGTCGGCGTGAAGCGCGCCATCGTGCCGGTCACGCGCACCATGATCCGGTAGGTCTGGCTCGGCACGCGCACCTGCGTTTCTGTCTGGATGTCGAAGAACGGCTCGATGCGCGTCGGATTGTTGAAGTCGATGGTGCCGCGCGTGATGATGTAACGCTTCCCTTCGAAGTTGAATTCACCGCGCTCGACTTCTCCGCGTCCGACGAGGATTGGCCGATCGTAGGTGCCGCGCAAATCAAGTTCGGCGTTGGCGACCAGCCGAACCGTGTTGTTCTCCACGCGCAGCGTCCCCGGAATGTTCAAGTGGATGTCATAGCGGAGCGGCACCGTGGTCTGAATCGACGCTGGCGCCTGTCCACTCGCGTTGCCAGTCAGATCGATCAGGCCGCCCCCCGTGTCGAAACGGCGTGTGTAGATCGCACTGCGGACGTTGACCATGCCGGAGAGCGTCGCGGCGTCAACGGTTCCCAGCAGCGTGAGGTTCGCATCGACGACCGACCGCATCCCTTCGGGATACCGCAGGCGCATGTTCTGGCCGTTCATCATCACGTCGAGCCGGCCAGGGCGATAGCCCTCGATGCCGATGCGGCCGCCGAATCGAACAGGACCTCCACCGAGCTGGGCGGTCACTTCGTCGAGCGTGACGCCCCGCGAATCGAACCGAACGATGCCGCCGATGTTCTCGAGCGCATGCGGCAGATCGAAGTGGCGGATGCGGCCATCTTCTATCGTCATCGTGCCGGTGACAACCGGTGTCCGCATGGGCCCGTCCAGCGTCGCCTCCAGCGTTGCCTGACCGGTGCTGCGAATGTTCGGCACGAAGCCCTGCAGGATGCCGAGGTTGGCGGCGCCGTTGGCGCGCATCGCAATCCGTTCGTTGTGGAGATCGATGATCCCTGACACGTCGAGCTGCGTTTGCTCGCCAATCAACCGCATGTCGGTGACGCGAATCGAATGGCGATCGAGCGCCATCCGAATCGGCAGCGCGTTGCGCAGCCGGTAGTCGAACAGCCGCATATCGAGTTTGTCGACCGTCGTGTCGACGACGAGATGATCGATGTCGGCGAGCTCGCCCACCACACGCAGATTGCCGCTGGCGATCGCGGTCGTATACGGCGAGAGTGCCGGGTCGAACGCGCGCAGATACGGATCGAGCGACGTGTCGGACACCGTGAACGTCAGATCAGCGTCCATCTGCTCGCTCAAGGCGATGGTGCCCGTGCCGGACACCGCGAGACGCGGTGACGCCGCTTCCAGCTTCAACGCCATCACGTCGTTGGCGAGGTTGATGTCACCGGTGACGGTGCCGATGCCTTCGTCGGCCACGAAGAAGTCGCGAACCGTGGCGTGGACTTCGTAGCGCGGCGAGTCGAAACTGCCACTGCCGCCGGCGCGGAAGTCGAGCAGGCCTGACAGCGGTGGTGTGTCCGGCGACTGCACGACGGCGAGGCTCTCGACCGGAATCCGTTGCGCGTCGAAATTGAATTGATAGGTGCCGTCCCAGCTGACGTAGGCGGCACCCGTTCCGCGGCCGCCGCCTTTCACCACAACGATGTTGTCGAGGCGAACGCCTTCACCTTCGAGCCGCAGGCCCGCAGTCGCGGTCTCAAAGGTTTCGTGGTACGCGTTGCCATCGACGATCTCCATCGTGCCGAACCCGAGCGGTCGCGTGTACTGCCCGTATACGTGAAATTCGCCGGACAGTACGCCTTCGACCGGATAATCGTCGAGCGCGAAGGCGTGCCGCAGGTCAACGACAGGGCGCCGCATGATGCGGACGCGCGCGTTGATCTCTTCGCCCGCGTCCGAGCGCGGAAACCCAAGTGAGAAGCGGCCGTCGGCGTCGATGCTCGAATCGCCAGATGTAATCACGAGCTCCTTCACGTCCGCGTAGCTGTTCTCGATCGTCGTGGTGCCGTTGGCCGATCCCCACTCCAGGTCGAAGGCGCGCATGTGCTCGCCGGCGAATGTCCCTTCGATGCGCGGCTTCGAGAAGCTGTTCAGCATGACGCCGTCAAAGGTGCCGTAGCCGCCGATCGGGATCGCGTTGGCGGGATTGCCGAACGCGGTCATCAAACCGGCAAGCAACCGGTCGCTCTCCTGCCAATCCGCGCTGCTGACGTGAAACGGGATACGCGAGCTCTGGCCGTACGCCGTGTGACCCTCGAATTCGACGTAGGTGCTTGACGTCGCAAAGCGGCTGGGTCCGAGGTCGATCGCGTCTGGATCGAAAGCGTAAGTAATGGTCCCGTCGAAGACAATCGGCTCCGACGGAAGCGTGTTGTCGAACGGTCCCCACATTGTGCCAAGCCGCTCGCGAGCCTCAATCCGCTCGATGGGCATCCGGGAGCTCATTAGCTCGCTTCCGGGTGGAGCGTCGACGTGCAGTTCGCCCTCGCCACGGTGCTGCGAGTACTTGCCAAGCGGCCACTCGAGCAGGTTGCGGCCGGTTGCGCGTCCGGCAAGGCGGATGCCCTTGATCTCGAGGAGATTCGTGAACGCAGTCAGATCGACATTCGAGTACTGCGCATCGAAGGTCGCCATCGCCGGCATCCCCGGGACACCGAGCGGCGCCATCTTGTAGCTGAACTTCGCCTCGCCACCGTAGAGCGTCGCGGTCGCATTGGTCACTTCCATCCGCTCGGGTACCCACAACACCGAGCCGCGCAGATTGCCGAACCGGTACTGATTGACGCCCGCCATGGCACTGGTGAAGTCACCCTTCAGTTCGCGTCCCGTCCGCGTCCTGCCGTTTGGCAACTGCTCCTTGAACAAATGGAAGCTGCCGGTGAAATCGCCGATGCCGGAGACCATGAATTTGTCATGCGCGAACCAGATCGACTTCTCCGTCGGAAAATCGATCTTCGAATTGATGCGATAGATCTGTTCGGGCCAGTTCCGGAGATCGACGATGCCGGTGAGCTGTGAATGCGCGCCGTCGGTTTTCAGATCGAGCGCGTCGAGCACGATCTTGCCGTCCTGGATATGGAAGGTCGTCACCATGTCGGCGCGCATCGGCTCGTAGTTCTGGAACTTGACGGTGCCCTCGGAAAACCGAGCCTGACCACGGTACTGCGAGGCGGGCCGTGCGACGGTCACATCGAGATTGCGCGCAACCGTGCTCCACGGTGTGCCGTGATCATCGAAGGTAAACTGTCCGCGCGACGCCCGCACGTATTGCAGCGTCGTCGTCCAGTTGCTTTGCCCGCCTGTCGTTCTCGTGAACTTCGGGAAGTTGTTGCCGCCGCCGTCGAACAGCTCGACGTACATGTCCCAGTCGGTCATTTCGATTGCGTCGAACACGATCCGACGGTCGAAGAGCGTGCTCCATGGCATCGACACTTCGATGCGCTTCGCAGTCAGAAACGGCCGCGCCTGCGGCGTAACCCCTTCGATGGTGAGGTTCTCGACGACGTATGCGCCGCGCCAGAGATGGACGGAGAGCCGTCCGATGCGCATCGGACGCTTGAGGTAGTTGGAGCCAGCGACCTCGGCCCGCGCGCGCAACGTGGGCCCAAGATCAACGGTAATGCTGGTGACGAACGCGACGGCCACCGCGCAGGCAAGCGTCACCACGACGGCGCGCACAATGCGCCTCGTCCTCCTCGTCAGAGGATGGTGGAAGACGGCCAGGACTGAGCGGAAATTCACGCCAGGATAACCAGTATCGCACCTGCCTCGACGGAGGCTCCCTCTGTCACACGAACTTCACTGACGGTTCCCGCGGCACGTGCCCGCAGTTCGTTTTCCATCTTCATCGCTTCGACGACGACCAGCCCCTGGCGCGGTTGGACCTTGTCTCCCGGTTTGACCAGCAGTTTGACGATCTTGCCCGGCATCGGCGCCGTCACCCGCTGCGGCCCCTCGCCAGCGGGGTCGGAGGCGGCGGTTGCTCCCATCCGCCG
>Ga0065705_10002379_pt1 | contig 14017 bp, 15 predicted proteins | sample SwibulcommuniRL2_FD_59092 | JGI IMG/M metagenome (GOLD analysis project Ga0065705, IMG submission 59092) | Bulk soil microbial communities from switchgrass field near Rose Lake, East Lansing, Michigan, USA - RL2 Bulk Soil v2 (version 2) | ecosystem: Environmental > Terrestrial > Soil >...
CGACGCGACGAAAGAGGGCGAGTGGAGACGTCATTTTTCGTGCGCCGGTGCGTCGTCCCGTGAGATCCAATCTAATTCCTGTGGTAGTATCCCGACACGTCGTTTGCAAAGGAGAGCCCCCATGTATCCACGAAACGGTCGGATTATTGCAGCCACACTCTGCCTCCTGTCTCTTTTCCTTCTACACGGACTAGCAATTGGCACGAGTCGAATTGAGGATGAGATTGTCGTTTCTGAAGGCACTGCCGTCAAAGTCGTCACTGCTGCCGAGATAACCAGCAAGAAAGCCAAGCCAAACGATCCAGTTGCTTTCATCGTCGACGAAGACGTTGTCATCAACGGCCAGGTTGTGGTGCGCAAAGGAACCGAAGCAACCGGCAGCGTGGTGAACGCTGAGAGGGGCGGCTATATGGGCAAATCAGGAAAGCTTGCCATTCAAGTCGAGTCAACCAAAACAGTTGACGGCCAGCCACTGAAACTGCGAGCCGCCAAGGGTAAAGAAGGTGAAGACAATACAACCAGTACCATGGTGCTGACTTTCATCAGCCCGGTCTTTCTGTTCAAGAAAGGAGGCGAAGCAAAGGTTGTCTCCGGCACACCGATTACCGTCTACGTAGCCCAGGAAAAACGTTTTCGAGTGGACGGTGCAAACCTCGTTGCAGTGGCGACTGAGCCGTCGACAACTCCGGCGAACGCAGAGGAAGCCACTGTCTTCATTTACCGCCCGAAGAAGATGGTGGGCGGCGCGCTCGAACCGTCAGTATACGTCGATGAAACTGAGTTAGCTCGCATGGATAACGGCCGTTTCTTCGCCATCAAAGTGAAGCCCGGAAAACACATCATCCGCATGACCGACGACAATAAGGGTTATGCAATCGATATGGGTCCGGGACAAAAGTATTTCTTTCGCATCGGCATTGAAGCGGGTATGTGGAAGGGTCACGGCAAGATCACGCTTGACGACGCAGAGCGTGCGATAGCTGAGATCAAGAAGTTGAAGTTTTTGGATCAGGAAAAGATCAAAGCACCCACAATGGTCGTTGAACTCTCACCACAATAGAATCGTGTCTTAGTTTGAATTCTCTGTGAACAGAGAAATCCAAATCAAGAACCCTGACGCATCTTGACAAGGCTTGTGTGTAACTTTAGGTTTATTCACCGTCAAGGTGAAAGGAAGAACTCTGAACAATTACCTCAGACAAAACCATAACTCACTTGGAGCCCGGAAATGCCTTACCGATACGAACTTTTTATCAGCTATAGCTGGCGCGTGCCACGGGCACAGAGCTGGGTGAGAGACGTGTTGGTTCCACCACTCTACGAGTTCCTGGATCTTCAGGCTAAGATTCCAAAAGAAAGTGTGTTTCTTGACGATCGAGTTAACCGGCCCGGAATGGACGTGGAAAAGTCTGTTCACGAGGCATTGCGCGACTCCAAGGTCTTGCTTGCGATTCTTAGTCCCCAATACTTTGATAGCGGATGGTGTTTGACGGAATTTCACACGTTACTGGACCGGCAACAAGCTACGAAGCAACATATCATCTATCCAATTGCTGTGTGGGATGGTCACAAATATCCGCCTGACATAAAAAACCTGAATCCCCTCGACTTTAACAAGTGGGGCACACTGGAACGCGGCATGAGAAGGAAACGTTGGAACGATACCGTGCTTGACCTCGTTAAGGAGCTTGAAAAACTTATCGCGAATAGCCCGCAGCACGACCCAACATGGACCATTAATCTCAAACAGGATCCAGTGCAGCCTCATGTAGAGCGTCAAGGTTACTGAATATGGGCACTGTTGCACAGCGTGTAGTCACATTCTACTCATTCAAGGGCGGTGTTGGACGCTCGTTTGCCCTGTGCGATGTGGCGGTGTTCCTTGCCAAATGGGGTTACGAAGTCTTGTGTGTCGACTTCGACCTTGAAGCACCAGGGCTTCATAACTACTTTGCGCCGTGGCTTTCTTCGGAACCTCAACCCGGTATGATTGAAATTCTGGAAGCCTGGGGCGCGAAGAAACCTGACGAAGAAGTCTCAAAACAAGCGATTCAGCCAGTCAACGTGCCCGAAACCGACAACCGTCTGTCACTGGTGACTGCGGGAGGAGTTGGGCCCGAGAAGTATGCCCGGCGACTGCACGCCATTGACTGGGCAAAGCTGTTTGATGAAGAACATCAGGCTGGACGCCATCTCGAGGCGCTACGCGAAAGATGGCTTGACCGTTTTGACATCGTCCTTGTTGATAGCCGAACCGGATGGTCCGACATCGGCCAAATATGCACAATCCATCTGCCGGACATTCTCGTCGTCTTATTCACCCCTAACAAACAAAGTCTTGATGGTGCAATCGACGTTGCTGATGCGTCGACGAACGCAATGGCACTACTGCCGTTAGACCGGGCGCCACTTAGGGTGGTTCCAGTATTGACACGTGTTGATAAAGACGAGTTTGCATATCAACAGGAGTGGACCAGAACTCTGCTGAGCACTGCGGCTCGTTTTGTGGAAGATTGGGATCCTCAGGAAGATACGCCGCCGAGTGTTCTCGCAGAATTAGTAGTGCCGTACGTGCCATATTGGGCATACGGTGAACGGATTGCCGCGCTCACGACAGAGGTTGTTCCAACACTTTCGGTGGGTCGAGCTCACGAGAATCTTGCCGCGATCATTGCGAGAGGATTGTCGGAAGCGGCGCTGCTGATGAAGTTTCGCGATAGTTATGTTGATGGTGCCAGGGTTGGAGTTTCAAGCACGACGACCTTGTCAGAAAGCGCCGAGTATGATGCATATATTTCATATCCTCGCGGCTATGCTGACCTCGCGATTAATCTTGCACAAGCTCTGAGGAGCCGCGGAGCCCGAGTATTTGTCGATCGGCTTGCACTACGGCCGGGAGACGTGTGGAAAGATGTTCTTAATGAGGCTCAGAAAAACAGCCGAACCTTTGTAACACTGCTTGATGGGTTGCCGATGAGATTCCAAGCTTCTGAAATCGATTCCATTCTAGAGAAGGTTGACGCTGGGCAAGCACGTTTTATTCCCGTTGTGCTCTCAGGTTGGGACACAATACCGGACAAACTTACGCGTTATCATGGTGTCGAAGTGGGCTCTTTCGATGCTGACAAACTCGCAGACGAGCTATATTCCGCCATTCTAAGCACGAGCAACTGATCCGCGTGATCATCGAAACAACTTCCGCTGTTCGCGCGTACTATCCCCCGACAGTCGTTGCTCTGCTCTAGCTACACAATTCAGAATAAAAGTACAAAAAAATGATGCGTACAACTTCTCCCAAATTGCAATTCCTTCGATCTGTAACCATGTTGCTTGGTGTCTTGCTCTTAACCTTAGTAGCAGTCAACGCCCAGGACACTGCGTGGCCGCAGTTCCGCGGACCTGAGTCGAACCCGGTGGGAACACACGCGCGACTGGCCGAGCGCTGGTCACAGACTGAAAACGTTGAGTGGTCGCAGGAGATCCCCGGACGCGGATGGTCTTCACCAATCGTCACCGCCGGCAAAGTCTATCTGACCTCAGTGACGACGGAGGGAAAATCGAAGCCGCCACAGACCGGCACTGAATACAGCAACGAGTACGTCGCGGAACTGGAGAAAAAAGGTCTCTCGATGCAGGAGATCATCAAGGCAGTGACGGAGCGCGATATCGAACTCCCGAACGAAGTTAACGTTCACTACTTCCTTTACTGCCTGGACCTGAAGAGCGGCAAGGTGGAATGGGCCAAAGAGTTTCACAAGGGCCAGCCGCCAAGCGGCCGTCATCGCAAAAACTCTTTCGTCTCCGAGACTCCGGTCACTGATGGAAAGTTCATTTACGTGTATGTGACTAATCTCGGTTTGTATGCATTCGACCTGACCGGGAAGATGATCTGGAACACTCCGATCGACCCGCTTCCAATCTATCTGGATCTCGGAGCAGGCAGCTCGCCCGCGCTGGCTGGAAATCTCGTCGTGATCGTTAACGACAACCAAAAACAGCAATACATCGCAGCCTTCGACAAGAAGACCGGCAAACAGGTTTGGCGTACTGAGCGAAATCTGGGCGGCTCTACACAGCCGGTGCAGCGCTCGGGATGGTCGACGCCTTATGTTTGGAAGCACCCGGGCGGAACCGAAATCGTAGCGGTTGGACCAGAAGTCGCAGTCAGTTACGATCTGATGGGAAAAGAGGTGTGGCGACTAAAAGGTCTTTCCGGAACGCCGGTGCCAACGCCGTTCGCTTATGAAGGTTTGTTGTACATCAATGGCGGCCGCGGGCGCGCGTTGTATGCAATTCGACCCGGCGCCGCGGGTGACATCTCTCTGAAGGAAGGTGAAACGTCGAATGCTCACATCGTGTGGTCGCAACCGCGTGGTGGAACTTACCTGCCGTCAGCCCTTGCGTATCAGGGCAACATTTACACGTTGACGGAGACTGGAATTCTCAATCGCTTCGACGCGAAGACCGGTAAACAAACCTACAAGACGAGAATCGATCCGGCGGCAACTGCCTTCACGACATCGCCCTGGGCTTACAACGGCAAGCTGTTTTGTCTGAGTGAAGAAGGCCAAACATTCGTAGTCACAACCGGCGATGAATTCAAGTTGTCACACGTAAATACATTGGACGACTTCACCCAGGCCTCGCCCGCCCTCGTCGGCGAGCGCTTGTTGATACGAACCGAACACCGGCTCTACTCGATCCGTCGCAAGGCATAGTCGCATTGGCGTTCCGGCCGCAAGTGTGGTTTTATCTTCAGCAATGAAGACGCGTTACTACTTGCGATTAGTCCCCTGTTTATTGATTCTGCTGCTTTCTCTGATTCCGAGGGTTGAAGCTCAGCAAAAATGTGAAGGCNATCTTTTGATCACCATCAACAGCAGCGGGTGTTTTGGAGACTGTCCCGCGTACTCGGCNCGAATTTACGCCGATGGAACTGTCGTTTATGTTGGCGTGAGTAATGTNAAAGAGATTGGNGAACGGCGTCACAAAATCTCGCNNGGGGCCATNCAGGCGTTAATTAAAGAATTTCAGCGTCTCGATTACTGGTCGTTGAAAGACAGTTACGAGGCCGATGAGCAGGGCAGGAGAACTACCGACCAGCAAATCACTACTACCTCGATCTGCCTCGATGGCAAGAAGAAACAGGTGGTTAATATTTACGGCCCGAAGAGACTCGACGAGTTGGAGGAACGAATAGACAGCCTCGCAGGCCTTTATTCACTTCTTGGGCCACTTTAATCGAAAATTCAAATGAAAAGAATAACGCCTCCCGTTCTGATCAGCCTGCTGTTTATCTTTCTTGCCGGCTGTCACTCACAAGTCTCCAACATCGATAAATCAAAAATGCCGACAGCAGATTCGCCTTACGTTAAGGTGTTTGTGAGCAAGTCGGGTGAGATCACTCTCGACGGCAAGCCTACCGATCTTGAAGGTCTGAAGCCTGCGCTTGCCTCCCTCGCACAAAAGAAGGGGCTGGTTCTTTACGCTCGTGAAGATCCAAAAGCTGCAGAGCCGCCTCCAATCGCACTCGAAGTCATCAAGCTGGTAGTCGAAAATAAATTACCAGTGCGGCTCTGCCAGACAAAAGATTGTTCCGATGCTCTGGATGCTAACGGCAAAGTCATAATGGGCCAATGAGCCAGAAATCACTCACCATCCGGCAATAATTCGACCGCTTTAAGAACCCGCGCAATACCACGATTGACGTACGCGCCCAGCGCGACCAGACCAAGCACGACGATCGTGTAGCAGCTTACAGTCGATATCAACAACAAGACATGAACTCGATTTGAGAAGTCTGCGAGTAGGAGAAAGGTCAACAGGAACAGACTCTCTACGATTGCAGCCCCGATGAAAGCGAGTTTGAAGTTTCGTTCGGTACGATCGATGCGCGCTAAAGCCGCGGCTCTCACCGTGTCGAGATTGACATTCTGCGACATTCCAAATTCTCCCCTCATTTCTGTGTAGCGTAGTACATCACAAACACTGTCACGATAAATTCGACAATTGCAAAGATGATCACGACTCGCTTGAGTTGTCGTTTTGACTTTACGGAATCTTCTACACTGTCGTGCATTTCACTTTTTCCTTCCTTCAAAAGTTCGTCTCAGTTTTTCGAGACCGTACGCGAGTCTGGATTTCGCCGTGCCGACGGGGATGTCCAATACCGCGGCCGTTTCGACTAGCGATAGTTCGTGCAGATAAAACAGGATCACGACTGCACGACTGGCCGGCGAAAGATTTCCGACTAACTGCGGCAAGCTTTCAATTAGCTCGCGTGGAAACTCTCGCGGTTCGCTCGCAGGGAGTGCAGCCAGAGTCGTTTCATCTCTGATCTGCTCACTCCAGCGCCGTTCACGATTCAAATATCTAAACGCTTCGCGCGAAGCGATCTGATAGGTCCAGGCCCGAAAGGCCTCCGGCTCTCGTAACCAGCGCAACTTGCGATAAATCCGGATAAAGACTTCCTGCAAAATGTCTTCCGCCAGATGCTGGTCCCTGACAAGGCTGACGACGTAGCGAAACAGCGGCTCCTGAACACTCTTGAAGAGCTCATTCAAAGCTTCATGGCTGCCGGACTGTGCCTGCAACACCCACAAGCTTTCGCGCTGCGATGCCGCCTCATCGGCCATGCATTTATATGACCCGCTGAAAGGAGATTAGGTTCGAATGAATCNGNAGAATTTTTATCCACAGATTACACAGATTGATTTTAGAATCTGNGTAATCTGTGGATAATAGCTCAATCAAATTCNTGGCAAGAGGCGCGTCTATGAACACACCAACTCTTTCGCGTCGCAGTTTCTCGAAGTTAATCGGCGTCACCACGGCGTTCACCGCTTTGCAGCCGCTAAAGCTGGTGAACGCATCCGGCTCGCCAATCGTACGTCTCAGCTCCAACGAGAATCCTTACGGGCCGGCACAAGCAGCGCTGAAAGCGATGACCGACGGCTTTAGTCTCGCCTGGCGTTATCCCGATGAATATGCCGACATGCTGGCAGATGAACTGTCGCGCCTGCACGCCGTTCCGTTGGATCAGATCCTTCTGGGCGACGGCTCGGGAGAAATCCTGAAACTCAGCGCCGCGGCATTTACCGGCAAGGATCGAAAGCTTGTTATCGCTAGTCCGACTTTCGAAGCAATCGCACGCCATGCCGCAGTGGCCCAGGCCGAAGTCGCAAAGATCGACCTGACCTCAGACTACCGTCACGATCTTCAGAAAATGCTTGCAGCCGCGAATGGCGCCGGTCTCATTTATATTTGCAATCCTAACAATCCAACGGCCAGTATCACGCCCAAGAACGAGATCGCGCAGTTTCTTGCAAAGCTGTCGCCTTCGACGGTCGTGCTCGTTGACGAGGCGTATCACCACTACGTTGAAAGCAAAGACTACGAGAGCGTGATTCCACTCGTAAAGCAATATCCAAACCTGATGGTTGCCCGAACCTTTTCAAAGATCTACGGCATGGCCGGTCTGCGCTGCGGCTACTGCGTCACGCAACGAGGAAATATCACGGCGATGAGATCGCACCAGGTGTGGGATAGTGTGAACATCATGGCCCTTGTCGCGGCGCTGGCGAGTCTGAGGGATCCGGATCACGTGAGTCGCGGACGGGCACTGAATACCGAAGTGAAGAAGAACGTCTGCGCTGAACTCGACAAACTCGGCCATCATTACATTCCCTCGCACGCAAACTTCATGATGATCGATCTTCGTCGCGAGGTGAGACCCGTCATCGATGCAATGCGCAACCGCAACGTGGAAGTTGGCCGTCTCTTCCCTGCTTTGCCAAACTTCATGCGCGTTACAATCGGAACCGCCCCGCAGATGACGCAGTTTCTATCGGCGTTCAAAGAGGTGATGGCGTAGTATGGTGAGCCCATTGACCATCATCTTGAGATTCATCATCGGCTTTATCCTCGCCGGCGTTCTGGCACTCTACCTGGTGGATTTTCCCGCGAACCTGATCCTGGCGCTCGGTGTGGGAACTTGCGCCGCAATCTGGGGTGACAGGTTCATCCTTGGATTCATGTCGTTGATGCGATATTTCAGATGAACTCTGCTGCAGATGGCAAGGCATTGATCGCGGCGTGGAAAACCAACAACCGCGTGACGATGTTCCTGGTCGAGAACCTACCCCTCGAGTTGTGGTCCAAAACTATCCCGGGCAATCCTCGGCGCACAGTAGGTACAATCGCCGCGCACATTCACAACGCGCGTTGCATGTGGATCAAGATGATTGGGGCGCGTCACGGCGTCGCAGTTCCTAAATCGGTCGACGGGCGATCCGTAAAGCCGCCAGAACTGTTGCGCGCGCTACCGCGCAGCAGTCGCGGAATGATTGACTTGATCGAACTCGCGATGGCTCGCGGTGGCTCAATCCCACCAGCCGCCTGGCAAAATTTTCCCACTGACGTCGTGCACTTTTTGAATTACTTCGTCGCTCACGAGGCGCACCACCGTGGTCAATTGTGCATGCTGGCGCGACAGCTTGGGCATCGCTTACCAGCCGAGGTAACAGCCGGGCTGTGGCAATGGAAGAAGCGAGCAAAAGAGTGAGCCACGGTTTCAGCCACAAAAAAGCACATAAACCACAAAAGGGAGTTATTCAGCCAAGACCGTTCAATAAAATGTTTGTGCTTTATGTGCTTTTTTGTGGCTGAATCTGTGGCTTACTTGAGAGCTTCCAACTGCGCCTGACATGCCTGTTGAACGCGTAGAGTGTTGGCTTTGCTTTGCAGGCCATCGAGGCCGTCGTCGTTAAGGAGCCACGTACCATCCTCACCTTCAATCAGGTGTCCCAACTCGTGTAACAGGATCAAAGCGCGTGCGCGTCTTGTGCCCGGTCGGAAGCTGCCAACGTCAGATGGGAACTTGTGCAATGAATCCGCGCGACGTTGATAGAATGACCCGTTAGTATTCACCATCGCCGTATCAAAGAGTCGATAGCGTGCACCCGTAACTTTGTCGCGCAGCAGACGTGGTCTTCCGACCATTTGAAATGAGATGTCACGAGGCAGCGGCTGCGCCTTTACTACCGTGAAGAAATCATTCAAGACCGTAATCGCCACGCTTGGCCCACCATAAAAGCTGCTACACGTGTTCTGATCGCTGAGTATCCTGAAGACATCGGTGTATGCCTGAGTGAGATCCCAATCTTTCTTTGTGGTCGTCTGCTGAGCCGGCGACTCTCCTGCGTGCAGTAACAAAACGAGACCTAGCAGTCGCGTGGTCCAAACTACAGTATTTTGTATTTTCCAACTTTCGGAATACATCTTCTTGTGTTGAGACAGGTCTCTAAACGATCTCAATCGCAAGAATGTTCAAAGCCACAAAAGGCACAAAAAGTCACACAAAGCACAAAATTGGATAATTCAATAACGTGTGCTTCTTGTGCTTTTTTGTGGCGAACTTTTTTGGTGGCTACGCTGGTTTGAGGCCGAACCACTGAAATGCTTTGGCGGGATTTCCATTCATCGTCACCACATCGACGTCGTCGAGCGCGACGGGGTAAAACTCATTCGTGAGGGTTTCGATCCATTTGGGGTCGTGGTGTCTGACTGTTACGCCTTCCGGCAAATCAAACACTCCATACGTTCCATATTTCGCTTCATCGCGCGCATAGCGCGTCCGGTTTCTTTCGTCCGACTGCAATGCCAAATCGCTGATGTACAACAAGCCACCACGCCGCAACACGCGATGCAATTCCTTTAGTATTGCTCGCTGCCCATCATCCGTCGGCACACAGGTGAGAACACTGAACAAAAGCGCCCCATCCACGGAATCATCCGGGAGCGGAATCCTCACAGAATCAATTTGTTCGAAAGTGATTTCTGGAAATTTTTCGCGGGCTGCTGCGATCATCGCCGGTGAGAAATCGAGACCGATGAGCTTCTCGTAGCCTGACTCCGCCAACTCTCCCAGGCTGCGACCGTATCCACATCCGAAGTCGATGATAACGCTGTCCAAAGAAAGCCAGTGGGTCACTCGCCGAATATTCAGCGGATGAGCAAAGGCTTTCTGCGGACCTTCCGTGTTCCAGTACTCGAGTTGTGAATCGAGATCTGTGTGATCTGTGGAGTGCAAACTTAGAAACTCTCTACACCCCTGAAACCACCTTTAGCTGTCTTTGCAATCCAACCGAGCACGCGCGCGGTGTCGTAGCAATAGCCCAGGATGTAGTTGCAGGTCGAAAGACAATGCTTGGTGCATTCGACCTTCATTTCGTCGAGTTGCTTCACGTCAAACTTGTGATTGCCCACAACGCCCCAATCGTGTGTGGCCGAATACATCGGGAAACATGGAGCGAGACTGCCATCGGTACGGATGATCAGTGAATTCTGTCCGGCGCGGCACTGCCAGGGTGGAACCTTACCGCGCATCAGAAGCTTCATGTCTTCCATATGCTGGATCGGGTTCACCATCTTGTAGCCTTCGTTCTTGCGTTTGTCGTTGAGGTAATCCAGCAACGCATCGACCTTCGGCCAATCGTCGGGCGTGAGATAGGTCTCGTTCTCGTTAAGATGCTTGAAGTGATCCTGCTCCGTCATCGGGGTCTCGTTGATGTGATAATCAGTAGCGATCCCGTTGTCGTGCGCGATCTCCGTCAACTCAATCACATCGTCCATATTGTTATGGCAGATGTTGATATTGAACATCACGGTGTAGCCGTAGATCTTCTGCTTCTTGACGAGGTAATCGAAGTACGGGCGGATTGGATCGAGCGCCTTCGGTAGAGACTTTCGCTCTTTCACCGAATCGACCGCGAGGTTGACGGTCGCCAGGCCTGCATCGCCGAGACGATCAATCACGTCCGGTTTCATCAACCGCCCGTTCGTAGGCAAGTAGACGAAGATGCCCTTCTGGGCACTGTAATAAACAATCTTGTGAATGAAGTTTGGACGCAGAAGTGGTTCGCCACCCATAAGGGCTAAAACGCGCGACCCGATCGAATGAAGCCAATCAATTGAGCGTTTGGCGACATCCTCGGTCATTCCCTTTACCTTGTTGTCGTACGACCAGCAGTAGTGACAATCAAGATTGCATTTCCAGTCGGTAAACAGGTACGGGATAATGGGTCGCAGCTCTTTCCGATTCTTCAGCGAACGCGATCTGAAATACGGCGCGCCCCAGGTTTTCCACATTCGAACACCATTCAACTTCAGGTATTCCTTGTGGGTCATTTCCCTTGCGTCGGGTCGCTGCGGGTACGGCGGCTCAGGGAGAACGTCTTCAGTTGGCTCTAACTTGTCTCGACCGGGTCTTTTGTAAAGGATTTGATGTAACTGTGGCGCAATTCTGAACGGCGGCGGAGTGGTTCCTGGCTCGCCATGGGGAACAGTACTCATTCGTGTGGTCCTTTGCCTCCTGCAGGAATGGCTTTCGGACGCTAGTTTATTCGAACAGATGAAACTGTCAAGCTAATAGGGCGGGCCGAAATCACACAGATCAGTTCGGTTCGTCGTTGACGTGCCCAACGAGGATTCGCGCTTTGTTGCTCGTCAAACCATGAATTTTGAGGGTAATCAACACATCACCGGCGTTATCAAGGTCTCTGGTAAGCCTGATCACAAGCTGATTGATGTGAGGTAAACCATTCAACGGGCTCACGAATTCCACCCTCAAAGGATGGACGACATGTTCCGAATCTTCAGCTTCGGCCGTTATGGCTTCGACCCCTTCGCCCTCGGACAACCCGAGATCCGTCGCGAACATGATTATGCGAGTGCGGTTACGGCCGTCGGACAGCAACGTCGTCGTAATGGAAAACGGTTCAGGTACCCACTGCGTCAACTCCATCGCGACGGCACGATCGGAACCTTCCATAGTCAACAAGACCGGCAATTGCACGGCTTCGAAATTAGCCACCGTGTCCGCGGTGAGTTCAACGAAGGTTTGGACTGCGGGCGTAAGCGCAAAGTTATCCTTCGCAGCCACGACAGTCCAGCTTGTGCCCGCGTCAAGATTTGTAAATGAATAGGACCCGTCACTGGCGGTGGTGGCGGTGATGCTTTCAGAACCGGACAGCGTCAACACGACTCCGGCGACTGGCGCACCATCAGCATTCAGCACCCGTCCGTTGATCGAGTGTTTCCTGAGCGTCGCAGTGAAATCGATCTCCGTGTCTGCGTTCACGGCGTTGATGGACGTTGAAACTGGAGCGAACGTGTAGTTGGCTTTCGTAGGTGTCAACACGTAGTCTCCACCCTTCGGCACCTCAAACGAATACCCGCCCGCGCTGTCAGTGAGCACTGTTCCGAGCACGGATCCGGAGACTGCTACTGACACACCGGGCAAAGGAAGTCCGCCACTCCTGACAGTTCCCTTCACGACGTAAGTCTTTGCTTTGGCGATGAAGTTGGCAATCTGATCTCCACTTGGCGTGATGAAGGATGCCGAGTCGAAGTTGTAATCGTCTAATCGGGGCGTGACCACGTACTCGCCACTCGTTGGCAGATTGGTAAAAATGTAACTCCCATTGCTGTCGGTGGTCGCTGTTACTGACTGAGCTCCGCTGAGCGCTACCTTCACTCCTGCAAGAGGCGCGTTGTCCTGGCCGGTGATGCGACCTGAAATCCTGAAGGTCCGTGAAGGAGAGCCGGCTAAGTAGTCGTTGAATGCCTCCCTGGCATTGTCCTGACAAACCGAATCATCAACGCAGTGGATCAAAAGATCCGACCAGTAGAAGTGGGCCGCGGGATCCGGTTCTCGACCGAGTACGGCAACAAACCGGCTGCGCACGTATTGCACCGGATCTGCTTCGGGAGCTGTATTAAGCGTAATGGTCGACTGAGCCGATGACACCAGGTTCACGTTGGTGGAGTTGATGACGGTTAACTCCCGGCTGTTTGAGTCGGCAACAACATGATCCGCACTTGCCTCGAGCTTCAACTGATCGAGGATGGTGGCGCCGATATTATTCAAAGCCATCGCCGCCGCAGCGTTATGGCTCCAGCCGTATCTCGATTTCTCAATGAACAGCCGATCAGCATTCCAGAGGTAATGTCCAAATGCTCCAAGGTTGGACACATTCATTTCGAGATTACTTATGTACATCAAATCTATCGGAGCGCTTAGTGGCGTGTAGAGATAAGGAAGACTGCTCAAACCCCAATAAGCTCCCTCATCAAGAAACACATTTCGCAGCACTACTTCACGGCGTGGCGAAAGGTTGGTTGTTTGCGCCGCGTTGCCGATATTGATCCAGGAGATCGGCGCCGCATAGCCTGTCTTGCTGAATAGTTCCGGTCGTTGACCGTAATCGAGAAAAGTCGTGTCTGAGACGGTGATACCGTACCACTCGAGATTCTGTACGATGGGGATATATAAACCGCTGGTCGCTGTCGAACCAAGAAACTTGCTCTGCATGATTTCGAGGTCGCATCGTACTGCCGCCACCACGCCGGCACCGGTCAACGTGGCCAATCCATAAAACTCGCTGTGTTTGATCTGAGCTTTTCCGATGTCGGATAAAAAGAGTGTCGTTGCCGCATCGGTAACGACAGTCGCCGTGCCAACAAAGGCGATGTCTTTGATGACGAGATTGCTGGGTCCTTTTATAAAGATCGCAACCTGCTGTTCTCCNGTGCGCGGGTANACTTCTGAAAGCAGATCGAGCCCCTTTGAAAGCTCGGAGCCNGGAGCGCTCGGAGGAGCAACCGGTGTCAGTGACTCAACGCCGAGAATCGAGATTGACGACGCGAGGCCCGTGAAGTCTTTCGCAACGGGGGTGGCAATCGCATATTTGCCTTCCGGGACGTAGAGTGTTCCGCCGCCTGCCGCAGCGAGCGCATCGAGAGCGCTTTGAAAGGCTGGACCATCGTCCGCGACCCCATCGCCAACGGCGCCGAAGTCTCGGAGATTAAGCGGCTCGGAGTCAGGCGAGTATGTTCGAGCGCCAAGGGCCGCAGTGTTAAGACACAAAAGGATTAGACATAACCCAAGTAAATAAAGGACTGTCCGTGTCATGATGCGAATTGTGTGTGTTAGTTAATTCTTGCCTGACTGTTATCG
>Ga0065705_10002197_pt1 | contig 14002 bp, 9 predicted proteins | sample SwibulcommuniRL2_FD_59092 | JGI IMG/M metagenome (GOLD analysis project Ga0065705, IMG submission 59092) | Bulk soil microbial communities from switchgrass field near Rose Lake, East Lansing, Michigan, USA - RL2 Bulk Soil v2 (version 2) | ecosystem: Environmental > Terrestrial > Soil >...
GAGGAAGCCATTGATGGTCACCAAGGGCGATTTGAGGTCGTGAGAGACCGTATAGGTGAACTGCTCGAGCTCGGCATTCTTTGCCTCCAGTTCACTGATGAAGGTCTGCCGGTGAGCCAATTCGTTTTGGAGAGAAGTATTCAGCCGCGCATTCTCAATGGCTAAACCTGCATAGCCGCCCAGGAGTCGCAGTGCCTCCAAATGCTCGGTGTCCATGGGGTGCTGTGACATAAAATTATCCACACAAATGATGGCGATCGGTTTGTTTCCTGCCCAGGCGGCGACAGCTGCATATTCCTTGACACCATACATCTCATTCTCTTCGGTTAACTTATTTTCCTCATCGTAATTATCTGTAAAATACAGCCCGTCCGGTTGTTTCAGCACGCGCCTAAAGTATCCAATCTCCGATATTGGATACGATTGATCCCATTCCTCAACCATCTGTCCCTGTTTGTTAGTCCCCAGGGTGCCATCGAAGGAATTCCGCTCGTGGTTGTAAAGAAAGATCGCCAGCCGATCAAATCCCAGATCATCGTGTACACCGTGCCAGATTCTTTCGAGCGTTGTTCGCAGGTCATTCGCCTCAGTAACATATTTTCCAAGCTGGACGATTTTTTCCAGCATGACCTGTCGGCGTGCCCTACGTTCTTCGGTGCGCTTTTGTTCCGTAATATCCTGGAACATACCGATCGAGCCATGTGAAATTCCATGCTCATCTCGGAGTTCCACTGCGGCTTCAAAAACCCAGTGGATTTTTCCGTCACGCGCTCGAACGCAGTGTTCACACTTCCATATCGGGTAATCGCCCTGGCGCACCCGTTCAATCGCGTCATCCAGGGAATATGGCGCCAGATCGTCCAGAAGCGTTCTTTCCACAACAAGAGCATCCCACAAGGGTTCTGTAAATTCTGCGGCTGTGTAACCTGTGATTTCCTGAATACCGTCACCGATAAAGTCATACGTGACTTTGTTGTTCGCATCATAGGTTTGGTGATAGGGCACTGCGCCAGCAACCTCGATCGCCTGCCTATAGATCTCTTCCGATTTCCGCAACGCCTCTTCAGCCTGCATCTGCTCGGTAGTATCCTGCACGGCACCCATGATCCCGATTAATCTGTTTTGTGATTCATCCCAAACGGGGCGGGCGTAGACGCGCGCCCAGCGTATTTGACCGCTCTTGTTGTACGTCCGCACCTCCGAGATGGTATTGTGATTGCCTCTCAGGTTCTCCATTGCGCGATCATCTTCCTTGACATCATCTGGCAACAGATGGGCGCGCCAGCCTCCCTTCGCTGCATAATCTGCGAAGCTATACCCGGTAATGTTTTCGAACGCGCCTGCCACCCAATTGAGCCGCATGTTCCCTTCACGATCCAATTCGGTTGAAAATGTGTAATCTGAAGTTACCTGTGAAATCAAACGGTACTTTTCCTCGCTGGCGCGAGCTCGCCGGAGGGAGTTCTTCACCGTGCGCGCTGCCAGGTATTGGAGTACTGCGCCCACAGGGAAGAGCACAAGGCTGATGGCCCAGGTGCCGAGCGGTGTACTCTTAAATCCGGAATTAAGCAGGCCCTGCACCGGTTCAAGAACCATGAGCCAGCCAGAGACCAGTGACAGAACCGTAAAAATGAGCGCACCGCCGCCGCCCAGAAGCATGCCTGCGAGGGCGATCACCAAACCATAGCCGAGTAAGTATGCTTCTCCCTGGATACCGCTCCCGGTGATAGCAGTCACCGTGAAGAACAGCCAAAATGTGCTGACTTGAAGGATGGATGTCATCCGCACATAACCACGCTGCAACATTAGCAAGAGAACAAGATTCATGAGTTCTCCTGCCCCTGCCTGTACCAGTGCCCGTGATTGATACTCGGTACCTTTCAGAAAGACAAAAAGAAGATAAACAATCGGCACAAAGATCAATGTCCAAAGGATGACATGCAACAGGTAAGCCTGTTCTGTCTTGATCTCGTCTTCAAAAACAGGAGCGCGAAGTAGCCGTTTCAGAACGTTCATTTCTTCTTCAGCTTTCGAAAATCACCATCGCGTACTGTCAGACCCATGGCATCCATGTGCTCAAGCAACGCCTGGGCATATTTGCGGCTTGTGTTCAGGAGATCTCTTACCTCAGAAAGAGTGATCCTTTCATTTTGCGTGAGGTTTTCTCGTATCTTGGTCACAGCCGAATCATAATCCGGTTTGCGGAAAATGACGTCAGATGAAACGATAATGAATTGTCCCAGCTCGGTTAATGCGTCCAGGATTTCCTCGCCAACCTGCGCCTGTGCCTCCCTGACACTGGGCGGGCTGAACGGATTCTGCGCGAATCTGCGGTTCAATTCCTGGACCTTTGCCAGGTCCTGTCCCTGGAAGGCGACCTCATGCCCCGGTAGTGCGAGTGAATTTCCAGTCTCGCGGATTTTCTGGCGGGCAAGCAGTGTAGCGACCAGTGCGTTAAATACCCTCGACAAGACTTTGAGTCTGCTTTTGAGCTCCTCGCGTGGAATGCCGCGTCGCAGGGGAAATGTTTTGTGATAACCCTCGACGGTGTCAAGAGTCCTTTGACTCAGCACATTCCAATGTGAGATAGCAATGACAAGTAAATCACTAGTAACTCCGGGTGTACCTTCTTCCATGAGAATAAGGGAATTCGCAGCCAGTAATGCCTGCAATGCAGATTCTGCCTGGAAAGGCTCCAGTCGCGAGCGAGTCACAATCTCTTTAATGGGAGCCGCGTTGGAGGCCAGAGCTGCCTCGAACAAGACTTCTGCCGGTGTGCCCTGTGATAAAGACTCAAGCGATTTCAGGACCTCATCATCAAAACGCTTATGCCGTCCTTTCGGCTGATGGTCGACGATGGCGCCGCCTCCGAGAGTCTCAGCGGGAGATGGGCGTCGCAAAATGTATCGGTCACCCCGCACAGCAACGATCGGGGCGCGCAGTTCCAGTTGAATCCATCCTTCCTCGCCAGGCTGGAGTTCTTCAGTTCCAAGCAATCGTAAGGTCCCAACGGTCTCGCTGGCACCGACGAAAAATTTCACTTCGCTGTTGTGTTTGAGGGATGTTGAAACATCCTTTAGCAAACGCAACCGGGCATCGACCCGGCGAGAGCTCTGATACTGCTGGGGATGAACAACCACATCGCCGCGACGAATGGATTCTGTTTCCAGGCCTGAAATATTGATCGCCGTGCGCGAACCCGGAACAGCTTTCTCCTCTTTTTTCCTATGGGTCTGCAATCCACGTATGCGGCCGCGCTGACCGGAGGGCAATATTTCCACTTCATCGCCCGCCGATAAATGACCATCACTAAGCGTGCCTGTGACGACGGTGCCAAAGCCGCTCATGCTGAACACGCGGTCAATCGGCAGGCGCGGGCGATCCAGGTCTGGACGGGAGGGTTTGTTTTGAAGGAGAGACTGGAGATTAGAGATTAGCGAGTCGATGCCGTTCCCGGTCCTGGCTGAGACCCGTATGATTGGAGCGTCCTTCATAACGGTATCGGCTACAGCGGAGCGAATGTCCGTCTCAACGAGATCCATCCAGGCTGGGTCAGGAGCGAGGTCTGTTTTTGTCAGCACGATGAGACCGTCGGGAATCTGAAGCAAATCCAGAATCGCGAGATGCTCCTTTGTCTGCGGCATGACGCCTTCATCCGCGGCGATCACNAGCAGAGCCGCGTCGATTCCCCCGATACCCGATAACATGTTCTCGATGAAATCTCGATGACCGGGCACATCCACAATGCCGACTTCCTCTCCGTTGGGGAGGGTGAGCCAGCCGAAGCCAAGCTCGATTGTCATCTCGCGCGCCTGTTCCTCCTTAAGCCGGTCGGGATGAGTGCCTGTCAGTGCAGCGATAAGCGTGGACTTGCCATGATCTACATGACCAGCTGTTCCAATGACACGCATGAATTAAGAAAATCTTTCTCCTTTCCTCTTTCTTGAATGGAAAGAAGAAAGAGGAAAGACAATTTCGTCGGCTAGAGTGGATCTTATTTCTTGGATTTCTTTGTTGCCTTTCCATGACCCATGATACGCTCATACGCGGAAAGCCACTCATGGGCGACATTCATCAATTCCTGGAGCTGCTGTTCCGTCGCGGATGCGGTTTGATGCATCTGGTCCTGGATGGTTTCGATCCTTTCGTCATAGGGACTGATGCGCTCTTCCAGCTTCTGCACAAGCCGGCGGACATCCTTCGTGCCTTCATCCTGGGAGAGGGTATAGCCCGTCCAGCGCTTCTGGTCATCTGCCTTGAACGTAACCCATTCCTGGCGCAAACGATCTTCAGCCAGGCGCTGCATCTCTGTCACTTCATTGATGCGTCGTTCGAGTTTCGTATTCAGCTCGTTATAGGTCTCCTGGGCGCGTTTGGCGGTGCGCAGCGTTTCCTCGAGCTTCAATACCTGCGCGTCGAAGGCTTCCGTCTGCAGTTTAATTGAATCGAATTTGTCCTTCCAATCTTTATAGGAGCGATCCCGGTCGATCTGGGCGATGGATTGTTGTTCGATAAAGGCGATCTGGGCTGCTTTCCGGTCCGTCTCTGAATTCTGCAATTCGCGAATTCGATTTTCCATGTTCTTGAAACCATCAAGGTTCAAATCCGCCCGGGAACGCGCTTCATCGATCCGTTTCCGCAAGGAGGTAAGTTCCCCCTGCAAATCGGCGACGCGCTTCGATTCCTGTCTTCGGGCTTCGTCAAAAACATGTTGCGTGCGAATTGCATCATGGGCAATTCGCACGGCATCTTCAATGGGGGGCTTCAACTCCTTGATGGCTTCGTTCAAGCGCGCTTCTTCGAGAAGGCGGGCTTTGATGTCGCGTTTGATCGGGGGGAACTCGCTCTCGATGTTTCTCCGGAGTTCGTCGATTGCTTTATGAAAGGGCTCGATATCTTCGTGATGTCGCTTGGTGATTTCCAACTCGCGCTTCTGGTGGCGTTTCTCGATTTCATCGATCGCCTTGTTCATATCTTCGCGCTGCCTGGCGAAAATGTCATCGAATTGGTCGAGACGCGCGGTCGTGTTTGCAATATCTGCGATTTGCTTGGCGAGAGGTTTTATTTGTTTCGCCACCGTGTCGATATTTGCTTCCAGAGCAGCCATCCGTTCTTCCAGAGTGATAATTACATTTCGAGTCTTGCGATGTTCTTCGTCCAGCCATTCCAGGCGTTTGACGAGTTGTTCAAATTCCATGTCTTCCTCCAGCAGGTAATATGTACCGCGCGTATTCCGGTCAACAAAATTCTTAAAGCACCTGTAGGCTGAAAATGATTTTCAGGTTTTCCTAATCATGCTGTTCTTTGCAATGGATTATACCGCTTGCCAAATCCCTGTTTTAGCGCCCCAGATGTTCGAACATAAGCGGCAGATTGGATAGAAAATATTGGATCGTCTGCGGGAATAGGCCCAGAACGAAAAGCCCGATAACGCCCAGACCAAGCATGATCCGCTGGGTCAGGCTTTCGCGCGGCTCCCAGGTTGTAAATTCTTCCGCCATGCTGATCACCGCCAGGGAACGGAATGTGCTGGTCAGCAATCCAACCACTCCAATTGCCATCCAGAAAGCGGAAACAAGCGACTCACGACCCAGGCTTTCCCATAATGCCAGTCGGGCGGGGAAGCCAGCCAGCAAAGGAAACGCGCCAGTGGACAATGCGGCGATGATCATGCCTGTGCCGGCAAAGGGAACAATTCGCAGCACTCCACGCACCGCCCCAAAACGCATGGTTTCGACCTCGCCCTTGATGATCGTCATCGCAAGCGACCAGACAGCCAGACCCATCGCACGGGCGGGGATGAGCAAAAACAGAATTGGGATTCCCAGCCGCGTGTCCAGGCTGAGCGCCAGGATGGAGAACCCTGTTTCGGCAATCGCTCCGTAGGACATGATGCGTGCAAGGTGCCGTTGGAACGCGGCCGACAGCCCTCCGGTGACCAGCATGAGAAGACCTGCGAGTCGCAGGGCAATAATCAATTGCGGGGAGGAGCGCAGCCAGGAATAACGATCCAGGAAACCTGCGCCGAAGATGATCGTAATGGTGGGGAGTATCCAAAGCAGGAAACCAAGGATGTATGGAGAGACCTCCTCCGAGAGCATTGGAATCCAGTTATAGAGCGGAAAGATTGCCAGCAAAAAAGCGAATCCCAGCCCTAGTATGGATGCAGATTGTCCCGCGAGTGCCAGGTCGCCGGGACTGGCTTCTACACCTCCAAGCAACCAGCCTGCCAGGAGAATGAACGGCATCGCCAGAGTCTGGTAAATGAGGAAGCGGGTCACGCCTTTACTGGGCGGCTCAAGGATCGTGGTCAGCATCGGGATTGCCAGCAGAATTGCCATTTCTATGAACAGCGCCGCGTAAAGAAAAGGTTCCACCGCAATGGAAGCTACCATCAGTGCTGTGATCATGAAGCCGATTGGAATGAGTCGGGTCGCGGATTTCGCCGCCTCGGCACCGAAGAACCACAGCGCAACTGCACCATAGATTAATGCAAGAAGCGGACCTTCTTCAGGCTTGATCAGGAGCGTGCGTCCCAGAATTGTGAAGGATGAATCGATCTTGATGGAATAACTGCCTATATTCATCGCCAACTCAATAGGCAGAAATTGCGCGGTCAATGCCAGAAGGAGCGCAATCAGCCCGCCGAGAACGCTCAATGCACGCTGGTTGTTGATCAATAGAAGCAATACGCCAATACCAATGGGAAAAACGATCCAGATGAACGGCGCGTTCATTCCGTTTCCGCCTCTTGTTGCGAATTTTCTGCAACTAATAAATACGCGCCGACGAGTGCAAGTCCCAAATTGATCACGGCCAGCAAAGCCGCGACCAGGATCGAGCCTTCCACTGCCGAGTAAATGATCTCGAACCCGGAAAGAACGGTCATCAATCCGATGACCACCCGCAGAATATAAGATGTGATCCCCAGTTGAAGAAGTCCCATGCCGATCAGGAGCAGGCTCCCACCAGTCACGGCGAAACCTGCATCTGCCATGATCGTATCGACAGCCGGCGTCACGGTGGAGACGATCAATAGGACAATGCCTGCTGCGAACAAACGGAAGAGACGTCCGCCTGGCCAGATACTGGTCTCCTCCGAATTCTCGGAGGAGAACCCCGAACGCGTCATTCCCAGTATCGCGGCGGACATCCAGCCCGCAACGAGTTTCACTGATGCCATTCCAAGGGGCCAGTGCTGGAGGGTGAGGACAAACATCCCCAGATACTGCACCGCGAGCAGTATGATGCTCCAGCGCCAATCCCGCACGACCAACAATCCCGTGGATGTGATCAGGATCAAAATGACAGTGATCCATGCGATGGTCAATGCCATGCTCAGGGATTCCTACGCGTAAAAACAGTGATGAACAGCACCAGAAAGAGCATTGTCCACATGATTCCGCTTTCGCCTTCCAATAAGCCGGTGAAGGCATTACTCAGGCGTCCCATTTGACGGTAGATATTCCACAGGACTTGATATGCCCAATCCAGCCAGGACGTATTGGCAGGCCGTACCCAATGGGCGCGGACCGGGTTCAGGATGCGCAGACGAGGCGTAAGCCAGATCAACACTATTGCCGCGGCAGCGACAATGATTCCCACCAGCCAGTTTCCAAATTGCAGGCTTCCTTCCCAGCCGGATAATCCAAGCAGGATCACAGTTAGGACGAGAAGCATGATGCCAATGGGATAGACGTTTTTTCCCCAAATAGGCTGGTTCTCGTTTGGGGTGCAGATGTGAGTGCGTTGTGCGTGTCGGAAAAACCCGGCGATCAGCATTGCGTGGGAAAGCATCAGAACTGGAACGGAAAGCCAGAAACCTGTCCCGCCGCTGTCCCAACCCGTGGCAGTGACTGAAAAAGGGAGAGATGAAATTGCGAATACGCCAGCATACAGCACACGAGTCAGCCAACGATTTTGTTCCGAGAAAAGAAATAATGCGCCACCCGCAAGAATAAGCGCACAGCTCCATGCCGCGACTCCAACCGGATTGGACCGTAGAGCTGCCGCGACTGCCAGAGAGCCCATGCCGATCAGCCAGAAGGGCCTGGCGGTCAATTCTTCCGGCGCGCGCAGCCACATCCAGCCACCATACAGGGCGGCGAGGGACACTAGGATCAGCAAATAGGGATCAGCAGACGATGCGATGCTGCCCGGAGAGATGCGTGCCAGCAGGCCCAAGCTGGAGGCTGCCGAAACCATCCGTAGACCGGTACCGAAGCCGCGCCGAAGCGTCGACTCACTGGGATAAGGCAGATGCAAGGGAAGCACGCCCACACGCAAACCTGCGGCGATGAGCAGGTAGATGCTTGCCTGTGAGGAGATGAGACGAAAATCGGAAAGCGAACCGCCCGCTGCGCCCACGATATCCGCCCAGAGCAGAACCAGCGTCCCTGTAGCGCGCGAGGCAAATGCGATGACAACCCGTTCGCTCAGTTTTGGATCTTCCACAAACCAGATCTGCACGACCAGTTCCACGATATCGATTGCAGCCCAGATCAAAACTAAAGTGAGCGGATTATCGGCAACCACTGCCAGCACGCCCAGCGAGGTCAGGATCAGCGTCCCTGCCCAACTGATGGGGCTTGGAAAACGCGGGCGCACAACAGCGGTGATAATGATCGCCATACATAATGTGACCAGGCTCAGTGCGAACGCCCAGGAGATTTTGTCGGCGACAAATGTGGGGGATTGGGAAAAGAGTTCTGTAGGCTGCCAGGGGGCAAATTGCAGGCTGATCGGCATCTGAATCTGCCACAAGAGGACGCTCAGCCACGCAAACAATGTGCCGCCCACTGCAAACAACCAGTTATAGCGAAACCCCGGGACCAGGATCCGCAGCACAACGAGCGTTGCGGCGGTCAGTACCAGCATCAAAAATGTGATCAGAATGGACATGCACCGGCAATTTTATCAGGTTTACTCCACACACTTCCATCTGCCCCGTTGGTCTTATTTCCAACCAGGGAGACACAAGCCGGGTGTGCAGGTCAATCTCTTTGTTGTAGAATCGTATCCATGCGAGCCTTGCTCCTCAACATCATCGTGCTAATCCTTTTTTTGATTTCTTCGTGTGCCCCGGCTTCGAGCAGCATTTCCCTCGCCGCAGGGATTCCCTCCCGAACACCCTTCCAGCCGATCGAGAATAACGCCCCCGACTCCCTGTACGCAGGTGAGGCGCCAACTCCACTTTACCTACCTTCGGTGACTCCCGTTCCGCCCACCTCCATTCCCGAGGCGGTTGCGGCTGCAACCCTGTCCGCGGATGTAACAGCCCCCATGGTGGCTCTGCCCATGGGTCTGAATCCGTTGACGGGTATGCTGCCCTCCGACACGGCCTTATTGGACCGTCGCCCGCTGGCGATCAAGGTGGCGAATTATCCTCGCTATATCCGCCCCCAGTCGGGCTTAACCCATGCCGACCAGGTCTATGAGTATTACATCGAAGGTGGACTGACCCGTTTCATTGCCGTCTTTTACGGTGATACTTCCGATTGGGTGGGACCGGTCCGCTCGGGACGGTTTTTTGATGAGAACATTCAGCGTATGTATCAGGCGTTTCTAGTTTTCAAGTTTGCTGATCCGCGCGTTCTCGATCATTTCAAGGTAAGTGATTTCTCTCAATTTATCGTCGTGCCGACGCTGGGCTCGTGTCCGCCGTTCAAGCTGTTACCCGAGCGCCATATAGAGGTCTATAACAACTCCTATTTCTACACTCCCAATTGGGAGGACTGTGTGGAGCGGAACAGCCTGGATAATAATCGTCCCGTTCTACGGGGCGCATTCTTCAGCGATTTGGCGCCCCTCTCCGATTTACAGGGATTAAAGATTTACACGTACTATTCTGATTACTCGTACAACTACTGGTCCTATTCATCGGAGACCCGGCAATATTATCGCTATCAGGAGATCGACGATGTTCATGAGGGCAAGCCCGAGAAATACGCGCCGCTCATGGATCGAATGACCGCCACCGCAGTCCATGCTTCGAATGTCGTGGTCTTATATGCCACCCATACATTTGCAAATACCTTCGATGAAGAAGATGAGGTCTATCACATCGATCTGACCGGTTCGGGCGATGCCTATGTGTTCCGGGATGGCGTCGGTGTTGTTGCACGCTGGCATCGCACGAACAAAAATCAGCCAATCCTGGTTAGTGCAGCGAATGGCGCCATGTTGAATTTGCGCCCGGGCATTACGTTTTATGAAGTGATCGGTACACAATCCTACGTAGATCAGGATGCGGGGGAATGGCATTTTCATCACGCTACACCATGAGACTATAGTCCCCGTAGCGCAGCGAAGTGGGATGGGATACAATATCGATTGAGGCTGTATGACCTTTGATCCCACCTTTGTGAGCAACTTGATTCTGGTCCTGACCGCTTTTGGCGGTGCATTCCTGGCTGCGTTGTGGATTTCGCTCGTCGTCTGGACCTACCGCGATATCCGCACACGGACGCGCGATCCACTCGTGCAGACTCTGGCGACGCTGCTGGTCGCCGTGCTGAATCTTCCCGGTGTGCTGGTCTATCTGATCCTGCGTCCGCCGCGAACTCTCGAGGAGGAATATCAGCGCACACTCGAGGAGGAAGCGCTGCTCCAGGCACTTGAAGATCTGCCGCTTTGTCCAGGCTGCGAGCGTCGCGTCAAAGATGACTGGCAGGTTTGCCCGAACTGCCACACCAAACTCAAGAAGAACTGCGAAAACTGCAACCGGCTGATGGAACTACCGTGGAATATCTGTCCCTATTGCGGAACTCCTGCAGCTGGGATGCGCCGTGATGTCACCAGCGTGGACGATGCACTTCGTGGTTTGAAACTGAACGACGACCCCGGGGAAGTCAAGATCGAATAAACGAATGACAGTCACATCCTGTGGCTGTCATTTCCTGTACAGGACAAAATGAAAATCGATTCCATCACACTCCATCATATTTCCATGCCGCTTGTTGCACCGTTTGAAACATCTTTCGGACGCGAGACGGATCGTCAATGCGTTCTCATTACATTGCAAGCTGAAGGATTGACGGGTTATGGCGAATGTGTTGCCACACGCGACCCCGGCTATAACTACGAAACCGCCGGGACTGCATGGCACATTCTGCGGGATTTTGTCGCTCCGCTTTTGCTTGGACAGGATGTCCTTGACGCCGAAGATTTTCAAAAACGCGTCGAAGGGATTCGCGGTCATCACCTTGCCAAGGCAGGCATGGAGATGGCGCTCTGGGATTTGCTTGGGAAACGCGATGGCAAATCGTTGAAGGAGATGATCGGTGGCACGCGGAGTAACGTTGAGGTGGGTGTCTCGATTGGGATTCAGGAATCTGCTTCCGCTTTGGTACGCACGGTCGCCTCTTATCTGGATAACGGCTATCGACGTGTAAAAATCAAGATCAAGCCCGGTCGTGAAGTGGACGAGACCTCCGCGGTTCGAAACGCGTATCCAAACCTGCGGCTTCAGGTGGATGCAAATTCTGCTTATACCCTGGAAACTGCGGATGTGTTGAAGGCGATCGACGATTTGGATCTGCTCCTGATCGAACAGCCTCTCTTCGAAGATGACATTTGGGATCACCGCAAACTGCAGGCGAAATTCAAGACGCCCATCTGCCTGGATGAAAGCGTGATCACGCCGCGGCATGCGCGCTATGCGCTCGAAATGGGAGCGTGCCGAATTATCAACATCAAACCGGCGCGCGTCGCGGGATTGAGTCAGGGAATCGCCATCCATGATTACTGCCTGGAACGGAACGTTCCGGTCTGGTGTGGGGGAATGCTCGAAACGGGAGTGGGACGAGCCTCGAACCTTGCGATCGCATCGCTACCCGGATTTGTCCTGCCCGGAGATATCTCCGCCTCGGATCGCTACTATGCGCGCGATATTACGAATGAACGATTCGTCCTGAATGCAGACAGCACGATCGATGTGCCAACGGGACCCGGTTTGGGTGTGACAATCGATGAAGAGGCGCTGAAGGAATTTACACTTTCAACTGTCACCCTCAAGGCAGATGTATAATCAGCCGCTATGCCAAATAGACAATCCTTTGTCATTGAGACCTTCGGGAAACAATCTCCTCGTAGCTTATTATTTTCCTTCATTGCATCCTTATTCTTATTTTCATCCTGCGCTCCGCAGGCAACTTCGTTTCCTCCGATTATCGAAGAGACCCCTGTCATCAGCTCTTCTATCCAGATCAATACCTTTACACCTGCACCTGTTCAGATATCCTCGAAAACAAACCAAAGCGCTGCTCCAGTTCAGCGCGTGTATGCCCTGGTTGCCCCGTTCCCAACGGTGAGCGATGGGATTACGGCAGATGAATTGAACATTGCCTGGACTCAGGGAACTGCACCCGAAGCATTTCACGGACAGCCCTTGTTAATGGATAATGCCACCCTTGAGGACATCAGCATGCTGTGGGACGCGCCGGCTCCCGGCGCAGTCCAAGTCCTCGCAGCAGACCGGCGGCTCGATACGGCATGGTCTGAATCGGGTTCGTGGGCGATCGTCCCGTTTGAGGCGTTGGAACCCAAATGGAAAGTCCTCACCGTCGACGGTCAATCCCCGATTCGCAAGAAATTCGATATTTCGAAATATCCGTTGGTGGTGAATTCGGATCTGCCATCCAATTACGATCCGTCCAAAGTGACGACGATCATCATGACTGGTGTAACCGCGCTGGTCCGGGCTACTGCGTACACAATGGAGTTGAAAAGCGTTACGTATCCGGGAGAGAAGATTCGCGACATCATGAGGGAGGCGGATATCGCCCACATCAGCAATGAAATTCCGTTCTACGCGGGATGTACCTTTCCGAAACCGGATCAGGGTGCGCTCGTTTTCTGCAGTGACCCAAAATATATCGACCTTCTGACCGACGTGGGCGCAGATGTTATTGAGCTTACGGGCAATCACTTCGCCGATCGCGGTGCGGCAGGGATGCTCGAGACCATCGAGATCTACAGGCAAAAAGGATTGCCATACTTTGGCGGTGGTGTTGATCTGCAGGATTCGCTCAAGCCTGCGCTGTTCGAAGTCAATGGAAATAAGATCGCCTTTATCGGCTGTAACAAGCCTGATGTAAACCGCTTTCCCACCGCGACCGATACAAAGCCCGGCGCGGCTCCCTGTGATTTTGATTACCTGACGGGAAAGATCAATCAATTGAAAGCCGAGGGTTATGTGGTCGTTTCCACGTTTCAGTGGAATGAAAGTTATGACTCAAAGCCGCAACCCCAGCAAATCAAGGATTTCCAGCTCATGGCTGACTCAGGCGCTTCGATCGTCAGCGGCAGCCAGGCACATTTTGCACAGAAGATGGAATTCTATGACGGTGCTTTCATCCACTACGGACTCGGTAACATGTTCTTCGATCAGATGGGCGACCAGGACTGGATGCCGAAGGGAATCCGCCGCGTCTTCCTTGACCGCTATGTGATTTACAATGGAAAGTTGATCGGCGTGGAACTGATCACTGCGATGATGGAGGACTACTCAAGTCCGCGCCCGATGACGGAGGCAGAACGTTCCGGATTTTTGCAGGAATATTTCAACTACAGCGGATGGACGAACTTTGGACCCACTCCGACCGCTACCATCACACCGACCTTGACTCCAATGTCCATCCCACCTGTGCCGTCGACGGCGACGCCCAAGCCATAAATCTTTTGGAGTCCGACATCTCGCTGTCGGGTTCCGGGTACCTGCTCCCGGACGCCATAGTTACGCACTACCGCTCGTTTCATAGAACAGTAAACTCTTTCATGGTTTGCAGTTTGGAATCTTAGAATTAAGTTTGCTTGATTATGCGGCACTATGTAAAAGGAGTTATGCCATGACCATTTATGATATTTCGCTGACCATCTCTCCGTCCCTGCCTACCTGGCCTGGAGACCCAGGCATCGTCCTCGAACAATTCGAATCCATGGATAAAGGCGCGCATGCCAACGTTACGAGCATCAGTACGAGTGTCCATGTGGGGACGCACGT
>Ga0065705_10104509_pt1 | contig 13995 bp, 7 predicted proteins | sample SwibulcommuniRL2_FD_59092 | JGI IMG/M metagenome (GOLD analysis project Ga0065705, IMG submission 59092) | Bulk soil microbial communities from switchgrass field near Rose Lake, East Lansing, Michigan, USA - RL2 Bulk Soil v2 (version 2) | ecosystem: Environmental > Terrestrial > Soil >...
GCCGGTGCTCCAGGCATCGTCAGCGCCTGCCACACCCGCCGCCGCGGTCACATCGACGAATTTGCCCTGCTCGTTCCTCAGCAGGCGGTTGGGTCCGACAGCCGTCAGGAACAGATCGCTCCAGCCATCGCCGTCGTAATCGCCGACGGCAGCTCCCATGCCGTAAAGCGAGATGGCCAGGCCAGCCTGTTTCGTCACATCGGTAAACTTGCCTTTTCCGTCGTTGGCATAGAGTGCCAGCGTCGCCTCCGTGTCGCCCGCGGCCCGCTTCCAAGGCCAGATCGTGGAATTCACAAATAGCAAGTCGGCGTCACCATCGTTGTCGTAATCGAGGACCGCGACTCCGCCGCCCATTGTTTCCGGGAGCAGCTTTTCGCCGTACGCACCACTGCTATGGGTGAAGGCAATTCCCGAGTCGGCCGTCACATCGGTCAGTGGAACATCGGGTATGGCGGCGACTGAAGCTTCCCGCTTGGCGGCGACTGCAATCGGAGCCGGTGCTGGCGGTGTTGCCGGCGCGGCGGAAACCAAGTAAACGCCAACGGCGATGGCGAGAGCGATGCCGATCGCCAGGAATACAGCCAGCGAAGTGACCAGGGCGCGGCCGATGACGGCATCGTCCTGTTCGGGATGTTCATCGTGGTCGGAGGGAATTGAGCTCATTGAACAGCCAAAAATTGGAGTACGGAAATGCAGCAGGCACGCGACCTGCCGCGGAATTTTGATTCGGAATCCGTCAGCGAATTGCGCACGCAGCGCTCATCGCGGATGGAAAGCGCCGCCACGTGCGGCGCAGAGGGGGACCAGACTCGGTGCGACGGCATTCAATCGCGCATTGCAAGCGCATGCAGTAGCGCAAGCGCGCAGTAGCACCGCCCCAAAGGAATCAAGCGCTGGGAGGGCGCATCATGCCGAGCGGATAGCCGCGAGATGGCCGGCCAGAGAAATCGCCCGTCAGCCATGACGAGCCAAACGTCATCTCGATGTCACGGTCGGCAAGTGACATCAGCTCCTGGGGCGACGTCGTTCGTACCGGCGCGGACGGGGGCAGCGGCGTCTCGTCTTGCGGGGCTCGTCTGCACTCTGGCCCATGGCAGGGGCACGGGGACTTTGCGGTTGTGTGATTCGACTCAGCCGCAACCTTCTCGGCGGCAGCCTGGCCCGGCATGAAGCCCGGTCCCAACCGCTTTACGTAATGGCCGCAAGAATCTGCCGCTGCGCTGTTGGCGAACGACAACATCAGGCCGGCGAGCGCAAAGGGCACCCCCCAACGCGACGCGCGGTGCACACAGGGTCCGCCGAATCTAGCAATGAATGAGAGCATCGAGCGCCGTTTAGATTAAGCGGCCGCCGGACGAATGTCAAGGAATTCTTGCAAATTGTTGTAGATTCACTTCAACCGCCGCCTACGGCTTTTGAGCCGCCGTGTAGCGATACATATTGGCGAGCGTGGGATCGCACAGCCCGGCGGTGTTGTAAGGCTCGATGCCTGCGGCAACGAGGCCTTCGAAACTCGCAATTTCCGCGGGGGAGACGTTGGGCTGAGACGCCAATTCATGTGCCCGCTGCCAGGTCTCGTTAACGACTCGCAGGAAGCGGGCGTCATCAGCCAAGAGAAAGGCCGAGTGGATATCGAACGGACGCTCGGCTGCGTTCCCCCCGAGCGACATCGCACGGCAATGCTCGCTGACGGTCGTCGCTGCGAAATAGAGCATCGCAAATGCCGTGAAGAGCCGAAAGTTCCGCCTGGTGAGATAACAACCGCTGACGAGCTTGTCGATCAGCTCAATTTCGCGATCGAGCGTGTCGGCATATCGGGCAAGCGCCGCCGCCAAGGTCGGCCTTTGCCAGTGATCCCGCAGAATGGCCACGAGCCGTTCAATTCCGCGCAAGGATTGGGCAATGCCTGTGCTGTGAAGCGGATCGATGAATCCAAACGTGTGCGGAAGCAGGGCCCAGTTTTCGCCGGCGCCGCGTGCCAGGCGTCGCTGGAGGCGCCGTGTACGGGCTAGTCCACCGGCTGGCGCAACGACGGTAGTTGGACGAAACTGCTCGGCCAGCGAGGGATAGCGCGCGAGCAGTTGTTGCCACTCCGCCTCGATCGATATTGACTCGTCGATCGGACACTGCTCGGCATCGAGCACAAAGCCGGCGCTGGTCACGCCATTATTGAACCGCAGTTGGTACATCCATCCTTCGTCGATCACCTGATGCACCGCAGCATGATCGCAATAGAAGGGATGATCGGCATTCGTCGCGCCGGCCTTCCGCATGATTTCGTCCCACGGCCGCAGGTCGCAGAAGTGAGCGAAGACAGTGCGCGAATTCGTGACTAGAGTGTCCACTCGTGAGCCAATACCGAGTGTGCGGGGGATTAGGCCGAACTCGCCCGTGCCATCGATGACGAAGCGGGCGTCGATCTCAAGCGGTTCGGGTCGATTCGTCGCTGTGAGCTGCCATCCGTCGCCACGAGGTACAAGCGCGACGGTAGTGTTCTCGAAGAGAGGCACGCCCACACGCACTGCCTCGGTTGCGAAGAAATGGTCCACGTCGGAGCGCAGCCAATGCGTGTCGGAGCGGGCGTCATCGGGGCTGGCCGTGACGAGCAATTCGTTGGCGTGGTCGCTCGTTGGCTGAAATGACCGGCCTGGATGGTGATGGAAGTAGCTGAAGCCCCGCTTCAGGCCGCAAACCACCTGCGGATAGGTCGCTTGCCACGTCCCATACTTGGCTAGCGGCGCCAGTCGCGGCAGGTCATACGTCCGGGCGATTGCCAAGAGCGCCAGATCGGCATTGGGAGTGGACGACTCTCCAATTGCAAACCGCGGGTGGCACGAGCGGTCCACGAGCACGCACGAGCGACCAATTCGCGCCAGCAAAAGCGCCGTCAGACTGCCGCCGAAACCCGAGCCGACGATCGCCACGTCCACGTCGAGCCTGGTCACGGCGAAGCCTCACAATTGCAGTCAATGCTCGGAAGGAATTGCTGAGCCAGATTCATTGCCGCCATCCGCTCGATGCGCCGCGGACCGCAGCGCGGACAACCGGCCAGACGCTCGGCGTCCCATAGATCGACGAAAACGCGCCCCTGGGCAAGACGGATTCCCAATTCAAGGACGCGCTCGAGCGATGCCAGTCGCGGCGGCGCAAACCGGCCGTCATGCTTGAGTCGCTCCATAATGCCATTGCCCACCCGCACCGGAATAACCGAGCAGCAGCCGACGCCAACGCGGAAGGCATGCTCGACGGAACGAATCGCCCACTCAATCCCCTCCTCCTCATCGAGCAGTGGCGGCCGCAGCAGGATAAACGCGCGGGCGGCGATGCCGTTTTCCAGGAGGAATTCGACGGCCCGGTCGAAATCGTCCACGGTCATCCGCTTGTGGAGCGCGGCCAAGGCCTGGGGATGGACGGTTTCCAGGCCAAGGGCCACTTCCAGTCGCGTCTGGAGCCGTTGGTGAAACCGGAAACAATCTTTGCCACACATCCGGGGGTGATTCTCGACGATTAGGTTCTCGAACCTACCGACTCGCTCGGCGATGTCGGCATGATCATCGGGCGGAATGGCCAGCGGGTCGAAAAAATTGCCACTGTTGTAGAGCTTGAGGTGCTCAGCCGAGGGGAGACGAGCCAAGGCGTAATCGATTTGAGCGGGGATTGCTCCCGCGGGCACTGGATCGTCCGTGGTATTCTTCCACAAATCGCACATCAGGCACTTGAGCGGACACTCGCGATTCGTGAGGAAAATCGTCGCTACTTGGACAATCGCGCCGCTAGCGGCCCGCTCCGGTTCGACAAACCACGCCCAAGGAACCTGCGGATCGACCTTGTTCTTCGGCCCGCGCGCGGCCAGCACCTCGCGCTCGCTCGGCAATCGCAGCGGGCTACTCATACAGTGCAGCGAATGCCTTCCGGTAGGCGCTTTCCTGGTCGGGAAACACGCGGGAAAAACCCTGCTCCGCCAGCGCCCCCCGTTGGAACCGTCGCTTTTCAAAGACCGGCATCGCCATGCCTGTCACAGCCTCGACCCCCCGCCGCACGATCTGCCCCTTTAACCCGTACAGTCGCGCGTGATCCCACTTGGTCAACTCGATGAAAGGAATTCCCTCGGCGACCTCAATCACGTTTGGCAAGGCGTAGGGGCTGAAGCCGGAAAATCCATACCGACGGGCCGGGGCATACGTTCGCACGTGTCCGCGGCTTTGGCCGCCCGAATAGGTCAGCGAGTGCTTGACGGCCTCGACGCCCCAGCCTTCGTGGTAGAGCAAGCGGTTATTGAGCACACTCCGGATCGTCAATTCGGGGTTTTCCTCGATCGGATAGTCCTTAAGATTCTCGTCGCCGCCGTCGCCATCGACGAGATACTTCCAATCTGCATAGCGTTGGCGAATGCCGCGGCACAGAGCTAGGGCCATTGTGGCCGACTGCACGTCGAGCGGCTTATAGTCTTCGGTGACTCCGATTGCTTCGCGAAAGTCGAGTTTCGCGCTCGCTATTTCGATTGGCTCGAGCAAAAAGCCGAGCTTCGCCTGGTCCAGGAACTGCTGGGCCTGCCGCAGGTCATTCCCGCCGCCATCGACCACCAGAGTAAAGGCCTTGAGACGGGCAGGGCTTTCGCCCCGCGCAAGCAGCAGGTGATAGAGCACCAGCAGCACCGCTCCACTGTCGATGCCGCCCGAAAAGAGCACTCCAATAGGTGCCACTGGCTCAAGCCGCTCGAGCCACCGACTGATTTCATTGGCCAGCGTGCCGATGTATGCCCTGCCGATGGCATCCACGTCGGCGGCAAGCTGGTTGGGCTTGGGCGTCAAGTAGCGGACGTTTTTGGGATTCGGGTCCGGGCAGCCGATGAGCGACAGCTCGACGACATAGTGGGCGGGAACCATCCGCGTATAGGACGGATGGAATTGGCCCGCGAGCCCTCCGCTGCGCAAGAATTCGTGGATCTCGTCGATTCGCTCGGCCACCACGAGGCACGGCCCTTCGGCCCGCTTGGCCAGAAAATAGCGCATCGGCCGGCCAATCGAGCGGGCCATGCGGATGGTTTGCCCCTGTTTATCAATCAGGGCAAACTGCCCGTCAATTTCGCGTACTTGCTGCGGGTCGCCCGAGCCAATGCGCGCAAGGGCTTCGTCAAGCGACATATTCAGCAGCACGTTTGCCGCCGGATCGAGCAAATCGACAAGTCGTTCAACAGATGTAGTCTGCAAGGAAACGCTCCCAAAATGAAGTCCGGATGAACACCCAGCCCTGCTTCCGCGTATTCTGTCACCAAATGGATCGCTCGCCCACCGGGGACTGTGTTCCTGACGGACCGCCCGTTACCATCGATCCGGGCGGGTATGCAGCGGCAATCGGCGGCCCGACGTATAGGCGATCACACGTGTAATTCGTCCAATGCATGACCGGTGCGGCGAATCAAGGAGTATGTATGAGCCGAAATTCGCAGTGGATGGCTGTGGGGCTCGTCGTCATCGTGGCAGTGATCGCCATCGCCGTTTTTCTGCTGCGAAGAGAGAGCGGACCGGCGGGCGTTTCTCTAACAGCCGAGCAGGCCCAAGCGCTCATCCACGCCAAGAACGTCGGATTGGGGCAGCTCGAGAATCAGAAGCTCGACGAGGGCTTGTCGGCGTTCACTCAGATCGCCACACAAGTGCCGGACGATCCGCTGGGGCCGCGCAACATCGCAGTCGCACGCGTTCTCGCCCTGGGCGACAACGAAGAGCCGGCGCCGCAAGAGCGAGTCGCCGCCGCCAACGAAGCCTTGGCAAAGATGGTCAAGATCGAGGGCCAAACGGCCGACTATCGCTGGCTGGCTCTGCGCACGGCGCTTGGCGCAGAGGACTTCCCCGCCGCGAAGACACAACTGGATGCTTTAGAGCAGAGTGCTGCCGAGGATCCGGCGGTGTGGTATGCCCGTTTTCGGGCGGGCAGGCTGGCCAGCGGGCGCGACATCGATCCTCAAGCGGTCGCTGCACTCACCAAGGCGTTTGAACTGCGGCCGTCGAACGCCTGGCTTCTGGTTGAGTGGCTGCGCACTTTGGGCTCGCAGCTAAGTGATGCCGTCGCTGCCCTGCCCGCTGGTGAGGCCGAGCGGGCCGCTGGGATCGCCGAGCTGCAAAAGAGATTTGCCCAATTGCCGGACCAGCTCGCCGAAGCGCGACCTACCGCTCAGGCCTTCGCAGCGGTCATTCAAGCGCATGCCCGCGCCGACGTGCTGGCGCTGCTTGATCAGGCGACTGATGCGGTTCGGCAGAGCGATTTTCAGACCGCGGCAATAAAGATGAGGCTCCTCTCTAACGTGCTCCTCGCCCATGCCGCGCCGGACCAGCAGGCCGTCCGGCGGCATCCTCTGGAGTTCGTCCAGGATCGGTTCAAACCGGAGTTTTACGTAGTCGCTCAGGTTGTAGAGGGAGCAGCGCCGGCGCCGATCGACGTCCGCTTCGCCCCGGCCACCGCCTGGCAAATCCCGGCCGAGCTTCAGGACCAATTCGGCGAAATCCACGACCTGGCGCTTGCCGATTTCGATTTGGATCGACGACTCGATCTCATTGTGCTCGGACCGGCCAAGGTTGCCGTTTGGAGCCGCAAGGAAGGAGACAATTGGCAGGAAGTGGCCTCGTTGGCTGCGGAAGGATATCGGCGGCTGGTGGTTCAAGACCTGGACGCGGATTTCGACGAAACCACACTCGCCGTGAACGGGCCGGAGGGCCCCCGGCTGCCGGCCCCCGGCGCGGCCGAGGTTAAAGTCTGTCCGTCGGCCGATGTTGACCTTGTGCTTTATGGCGACGCGGGTGTGATGCTGATTGAGAATCGATTCTCGGCGACGAAACACGAGCGCACGCTCGTTGCTGTTGGGGCAGACAAACTGCCGGCCGAAAGACTTTCGGTACTCGCGCTGACCTGTGCCGATCTAGAAGGCGACGGCGACCTCGATCTGGCGCTGGGCACGACCAGTGGCCTGCGACTTTGGCGCAACAACGGTGAGTGGCAGTTTGCCGATATGTCGTCGCAGTCATCGCTGCCGGAACAGCTCAGCGACACGGCACAACTCGTGGCGTTTGATTGGGACCGCGACGTTGATATCGATGTGCTCGTGGCAGCCCCGAGCGGCGGCGGCTGGCTTGAGAATCTGCGGCACGGCCAGTTTCGCTGGCGACCGTTTGCCGAGGGACTGGCCGATTTGCAAGCCTCGCGCGCGATTGCACCGATCGATCCGGATGGCAAAGCCATGTGGGACCTGCTTACGGGTGGCGAAAAGGGACTCCGCTTTGTGCCCGTGAAGGGCCCGCCCTTAACAGCCTTGCGCACCGAACAAGCCATTCCCGCGGCGGACCTGCCCGTCGAGAGCCTGATCACGTGCGATTATGACAATGACGGCTGGGAGGATTGCCTAGCCTGGTCGTCATCAACCGTCCAACTTCTGCGGGGAACCGGTGGCGGGAAGTTTCAATCGGTTGATTTGCTCGCCAGCGCACCACAGGCGATCACGCAGGCGGCCGTGGGAGATCTGGATAGCGATGGCGACGAAGACCTGGCATTTGTCGCCGGTGGCCACGTGCACGTCCTTGAAAACCAAGGGGGCAATCAGAATCATTGGATCGACGTCACGCTTCAGGCCCAGCAAATCAAAGGGCAGCAGCTCTCGCCCAGCGGACGAGTGTCGCCTTACGGATTGGGCTCGCTCCTGGAATTGAAAGCCGGCCAGCGCTATCAGGCGCGGATTGTTCGCGGCCAAACAACCCATTTCGGACTGGGCCGAGAGACCCAGCCCGATGTAATCCGTGTGGGTTGGCTCAACGGGGTGCCGCAGAACATCATTCGCCCCGCGGCCGATTCGTTCGTTTGCGAGGAGCAGCTCCTGAATACTTCGTGCCCGTATCTTTATGCCTGGGACGGCGAACGATTCGTGTTCGTTACCGATCTGCTCTGGAATGCACCGCTGGGACTGCAATTGGCCGAAGGACAACTCGCGCCCTGGCGAGATTGGGAATATCTCAAAATCCCCGGAGCGCAGCTCAAGGCGAAGGATGGCCAGTACATCTTGCAAGCGACGGCTGAATTGTGGGAAGCCGACTATTTCGACCACGTGCGGCTCGTGGCGGTCGATCACCCGGCCGACGTAGAGATTTATTCCAACGAGAAGGTCGGCCCGCCGCAGATCGCCGAATTCAAGATCCACACGGTGCGGCAACCCCGCAGGCCGCTCGCTGCCCATAATAGTGCTGGTCGCGATCTGCTCGCCGATATCGCGGCACAAAACAGCGTTTACGCCAGGCCGTTCGAGCGAAAATTGCGGCAGGGTGTCGTCGAAGACCACTGGATCGAGCTTGAGCTGGGGGACCTTGCCGACGCCGAGCAGGTCACGCTGTTCCTCACTGGCTGGGTCTATCCGGCTGCTACCTCGATCAATGTCGCTCTTTCCCAGGGAGGAAGCCTCGCGCCGCCACAACCACCGTCGCTCGAGACGCCCGATGGAGCAGGGGGCTGGAAAACGGTAATGCCCTTCATGGGCTTTCCGGGAGGCAAGACCAAGACAATTGCGGTGGAGTTGCCGGCGGATGCACTCACAGCCCCTGCGCGTATTCGCATTCGCACTTCGATGGAATTCTATTGGGACCAGATCGTCTTTACGGTCGATGAAGCACCGGCTGAGGTACGGACAACCGAGATCGCGCTTGTTTCAGCCGATCTCCACGAACGGGGGTTTTCGCGCGTAATCCGGGACGGATCGAATGGACCGGAGAAGTTCGTCTATGACGACGTTTCACGGACGCCCAAGTGGCCCCCGATGCTCGGCCACTTTACCCGCTACGGCGACGTGCTCGAACTGCTTGCCAAGCGCGACGATCAATTGCTGGTGATGGGGGCCGGCGACGAAACGACGCTCCGCTTTGCGGCAATCGACCCCCCGCCGGCCGGCTGGAAACGGGACTTCGTGCTCTACTCCGTTGGCTGGGACAAGGACGCGAACCTCGAGACTGTGTTGGGCCAGTCATCGGAACCGCTGCCGTTCGCCTCCATGGCTGGATACCCTTGGCGAGCGGACCAGCAGGCGCCCGATTCGTCCGGCTACCGCGAATACCTGCGGAAATACCAAACCCGCCGGCAGTCGGCTGCGTATCGGGACGCAGTGCGACGGAGCGAAGTCGCGCCGCGCTAGTCGGCGCTCTGAGCGGGGCACGAGGCCGAGCCCGTCATTTGACGCACTTCCACCGTTCACTATAGTGAACTGCATGGCGTCCATTCCATCGACCAGCGAGGCTCCTCACCCGCCGGCTACTCCGCGGCCGCGATCCGAGCGCAAGACTTATGTGCCGGCCATCACTCCAGGCCTGCGCAAGCTGTTCGTCGTAGTGCTTGGTCTCTTGGCCTTGCTAGGGGCTAACTCGGGCTACTTACTCAGCGTGACCGTGCTCGAAGCGGTCACCGGGCACGTCTATCAGAACTACTTTTACCAGCTCATGTTTCTGGGCCACGTGCTTTTGGGGCTGCTCCTCATCGCGCCGTTTCTGATTTTTGGCGTGCAGCACATGCGCAATAGCTGGCAGCGGAAGAATCGCCGGGCTGTGCGCGTGGGATACGCCCTCTTCACGGCTTCGATCGTCGTGCTGGTTACCGGCGTGCTGCTGGTTCGGGTCGCCGGCATCGATCTGAAGCATCCCACGGTCCGCGCGGCCGTCTATTGGCTGCACATCTTGGTGCCGCTCGTCGCTGCCTGGCTGTACTGGCTGCACCGCCTCGCCGGCCCGCCGATCAAGTGGCGCGTGGGCCTGGGCTACGTGGGCATCGTCGGTGCGGCCGTGCTGGCGATGATCGCCCTGCACTCTCAAGATCCGCGGAAATGGAATGTGGCAGGCCCCAAGGAGGGCGCGAAATACTTCGAGCCGTCGCTCGCCCGCACCTCTACGGGCAACTTCATTCCCGCACGGACGCTGATGATGGATGACTATTGCAAGAAGTGTCATCCCGACGTCCACGCCCGTTGGAGCGATAGCGTCCACCGCTTCAGCTCCTTCAACAATGCCGCCTACCTCGCCAGCATCAAAGAAACTCGCGAAGTCTCACTCAAGCGCGACGGCAGCGTGCAAGCCTCCCGCTGGTGTGCCGGCTGCCACGACCCGGTCCCCTTCTTCAGCGGCGCGTTCGACGACGCCAAATACGACATTCTGAAACATCCCACGGCCCACGCCGGGATTACCTGCACGACTTGCCACGCGATCACCAACGTCAACAGCACGCGCGGCAACGGCGACTACACGATCGAAGAGCCCGAGCATTACCCGTTTGCAACGAGCGAGAACTCGGTGCTCCAATGGATCAATAACCAGTTGGTCAAAGCCAAACCGGCCCTGCATAAGAAGACGTTTCTCAAGGAGTTTCACAAGACCGAGGAATTCTGCTCAACGTGTCACAAGGTGAGCCTGCCGCGAGAGCTCAACCACTATAAGGAATTCCTCCGAGGTCAGAATCACTATGACTCGTACGTCCTAAGTGGCGTTTCAGGGCACGGAATCCGCAGTTTCTATTACCCCCCGGAAGCAAAAACCAACTGCGCCCAGTGCCACATGCCCACGAAGAAATCGAACGATTTCGGGGCCAAATTCTTCGACGCATCGGGCAGCCTCACCGTCCACGACCACTTGTTCCCGGCGGCCAACACGGCAATTGCCTGGCTGCGGAATAGGCCCGAGGTCATTGCGGCCCATCAGGAATTCCTGAAGGACGTCGTGCGGATCGACTTGTTCGGCGTCCGTGAAGAAGGACGCATTGACGGCACGCTCCACGCGCCGCTGCGGCCCGCTGTTCCAACGCTCCAGCCGGGGCAGGAATACCTGCTCGAAACGGTGATCCGCACCCTGAAACTCGGGCATCCGTTCACGCAAGGGACAGTCGATTCCAACGAGATTTGGGTCGAGGTCACCGCGACGAGTGGCGGGCGGCTCATCGGGCATAGCGGCGGGATCGATCCGACCAAGGGAAATGAGGTCGATCGTTGGGCACATTTCGTGAACGTATTCATGCTCGACCGGGAAGGCAACCGAATCAACCGCCGCAATCCGCAGGACATTTTCACGCCGCTGTATAATCACCAGATTCCGCCGGGCGCCGCCGCCAGTTTGCACTACAAACTCGCACTTCCGGAAGACCTGACCGAGCCGGTGACGGTCGAAGTGAAGCTGCTGTACCGCAAGTTTGACGCGGAATACATGCAGTTCGTCGCTCAGAACGGGCTGGTCGGCGGCGAGAAGATTCGCGGCGACCAGGGGACCAAGCCGTATGCGAACGAATTGCCGATCACGACGCTGGCTGTCGATCGAGTGACTTTCCCTCTGGCGGGCGCCAGCGGGGAGGTCAAGAATCTTGAGCGCGACATACCCGCGTGGCAACGGTGGAACGACTATGGCATTGGTCAGTTGCTGAAGGGAAAGGCCGAATTGCGGCAGGCAGAAGATGCGTTTCGCCAGGTGGAAACACTCAAGCGCTATGATGGGCCGCTCAATCTGGCCCGCGTCTATTTGGCCGAAGGGCGATTGGACGATGCGACCGAGGCGTTGCAGCGGGCGGCGACATTTACCGACCCCACCGCACCGCCGTGGACCCATGCCTGGCTGAGCGGCCAGGTCAACCAGCAGCAGGGGCGGCTGGCCGACGCGGTGCACGACTTCCGCAAGGCACTGGAGGACCGGACTCCGGAGATGATCCGCCGTGGCTTTGACTTCAGCCGCGACTATGAGGTGCGCAATCAATTGGGGCAGGCGCTGTTCGACCAGGCCCGGCAGATTCGGGATAACAGCAACCCTGCCAAGCGCGAGGAATTCCTGCGGCAGGCGATGCGAGAATTCCAGCGGACACTCGAGATAGATTCCGAGAATGTGGCGGCTCATTACAATTTGAGCCAGCTCTTCGATCAGCTCGGCGACGCGAAGAAGGCCGCGGAGCATCGCGAGATGCACCAGCGCTTTAAGCTCGACGACAACGCGGCCGATCAGGCTGTGCGACTGGCGAGGGAGAAGTACCCGGCTGCCAACCACGCGGCCGAGGCGCTCGTTATCTATTCACTGAACCGCCCGAATAAACCAAACACGTCCGCAGGAGGCGAATAGCGTGATCCGATGTCGGCTTTTCCTTTTCGTGCTGGTCCTGGCAATCAGTTCCGCATTCCTGGCTCGCGAGGCAAGTGCCGTCGAGCCCCTTTACCTGCTCGGGATCACTGCCGATTCGGCCAATAACATCTATCTCGCCGATCGCGAATTGCCCGGTGTCTGGCAACTGTCCGGCGACAAGCTCACGCTCTATTTTCAGGGTTCAAAAAAATTCCGTACGCCGCTCAACGCCGTGCGCTGCCTGGCGATCGATGGCCAGGGGAGGCTGCTGGCCGGAGATAGCGCGACCCGCGACGTCTTTCGCTTTGGCGAAGATAAGAAGCCGGTGCCGCTAACCAGCGGCGAGATCGGCATCCCGATGGGCATTGCCGTCAACAAGGCGGGGGATTTGCTCGTCGCCGACCTGGAGATTCACCGGATTTTCAAAGTGTCCGCAGCGGGGGGCAAACCGTCGGTCTTTGCGGAGGTTCCCGCCCCGCGAGCCGTGACGATCGACAAGGAAGACCGACTGTGGGTCGTCTCGCACGGCAAGGATCAGCTCTTGCGAAGCAACGCCGAGGGCAAGCTCGAGGCCGTGGTATCGGGGCGAGCGTTCGAGTTCCCCAGCGCCGTTGTGGTCGATGACCAGGGAACCGCGTATGTGTGCGATACCTACGCCAAGGCGATCTGGAAGATTCCGCTCGGCAAACAACCGGAGAAATGGCTTGCCGGCGAGCCGCTCGTGAGCCCCGTCGGACTGGCGCGGGCCGGCACGGACCTGCTTGTCGCAGATCCACGAGCCAAAGCGGTATTTCGAGTCGATGCGGCTGGCAAGGCGAACAAAATCGAGTGGACCGTTAGCCAGTAAGCTCTCGCGGCCGATCTAGCGGACAACGTCGCCTACGATCCGGCCGCTTACGTCGGTCAAACGAAAGTCGCGTCCGCTGGCACGGAACGTCAGCCGCTCGTGGTCGAGGCCCAGAAGGTGCAAGATCGTGGCGTGCAGATCGTGCATCGTGCAGATATTCTCGACCGCGTGCATGCCCAGCTCATCGGTCGCGCCGACGAGCGCGCCCCCTTTCGCGCCGCCGCCAGCCAGCCAGACGGTGAAGCCTTCGGGGTGATGATCGCGGCCATCGCGCCCCGCCGAGTGCGGCGTGCGGCCGAACTCGCCTGCCCAGACGATCAGCGTTTCGTCGAACAGGCCGCGGGCCCGGAGATCCTTGATCAGGCCGGCGATTGCCCGATCCGTGTCGAGGGCATTCTTCTCATGCCCCTTTTTCAGGTCGCCGTGCTGGTCCCACGTGCCGTTGGACGCTCCGGGCGGACAGGTAATCTCGACAAACCGCACGCCCGATTCGATGAGCCGCCGGGCCCGCAGGCACTGGATGCCATAGAGCCGTTGCGACGGAACTTGCGAATCGATGCCATACAGGGCGTGTGTCGCCGCCGTTTCGCGGGCCAGATCAAGCACGTCGGGCACCCGCGCCTGCATTGAAAACGCAAGCTCGTAGTTCTTGATTGCCGATTCGACCGCGTCGTCACCGCCGAGCGATTGGGCGAAGGCCTCATCCTGCTGCCGCAGGAGCGCCAGCTTGGCGCGCTGGACACGCGGGTCTTTGTCGCTGGGCTCGATATTTTCGATAGGCGTGCTGTCGGCCGCAAAAAGCGTCGCTTGCTGGCTGGCCGGCAAGAAGCCGCTCGAGTAGTTCTCCAGGCCGCCGCACGGCACGACGCCGAAGCTGAGCACGACAAATCCCGGCAGGTTCTGGTTCTCGCTCCCCAGGCCATAGTTGACCCACGATCCGAGGCTCGGCCGGCCGGCAACGTTGCTCCCCGTGTGCAAAAACAGCACGCCCGTCGAGTGGATCGGCAGGTCGGCCTGCATCGAGCGGATCACGGCCAGGTC
>Ga0065705_10002000_pt1 | contig 13959 bp, 9 predicted proteins | sample SwibulcommuniRL2_FD_59092 | JGI IMG/M metagenome (GOLD analysis project Ga0065705, IMG submission 59092) | Bulk soil microbial communities from switchgrass field near Rose Lake, East Lansing, Michigan, USA - RL2 Bulk Soil v2 (version 2) | ecosystem: Environmental > Terrestrial > Soil >...
GGAGGACTGGCGGTGATGCTCAATTTGTATTTGTTGATGCTGATTTCCAACACTTCATGGCAAAGATGAATGAGCTAGCTGCTCAAAATCTGCGACTCGTGGACATAGAAAGATATACTGATGCTAACAACAACCCACTATTTGCAGGTGTCTGGAGGACTGGCGGTGATGCTCAATTTGTATTTGTTGATGCTGATTTCCAACACTTCATGGCAAAGATGAATGAGCTAGCTGCTCAAAATCTGCGACTCGTGGACATAGAAAGATATAATTAGATTGAATGAGCTTTGTTAATTGATTGGATCTCATGTCACTTATGAGTATATAGATTAAACTCGATCTTGATGTAATGTTGAATCGAATTGTATTTCAGGTCAATTCATATAAATAATAGTAAAGTATTGTTAGTCTGATTGATATTTCACATAACTTATTCGGTAAATTTAAGATGCTATCTGGATCTGTAGTAACTAAAATCCTAAGATGCTGAGGTGAGGGTGGTGTTAAGTCTGTTCAATACAAGAATTCGAGTTCCAACGACAAATCCAGTGTGGAGAAGGCTAACGCCAAAGCAGTAATAATTGCTGCAACTAAATCTATAGGTGCAACGCTAGATTAAGAGTATTGTTTTATTCATAAGAAATAATTCCCACATCTGTTTTACTTACAGATAATGCGAATACTCTTCGTAAACGATTATTACTTTTCTGTTACGGGATCCAGTATCGCAAATCAAAACCTATGCAAGATGTTGATTAATAGAGGTGTTGATGTAGCAATTCTAACCTGCTCCATAGAACTGCGTACAAATACCTCCGAACGAATCTATTTTTTCCCCAAGTTAATATCACGATATCCTGTATCCTGTGCACTTCCCTTATTACATAGAATTAATCGAGTTATATCCGAAGAACAGCCAGATGTCATACACCTACAGGGATTGTCACTTCTCTCCTTAGGAACGCTTTGGATTGCTAGGAGAAGGTGTATTCCAGTAGTAGCCGGTATCCATGATTTGCCGAGAAACATATCAATATACTTTCCTTTGATAAAGGGATTTGCTAATAATGTGGCTAAAACTATCCTAATCTATTGGCTAAGTAAGGTAGACGTGGCTGTTGCTCCCTCAATATTTGCAAAACAATATTACAATACTCTCGGTGTAAAAACCAAGATTCATATAATAAGTAATGGAGTCGACCTATCCATTTTCTCTCGCAATGTCGAAAATGCCCAAATTTTCTCAAAACGATATCTTTCAGAAGTTGATGAAAATGCTTCCAAAGCTTTGTTTGTGGGAAGGATCATGCCAGATAAGGACATCGAACTGTTCATACGGGCATCACAAAACATTGATGTAGTTCCGATTCTGGTTGGCTCTTCATGGCCTAAATATATTCATAAACTAAAAGAAATTGATCAGGGAAAAAGCGTTTTTACTGGTCAGATCCCTCTTTCACACTTGAGAGGTGCCTATAGCGCATGTGATATGTTTGTGCAACCTTGTACTACAGAACTACAAAGTCTTTCAGTTTTAGAAGCATTAGCTTCGGAATTGCCGGTTATTGCCGCCGATTCCGGATCTTTGCCTGAATTGGTTACTAATCAAATAAATGGTTTTTTATTTTCATTATCTAGTCCCAATGATCTAAAAGAAAAGATCAATAAGCTGATCTTACAAAAGGAACTTGGAAAGAAAATGGGTGTAATGGGTCGTGAGATAGCCAAAAAGCATTCACTGGACAGAATTGCTCAACAGTACATTACTCTTTATTCAGAATACCTTAAATGAATTTAATCTTGTAGGGAAAACAATCGCACTTTTATAGATGAATTGAAGTTACCAAGTTTAAAGATATTAGTTTAAAGTGAAGAAATCTCGAACAGAGATTTAATTCCGGCTAGATTATTGTTCCTGATCAAAGTACGTGCTGAATTTACAAAATCACCACTGTGAACAAGCTGCCCAGTATTCTTTATCGAATTTACTAGATGATAAACGCTATCGTAATCTCGAGTTCCCTGATAATAACATTTATTACAATCTATCATACTCAGCTTATCGGCCGAGACTTCCCACACCTTGCCAAAATTCTCTGGGAGCATTGTACATCGATATAAGTCCAGATTCCAATCCAGGTAGAATATGTTATTCCCAGCATTGCATTTAAAACGGGGCTTATTAGTTCTGTAATAATCTATTGCGCCTTCAAGACCTACCGTGGGATTGATAATCTTAAAATTCCGGTACTTTGATCTTTTCAACTCAAGTATTTCTTTTATGACATTTTCGATTTCATCTGGTTTATATCTTATTAGATCTAAATCCTTGTACCCAAGATAACCTGACTCTAGATTTGTCATAGGATAGTCAAACTTTACCTTATCAAATCCGATATCAATCAGGTGATCTATAAATTTGCGATAATCTGTAACTGATTTATTTATGACACAGATGGCAAAATTATCTAATCCCACATTTTTCAACCATTGAAGATCTTTGCGAATCATGTTACTAAGACCAGTGATTCCCCTGTTTGTATCAAAAACTTCATCATTGGGTCCTTCATACGATATCCAGACTGCTCTAACTCTGGCTCTTTCTAATTTAATTACACTTTCTTTGCTCATAAGGGATCCATTAGTCCCAGTAAAAACTAACATACCCAGTGAACTTGCATGACAAGCTATTCTAAATATATCTTTGTTGAGAAAGGGTTCTCCGCCAGTTAAAGAAATTATTCCTACCCCCAAGCGTTTTAGTGAATTTATTGCCTTAATTGCATCAGCAATATTGACGCAAATCTTATCTTTTGAATCGGGATAGCTGCAGAATACGCACTTTGCATTACACCAGCTTGTTATTGCAAAATGCGCCATTGACGTTCTACCCAATATCGGAGCTGGTATCCTATTACGTTTTATTCTCAAATCCGAACCATTTTCCAAGCACAAATCGTATATCCATTTCACCGTTTCATCCACAGCAGTAAGAAAATCTGTTGGTGGTCGGAACTCTAATAACTCTTGAGCTTTTTTTTGGCTCAACATGAAATTTTTAAAACCAACATGCAAGTTAAGCCTATTAATGTTGGATGATAATTTGTAGTTGGAAATTTTATTTATGAGTTCATAAACATTAGTAACACCGTAAGCTAGTTTGAATGGTATGTGAATAAATTTGGCAGATGGATTAAGTCGTTCGGCAAATGCACAGAGAAACTGGTTTAGGGTTATTTTTTGATTGTCAACTATGATGAAAGATTCTCCACTGCGGCATTCTACGTTACCTGCTAGGAGTAATGAGTGAATAATGTTATGGATGTAAGTTAGGGGAAGTACGTTATCTCCATCGCCAACAAGTGGCACAAATCCAGACATCATTGCCTTACCGATCATAGCAGTGTTGATATCTCCTGGACCCCAGATCCAACCAGGTCTGATGATTATTAACTTTGTGTTACTATTTTCAGAATCCTTTAATAGAATCCGTTCCGCATTTATTTTGGAAGGCGTATAGGGTTCAGTCCACCCTGAAGCATACGGATGATCTTCATTGCTATTAAAATGATCTTCATATTCGCCTATGACTGCAAGGGAGCTAACATGTACAAATCGAGGAACATTTTTTTGAGCTGCTTCATGAAATAGATTTTCGGTTCCTTGAACATTTGTACAATGGAAATCTTTCCATCTCCCAATACCAAGTTTAGCTGCGCAATGATATACAATTTCAACATCATCCATAAGTCCTCTGAGGGAACTCTTTTCAGTAATATCACCAATATTGATTTCAACTTTTGAGCAATCTATATTTGAAAGATTAGAATTTTTTCTTACCAGTATTCTCACCTTCTTGTTTTGATCTATAAGCGAATTAACAATTTTTTTTCCTAGAAATCCCGATGCCCCCGTAACAAGTATTGTCATGAATAGTCTAATTTCTCCTCGTGATCTGAGCAAGTTTCTGATGATCCCGAATGATCTTCTATAATTTCATTGATAGCTTTTATAATGTCAATTGTTCCATATAGACACTTTAAATTATTAAGATTTGATTGTATGTTGTTCCTTAGATCAGTATCTTTAAGAAGTTTTTCAACAAGTTGAGGCACATCTTTTGGTTGTCTTGATACTAGACCCAACTGTCTATGTTCTACATATCTAACATTTCCTACTTCTTGACCCATGATTGCAGGATAGGTATCGAGAATCAAAGGAATGCCAAGAATTATTGCCTCCGAAATGGTTAGGGCTCCGGGCTTTGTAATTATTATATCAGCAGCCTTCATATAAGTAAACACATCAGACTCAAATCCTAAAACTATGCAGTGCTTTCTAGCAGAAAGCTTCGATCTTTCTCTATATTCATATAAATAATTATGGATCTTATGTTTTAATTTTCTATTTCTGCCACAGAGAACACTGATATGCATTGGAATGTCAGATTCCATCAAGTACTTAAGGATCGGGTAAGTATTCTTAGTACCCGAACGGCCAGCCATAATCAATATGTTTACTCTATCTGTACAATCCTTACAAAAGTAATTGCTTGTTTGTTTTCTTTCGTCATTTGCGGACAAAGTAAGTAAGTTGTAATTAAGTGGCATTCCTAAAACCTTGATTCTGTAATCCAGTGCACCATATTTTACCAATTCACTTTTTGCCTCCTCAGTTGGAACAATAAAAAGATCCACGTCACTATGATACCAACTCGGAGGCGCATATTCTCCTAAATCTATGACCAAGCTGATCATTCGTGGCCTAAAATTCAATTTTCTTACAGCCTTTACCACGTAACCTATGATCCAAGGATTAGTAAAAACTATCACCGAAGGATGTTCTCTTTCCAACAATTCTATTAATGTCTTTAATGAAAATGCAAACAACGCCCCCGATTTTATTAAATCAGAATGATAAAATACATAAATAGCTAACGTATTCCAAATTGAGTTCTTTGTCAGGAGATAGTTGTAAAGGTTTACCGCAAAGGATCCAATTTTACTTGTTTGCTTTAGTACATCAATTATTGATACATCGCATCTATCAGTAGATAGCATTTTCGAGGCTTCTTTTATGACTCGTGCCGCAGTTATTGGTCCGTTCCCTGCATCTGAGTAGCATATGATAATTTTGGCAGACATTTTACAAAAAATCCCCTCGTAGAAATTCTGAGAATGCCTTTATAGCTCCACGAGTCCTGTTATCTACGAGAAGCTTCGTAGCAGATACAAGGTGTCCTCTTATGAATAATTTTCTTGATTCCGCTAGTGTTGAAGCCAGGTGGTAGAATGGATCATGATCTCTAAAAGCCTGTTGTGAACACAAATCGCATAATTCTTCATCAAAATTTACTTTCTTGAGTTGCAACAAATTACCGTACATCTTTGGTAGTGTAAAGCAGCGATACAAATTTAAGTTCCAATCCAAATAAAATAGCCTCTTTCCGCCGTAGCATTTGAATTTCCGTGATTCTCCTCTATAGAACCTCACCAGCTCATCCAATGACACATTAGGATTGTGAATACTCAGTTCAGAATCATTTTTTATCATTTTAATTTGTTCAACCACCCTTTCAATTTCATTTACATTTAGAACCAAATCCTCCATTTCTCCAGACGCCATGAAAGAAGAAGATTGAATAATTTGAGGATAGGAAAAAACCACTTTGCTAAAACCCAGCTCTCTTGCTACTCCCATTACCTTAGCGATGTCAAGTGTTGATCTTGTTATAAGAATTCCAGCATAAGTCTTTACGCCTTCTTGTTCCAGACACTCTCTAGCATTTATTATTACTTGTCTTAAGTTTGGGATCTTTCTGGTCAATCCCATTTGCCTTCCATCATCCATGTCAATCGATATACCCACTAATCTAACATCAGCATTCTTTAAGCGTCTAGCAACGTTATTGTTGACAAGAGTTCCATTGGTTGGAATATATGTAATTATCATGTTTTTTCGTTTAAGATAATCACAAATTGCAAAAACATCTGGGTTCATTAGTGGTTCGCCACCAGTGATAGAAACCATTCGAAAGTCGCTATCGTATAAAATGTCAATAGCCTTCCTAGCATCTTCAAATCTAACACATCTCCACGATGATCTTGGCACTAGACGGAAATCACAAGTTGTGCAAACTGCATTGCAATAACTTATTATAGCCCAAAATAATGTCTTTGGAATTTTGTTTGAACCGATCTTTTTCAGATCGCTTGTCATGCGAACAATATTGATCATTTAATTATGACCTGATATAGATATGGAGGCACTAACTTCTAATTAACTATTAATTTATGGTTACCTCAAATTTTGACAGATTAAACATCTCTATATGTTTGAGACAGTTTAGTTTGACCCGTTACTGTTTTATTTGTGCTAAATGGTTCTAAGAAGAGAAAACATCCTCCATTCAAGTGTGTACAAGATGATGTTGGAAGGAGATGAAAGATATGATATCCCAGAAATATTGTGCGAATCTATCTAAAGATCGCCGGATCGTTTGTACGCCACGAAGCTGAACAGATCTAATAAGTACAAAATGACCGTCATGTAAGATGGGCCGTAGAGAGAAGTTCCTGTCATAACAGATTTAGGAATTGCTTGACAGACATGAATAGAAAGTCAACTATCCTAGTTTTGTTCACCTTAGATGGCTAATTTTCGGATACACATACCAGCGTTTTCTGAGCTATTTTGGCACAGCCACTATGGATTCACCCGCTCGAACCCTATCGCCTGCTTTAATCTTTACTATTATATTATCTATTTGAGAAATAATTAAATCAACCTGTGAACCCAATCTTATTTTTCCTATTGGTTCACCGATTCTTACTGCTTTCCACGCTTCTACACTTAATACAATTCTCCTGACAAGATATGCTGCCATATGTACGACCCCCACGGTGTTATCAACACCTTGTATAATACAAGTACTCCTTTCATCCAATGTCTTAAAGTGGAACAAGCTTTTTGAGAATAGGCGACCTCTTTTATTCCTTATGGATATGATCCTTCCTGAAATCGGTGCTCTAGTAACATGGACATCCCATGCTGAAAGGTAAATTCCTATTATGTAAAAGCCGTTGGAGAATAAATTGATTCCATTCAGCTCATCCAACTGAATATCCTTTCCAAATTTTTGTGGAGTTGGTTTGACTCCTGGCTTAACTTCCTTCACATAGATTACAGTACCATCGGCAGGAGAAACGATGACATTACTGGTTGGCGGGAACCTCTTTGGATTCCTATTAAACCATAAAATAAACCATATAATGGATAATATGGTGAAAAGTAACCCAATCAATATTATCAAATGTTCAACACGTAAATTTGTAGTAGCGAATCTTAAATATAAGGAATGAGTAACAACAGCATGTCAGATCATTTAACAGACTTGGATAATGGAAAAAATAGCGCTACAAGCGTTCACAAGGTAAGTAAACCGTCTGGACATGAATCTAATCTATCTAGCTTGGAAGAGAGACATAGGGATCCAATTGTAAGAGGGTGCTTCATTGCTACTGCTGCAATGGATTCAGAATTACACCCGTATGTACAATCACTTAGGGATTTTAGAGATCAGATTCTATTGAATTCTAGGTACAAGGGAACGTTTGAAAACCTATTGGAAAAGTATTATCGTTTAAGTCCTCCAGTAGCACGTTTAATGAAAAAAAATCAATGGTTGAAGCTGGTCCTTCGCTACATACTTGTATATCCAATTGTATTTACGATAAAGTTGGTATTGCCTATATTCAATTGGACATTGGGAATAGAGCGTGATGCCAAATCAAGAATAAAATCTAATATATCATCTTAATGACAAATAGGTTATCCCATAGTTAAAGGGCTTAAAAATATTTGTCCAAAAAGAGTGAGGTTTCCTTGTTAAGATAACCTGAGGCATGTGAAAGCCAAGCTGCTATACATCAGACTAAGAAATTACCAAGTTTCTCTAATAATGAAATATTTAATTTGTAGCTATTCTCAAAGACTATTCTATACTAGATAACAATATCTTTTTGTCATCAGATTGAAAAGTATGAATACTATGCAGTACTACAAAGTTAAGCCGCTCTCCTATGAGACTTGAACTCATCAATTCCACGACACTATATAAGAACTCATATCTGCTTGGTCCCAATATGCGGAAGGATTTTACTAATAACTAATTCTGGCTTATTAGAATACAGCTACTTTATATAATATCGAAATCAACGGATATTCAAGCATAGGTGTGAGTCCGTCGGGTTCAATCTGGTTTTTCAGATTAGTCAAAGTTAGAAATTTCTAGTTCTTTAGATAGAGAACTTTATTTCACATCAATACAGGAGTTGAAATTATATTATTTTCGGCGCCGAAAAATTAAATTTCTGATAAGGATGGCTAGTTTTTTATTATATTATCAATAATGGAAAACCAGTGAACTCTAAATTTGAAATATGTCACGACTTGGATTCAAAATTGTGTCTAAAAGAGGATTCAGATTCATCAAATTACTAAATTGCTAAAACATTGAAATAGCGTCATTGAGTTTTGAGCCCTTCTGGTAAGTCCGATGGGCTTATTCGAAGAATATCATTCAACCTCCTTAACCATATCATAAAAGATAAGCATATAGGCTTACATTATTTTAAGAAATTTTGCTTTTGACGGTGTTTCCATTTTATTCAATATAAAAAGCATGTAAAATCCTTTGGGTGCTATTTCTGGGTCACTCGGAATCTTTACCGTAAGAGTAGATTTTGTTGTGGCCATAATTTGTATTTCAATATATCTCTGGTCAGTATTAAGGGAATGCGTTACTGAACTTGGCCTAATTAAACAAACTGATGAGATTTCTTCTGCTTGATCACATTCAATTATTATTTCTTCACTATATTTTGCTTCTTTCTTAACATTCTGGATTTCAGGTCGAGTATTATTTTGCAGATATGGTGGAGTAAATACGTCTATTCTATATTCATCTCGAATGTTTTCACCTTTATTCCATTCTTTATCCGTCCCTGCAGTCATAACTCTTCCATCTGGAAGAAGCAATGCATTTGAATGGTATAGTCTTTTAACATTCATAGGAGTCATCTTAGTCCAATTCTTGTACTCTGGATCGTAAAGTTCTGGTACCAAAACCGGATTCTCTCCTTCATCAGACTTTCCTTTTTCACATCCGTTGACAACCAGGATCTTTCCATTGGGAAGAATTATCGCATCTGGCATAACCCGTCTGAAATTCATACTGGTAGTCTTATTCCATACAGCCTCATCTTCATCATCATTAAAATCAATTATTTCACAAGTTGCAGTTGCAGGAGTATTCATTTTTGGATCCTCTTCCTCACCACCGCCTCCAATAATCATGACACAGGCATATTCTTTATTTCTTGATAATCTGAAAGGAAGTAACACACTCGTTCCTTGTACCGGATTAGTTCTGGAATAATGAAATTGCGTCCTGATTTCTAAAATATTTTTGCCATCATGATCCTTCTCCCAGAGATTAGTTAAATGATTGTATATTCGTGTTGTCCTCTCTGAATGAACAAAAATCCTATTATTGGGAAGAACATGCATAAATGGATACAGACCGATTCTGAACGGTATTTTTTGCAGTTTTACCAATCCAGTATTCGGATCGAACAATTCTAGTTTCCTATTAACAAGATCAATAGCTCCTATATTTTTTAATCCATAAATTCCTGCTGCACCTGAGATTATTAGCACATTACCGTTAGGAAGCGTTACGCATGTTGGATACCACCTCGCAGTTAGTGTGCGTTTTTGTAATATCCAGTATTCACTATTGAACACATAATTACATATGCTTGGAGGATCAAAAAGCAGTAGTGGATTATGTATAGCTTGATACTGGCCCCCAGAAACAAAGAGATCGCCATTGCCTAGAAAACAGTGTCCTCCACAGAAAATATTTCTCTTCATCCTGCTAGATTTACCTGTCCAATTTTGTGGGTCTATTATTTCATATACTCCAGAATGGGAGGCACTTCCAAATATTCCATGCTCATGGTTTTCTGTTTCAGAATGTTCCCTATGTTTGCTAGGATAGGAAAAAAGGAGAAGTTTACCCGTATGCAATAACGCAGCATGTATGCCGACAATCTTTGCGATATATTCGACCTTTGATTCGCCTAATAGAGACAATATTAGAGTTGTGAAACACAGCTCTTACTTATATCAATTAGCTCAGAAAATATCATACAAGTGATAGAAAATTACGGAATATAGATTTCTAGGACATAATTTATTTTCATATTAAATTCCAATGTCAATCATCTCGGTTGCTCTCGGATTAATAACCTAAGTCATTTTCGTTCTGCATTCAAGTGCTTTTTTTCCGGATCGGGTTATCTAGGATTGGGACTAGGTGGACTTGAGAGAGTGATGGCTTACGCTGCACTGATCTGGGTCATTGGTATTGGTGCTCATTTCATGGGAAGAACCGGTTAGTAGAAATCTAACATCTAAAAATTTTATAATCTGCCTCGCTCGTGGCGCGGAAAAGTCTAATAGTGCGCGCAATTCATCGACTTTTGCTGGACTAGTTCCTTCGGCAACCCGTGGGACTCCCGTTGTGCCTTAAAAATAGGTGAGAAGTGTAAAGATCCGTATGGTGCGGGTCCTCTTTCAATTAGTTATGGACAATTTTGGGACCCAAAGGGAGTATCTATAGACTCCTCAGGTAATGTGTAGGTAGTTGATCCGGCAAATAATCGTATTCAAAAATTCATAACCAACGGTACCTTCATCCTAAAATGGGATTAATTTGGTAGTTTATGAGCAGATAGTGTGACTTGATTCGGATCCACGTTCTAGTCACGGAGAATGCTTGTTTGCGGTAAGAATATGAATAATGAGATGATAGGGTTTCTACTTTATTGATTGATGACAATTAAGTTAATGTTAACCATAATCAGATACGTGTTATCCTTATCCGATTATCGGAAGTACAAATGATACTATTAAAAATTCATTTAGCATGTATTGTCCTATTCTACCCCATCAATCTGTTAAACTTTCCCACACGCTGATTAACCTTCTACTAGTGGTCAACCAACTACAGTATTTGTATTGGTATCAATAACCGATACGCCGCCATTGTTAGTAATGGGGTCATAAATGGTTACATACAACCTGTTATGTGATGGATCGAATGCTATTCCATTAGAGCGGGGTCCTACTAGTATCGATGGGCCTACAGTATTCGTATTGGTATCAATAAACAATACAGTGCCGACTAGACTGTCTATATACATCCTATTATGTGTTGGATCGAATGCTATTCCAGCAGAGATAATTGGTACTCCAATCGGTGGACCAACTACAGTATTCGTATTGGTATCAATAACCCATACGCTGCCTTTGTTAATAATATGGTCAACACTGGTTACATACATCCTGTTATGGGCCGGATCAAACGCTATCCCGAAAGGGAAGTCTCCTACTGCTATCGGTTGGCCAACAGTAGTTGTATTAGTATCAATAAGTGATACTCCTCCAACAGCAAATACGATCCCGCTCCAGACGTTTCTTGTTATGCTGATGTGTTCTTAAAGCAAAAGAAAGTAGCAACTTCATGGTTATCAACATCATTGTTATCAAATTGGTCTATGTCGACACCCAAGATGATGAAAAATTGGTATCTGCAAATCCAAACTTTAAGCTTTTTCCTAATAGATACTGAATAACCTCCAATGCTGAATTCGAGAAAGATTTACAGGGGCTACATCCATCCCAATAATGGAAAAGTTGGAAATAGAGAAATAAATAAATCAACTTAAAATCATTATTACCTTCAAACCCTTATCCAAACTACTCGCATTATTTTGATAAAGGTTGCGGGGTAGTCAAAATTCCTAGAGAATTGCTACCAAAATGTTTATGTCCTATTCTGAGTAAAGATGTTATACTATTGCCTACTAATTTAGAAAGATTCACTGCACCAAATCAAGTTGAGGATTCTCAGAATAAAATCAGAAAAAATATTTCAAATTTTTCAAATTTAGAATCGTCGATCCTTCAGAGAAGTAGAGATTCAACATCTGTGAAGAGGGAATTGATGGGAAAGCCACCGGACAGAAAGAAAATCTACGATGATGACCTGACAAGAACAATCTCAGAAGTATTCAATGATCGGACAAGGACAATCCCCATCATAGGTGATATAATAAGAGCTCTCCGCTTGTCTATGAGGCGTAAAAATATCACCTTTGAGCAATTTCTGAAAATGTCAATCGACAAAATAGCAGATCGTGTTACGAGATTTGATATAGCACAACTCACAAAAATAGATTCAGTATCACTAAATAGCATGACTGTTTTTATGAACGGAGGTCCCAAAGGCGAGTATTGGAATATAGCTAAAAATGGATTTTATGACTGGATTGATAACAAAAGTACTGAAAGTATATTCGGTGTAGAGCTTGGCTTTAAAGCAGATGACTATGGATTAGAAGTTTCCAACAAGCTTATTGAAAAGAAAAGAAGGAATCCTGATATTAATATAAGTTTACTCATTGATGGATTCGTTTCGTACCTTATGAGCAAGCCAGAATCAAGCCTCGACCAATTTGAGAATAATACAATAAACATGGTCGGTAATATGAGGCAGGAGAACATAAATGTCTACGTAAATGACAGCTGGAATCCTCTTTCTAGTGACTTCCTTGCTGCGAACCACATAAAATTATGGATATTTGATGAAATCGCTGCATTTTATGGAGGTATTGGTATAGAACGTCAATTTAGAAAGACCTTGTATGATGAAATGGACCTAGTTCAAGGGCCGATTGTCGGGATCATGAGCATCATGGTACTTTTGCTAATGGCGAATCAAAATAAGGAATTCAATCTGTCGGTAACTCAAAACGGTAACTGGATCAGCAAAGATGAATTACGGAAAATATACAACAAAAACAGAGGTCAATCGAAAGGTACTGTTAACATGAAAATTTTCATGAATGTACCTGGTTACGTACAAGACGCTCAACGCGAGTATATTTCTCTCTTAACTCACTCTGATGTCAAGGAGATTTATATTTTGGCTCCCTATTTTTCTGATGATAAGATTGCTAGAGCCCTAATTAAGACTGCAAATAAAATGCATGACAAATTGAAAAAATCTCTGCAAAATAGGACCGATCTCGGGTCATCAAATACACCTAATTTGCAAGAATACAAAAAGATTCATGTAGTTTTTCCGAAGAAACAAGAAAACAAAATCATTGAAGAGGTATCTAGGTACTATGCCTATTACTTGCGAAATAATCCTATCGTTGAGACTAGGCAGTTTAATTTTGAAGAAAACGGTGATAAATTTGACATGCTTCACGCAAAGCAGATGGCTGTCATATTAGAGGACAAGAAAAGAGATTGGACAAAGTACGTAAAGTTTGGAGGAAGCTACAATCCTGCAGGACGGGCACAGAATATGTGGGAGATGAATGCAGTTTCATTTAATGGTAAATGGCGTGATACGGATGAGGGACCAAACTCTGTTCCTGACAATCCTATACGTGACTATGTCAATAGCGTACTAAAGTTAGTGGTATCGAAATATTCTGAGCCCTTTCCTTGGGGACAAGCTGGTGTGAAGCTATCGTTATTAGACAAGATATCCATGAAATTGTCCCAAATTCTGTGGTTCTAGTCTAGATTGTTATCAGTTCAAGGCCAATTCGATAGATCTTTTTTTGCATAATTTTTGAAAGCCTCCATTACAACTTTCTTCGTATGAGTAGTACTGCCTTATGTTACTAGGTACGAGTATTATTATGGCACGCAGATGGGCCCTTAACACGATCAAACTCTATTTTCTAGGAGGATTAGCCGGATTTACACCTTACAGTAGTAAGCTCTGGGTTACAAATTTTGGTAAACTTTGGTAACTGTTGCCACTTATTATTAATAAGCAGATAATAAAGCTAGTTGTAAAACTTTCTGTAG
>Ga0065705_10002566_pt1 | contig 13959 bp, 12 predicted proteins | sample SwibulcommuniRL2_FD_59092 | JGI IMG/M metagenome (GOLD analysis project Ga0065705, IMG submission 59092) | Bulk soil microbial communities from switchgrass field near Rose Lake, East Lansing, Michigan, USA - RL2 Bulk Soil v2 (version 2) | ecosystem: Environmental > Terrestrial > Soil >...
TCCGAAGATTGCCGCGCTCAAGTTGGATGGTTTGGTTGATGCGCGGTTCGTGCGGAAATTGGACGACAGCGGATTCATCGACCGATTGTACGGCGGGCAGCGGTGAGTGCGCTGTAGACCTGGGATACGGATATCCTCCCGCAAAGGCGCAAAGACGCCTCGTGACGGGTCAAGCCCCGTCATCCCGAGCAAATGCGAGGGATCTATAAGATTTCTCCCTCCGGTCGAAATGACAACAATTCCGAAATTTGCGTCTTTGGCCTTGGCGGGAGTAATTCCCAGTATCGGAATCCAGAAGGATGCGGTTTGAATCGGCGCTGGGATTGCGCTATCCGCTACTCTTAGAATTGAATTTTCGGAGGTAGATCGTGTTGGAAAACAAAGTAGTGGTGATTACCGGCAGCGGCCAGGGGATCGGCAAACATGCGGCGACGACCTTTGCCAAGGAGAAGGCAAAAGTGGTGATTGCCGACTTCAACGCCGACTCGGCGAAGAACACCGCTGCGGAGCTGAGTGCGCTAAGCGAAACCATGGCGGTGACTGCCGATGTGCGCGAAGAGGAGAGCGTCAAAAAGCTGATCGACCAGGTGATCGGACGCTTCGGCCAGATCGACGTGATGATGAACAACGCGGCGATCGTGCCGCACTTTGCCTGGAACATTCCGCGCTGGCCGCTGATCGCCTCTATGCCGGTGGAATTCTGGGATAGGGTCATACAAACCAATCTGTACGGCACGTTTTTCGGGACCAAGCACGTCATCCCGCATATGGCGAAGCGAAAAACGGGTCACATCATCAATCTCTACGGCGGCGGCGGACTAAGGCCCGGCGGCGCCGGCACTTATATGGTGACCAAAGACGGTATTCGCACATTCACGCGCTACGTCGCCGAGGAAGTGCGCGATTCCAACATTTGCGTGGTCACCTTCTCGCCGCGCGTACCGATCGCCACGGAGACCGCACCGGAAGAGGCGCTCAAGCGCCTGCCCGGCCCGGAAGTATTGGGCCAGGGATTCATCCTTGCCGCCCAACTACCGATGGATCAGAGCGGCAAGTGCTTCGCCCATGAGAATGGCAAGCTGGTGGATGAAGGGGCGCGGGAAGGGTGAAGAAGGCGCGAGGCTTGAGGCGAGAGGCGCGAGCCGGAGAGTTAAATGAAAGTTATTGATGCGGATGCGCATGTGATCGAGAACGAAACGACTTGGGACTACATGCTCGAATCCGAGCGGCAGTTCAAACCGAAAGTCGTCGGCGCCACCAGCGCGAAAGATCCGTTTGACTATTGGATGGTCGATGGGCGGGTGATTCCGCGAAATAACGTCGGCAGAGACTTGCCCGTGGCGGCGCGTGAGATGAGCGATCTTAGCTTACGGGTCAAGCACATGGATGAGCTGGGCATCGATTGCCAGGTGATCTATCCGACCTTTTTTATCACCCCGGTGAGCCGCCGGCCCGACATCGATCTCGCCGTCTCACGTAGCTACAACCGGTGGATGGCGGCTATCATCAAGAAACAGCCGGACCGCTTTCGATGGGTGCTGGTGCCGCCGTTGCAGAGCACGGATCACCTTTCCGATGAGCTGAAGTTCGGCAAGGAGAACGGCGCCTGCGGCGTCTATATGCGCGGCCTGGAAGTCGAGCGCATGCTCAGCGATCCGTATTTCTATCCGTTGTACGAGCAAGCGAGCGCTCTGGATCTGCCGATCTGCGTTCATTCCGCCAACGGCGCATTTACCACCTACGATTTTTTTGCCGACGATCCGGGCTTTTCCAAATTCAAGCTCGCGGTGATCGGCGCATTCCATTCCTTCGTCTTTCACGGCATTGCGCAACGCTTTCCGAAACTGCGCATCGGCATCATCGAAGTGAGCGCGCAATGGATTCCCTACGCGGTGCACGATTTGTCGCGGCGCTTCGCCCGGCGCGGCAAGCCGTTTCCAAAGAACGTCCTCAAGGAAAACAGAATTTACGTGACGTGCCAAACCGACGACGATCTCGATCATGTTCTCGGCTACGCAGGAGAGGATAATTTGGTGATCGGCACGGACTATGGCCACGCAGACAACGCCGCGGAGATCGAGGCGCTGCGCAAGTTAAGGAACGACGGCAAGCTGCCCGGACCGGTGGTGGATAAGATTCTCGAAGATAATCCGCGGGCGCTGTACGGTTTATAAGAATTGGTCAGGCGTTTCAGCAATCATGTTGCTCACAGTAGAAAATCCCCCTCGATCCCCCTTTGCCAAAGGGGGAAGTGTCTTAGTAACGCGCATGTTCTAATTCGTCGAGTCAGATGTATTACCCCTCTTTGAAAAGAGGGGAAGGGGAGATTTGAAGAATGAGTAAACGGCCAATGACTTATTTGGAGGGGTTCAATGCTAACCATCGATGCTGACGCGCATGTCATCGAGTGCGAAAAAACCTGGGATTACCTGGAAGGCGCGGACAAGCGCTATCGGCCGGTGCCGATCGCCGTCGATATGCCGACGGGGAAGACGCAAAACTTCTGGATCATCGGCGGGAAGTTGATCGGGGGGCGCGATAACATCGGCCAGGACACCTCGAAAGAGTCGCGCGAGATGGCCAACATCGATTCGCGGCTCAAGCACATGGACGAGATCGGCACGGGCGTGCAGGTGCTTTACCCGACGCTGTTCTTGCGCCCGGTCACCGACAATCCGCGCATCGAGCTGGCGCTTTGTCGTTCCTACAATCGCTGGATGGCCGATATCTGGTCCAAGGACAAGAAACGTCTGCGCTGGGCGGTGCAGCTGCCGCTTATGACCATGGACAAAGCGCTGGATGAGCTGCGCTGGTCGCACGGCAACGGTGCCTGCGCCGTGTTCATGCGCGGCGTCGAGACCAACCACGTTTTACACGATCCGTACTTCTTTCCGCTTTACGAAGAGGCGAGCCGGCTCAACATGCCCATTGGCATTCATTCCGGCATCGGTAACGCGACGATCAATGAAATGCTCGGCGGCGAGCCGTTTCGCGTCGCCAAGTTGATCGTGATCGGCGGCTTTCATTCGATGATTCTGAACGGCATCCCGGAAAAGTTTCCCAAGCTGCGTATCGGCGCCATCGAGGTGGCGGCGCAGTGGGTGCCGTATATAGTTCACGATCTCAACTTGCGTTTTCCCAAGCTCGAAGGCAAGGAAGCACGGCCCGACGTACTCTCCGGCAGCAATCAATTGTTCGTCGCCTGCCAGACCGACGATGATCTGCCCTATGTGCTCAAGTACGCCGGTGAAAATTGTCTGATGATCGGTTCGGACTACGGCCACGCGGACAACGCCAGCGAGCTATTGGCTTTGTCCAAGTTGAAAGAAAGCGGTGACATCGATCCGAAGGTGATCGACAAGATTCTTTACTATAATCCGGCGAAGTTTTACGGGTTGGATAGGGATTAGGAAGAAGTGACCGTGCTCGTGCTCGAAAGATAAGACAATGAAAGCGGCGTGAAACCAAATCCGAGCCTTCCCCCTTTGACGGGGGAAGGTTGGATAGGGGTGCCACCGTGAAATCGAATCACCCCTTCCTTCGTCCTTCCCCATCAAGGGGAAGGATGCAGACGCCGTCAAGCGCGGAACATTTGCGAAAACATTGAGCAACACTGCGCGCAGTAATCCATTCAAGAAGTTGGAATAACATGGCTGATACATTCGATCTAGTTATAACCGGTGGCACGGTTCTCAATCCGGCGACGAAGCTGAATGAGAAATTGGATGTCGGCGTGACCGGTGATCGGGTCACGGCGATTGAAGCAAATCTTCCTCGCGCCAACGCTAAAAAAACGTTGGATGTCACCGGCTGCTATGTCACGCCGGGGCTGATCGATTTTCACGTGCACAGCTACTGGGGTGTCAATCCCTACGGCTGCAATCTGGATGCACTCTGTCTCGCGACGGGCGTGACCACGACAATGGATGCGGGCTCTGCCGGGCCGGTCAATTTTCTCGGCTTTCGCAAATTGGTTTACGAGCAATCCAAGACCCGGATGCTCGGCTTCGTGGCGCTTGCGCAACATGGGGTGCTGAACACTCCGGGCGAGTTGCTCAATCTCGAGTTTGCCGATTCGGACGGCGCCGCTGAAGCGGTCGGCAACAACCGGGACATCGGCGTCGGCATCAAAGTTCGCTTGCACAAAAAATCCATCGGCGAAAACAGCCGCGAAGCGTTGCGGCTTGCGATCAAAGCCGGCGAAGCGACGCGCACGCCGATCATGGTGCACGTTGGCGATACGGCGATCGGCATGGACGAGATCGCCGCGACATTGCGTCCCGGCGATGTGATCACGCACTGCTACACGCCGCAGAAGCCGTCGATTATCGATGAGCAGGGCAAGCTGCTCGCCGAGGTGCGCAAAGCGAAAGAGCGCGGCGTGATTTTCGACGTCGGCCATGCCGGCGGTCACTTCGATTTCAATCTCGTCCAACGCGCCATGGGCGAGGGAATCGTGCCGGATGTCATCAGCTCGGATCTGCACGGCCGCTTGAGCCAACCGGGCTTCGGCGTCGTCGGCGATTTGCCGACGGTGCTGACCAAGTTTTTGCCGCTGGGCGTGAGTTTCGATGAGATTATCGCGAAGTGCACGGTGGACGCCGCACGCGTCGTCGGCTGGCAGGATCGTATCGGCAGCCTGGAAGTCGGTCGCGAAGCGGATATTGCAGTGCTGCAAATTCTCGACGATCCGGTCACGTTGCGCGATTCCGTGGGCGCCGAGAAATTGCATAGACAGCGGATCGCGGCGCGCTGGACGATTCGCGCAGGCGAAATATTTCCGGGCCGAGGTTAGAAAGTTATCTGGTTCAATGATTGTGGAGCATTTTATGCGCGGCAGAGTAGGGGCGCGGCGTGCCGTGCCCGCGCATTGATTTGGAGGATCGCAAAATGGGCAGAGCCATTCTATTCTTGTTTGTCATTGTTCTCGCAACGGGTGGTCGTGCCATCGCCCAGACGCCCTATTACCAAGGCAAGACCATCACCATCATTACGGGGAGCCAGACCGGCGACGTTTTCGATATTTATGCGCGCATGATTGCGACGCACATCGGCAAGCATATCCCCGGTAGTCCTAACGCCGTGGTGCAGAACATGACCGGNGCGGGGCATATCGTGGCCGCAAATTACGTTTACAGTGTCGCCAAACCCGANGGCCTGACTTTACTCGCNCCCAATCCTAACCTTTACGTCGATCAATTGATCGGCCGGTCTGAGATCAAATTTGACTGGGCAAAATTTTCCTGGCTCGGCAACGCGCAGCGCACGACGGACATGCTCTACATGCGCACCGATGCACCGTTCAAAACCATAGAAGATGTGCGCAGCGCCAAGGAGCCGCCCAAATGCGGCGCCACCGGAACCGGCACCACCGGATTTATGGTGCCGCGACTGTTGGAGGAAACGATCGGTGCGAAGTTTACCGTGATTACCGGATACAAAGGCGGCAACGAAGTCGACCTGGCGGTTGAGCGCGGTGAGGTTCAGTGCCGGGCGTTCAGCGTTACCGCATTCTTCGCTCGCGAACCGTTTCATACCTGGCGAAAAACCGGTTTCGCCCGCGCCATAATCCAGCTCGGTAAAAATAGAGATCGAAGGCTACCCGATGTAGTGACGCTCAATGAACTGATGGAAAAATATAAGACACCCGAAATCAGCCGCCGGGTCGCTTTGGTGGTAACCGCCTCGGAAATTTTTCAACGTCCGTACATGGGCCCGCCCGGCATGCGTCCGGAACATGTCAGAATCCTTCGCGAGGCGTTTCAAAAGACTCTGAAAGACAGTGCATTTCTGGACGAAGTGAAAAGCAAGAAGCTCGATGCCGAGTACACATCCGGCGAGGAGATGGAGTCGATGGCGAAAGAGATGATGTCGCAGCGGCCGGAGGTCGTCGAACGATTAAAGAAAGTTTTGGGAAACTGAGGTCGCGAGTACCGCGTGTCTAGCCGCCCACTTGGGAGGTAGTTATGAGCTCATCCTGGGACAACATAAACGTCGATAGCTCGAAAATGCGAGTTTACCTCAGCCAGCCGGAGACTTCGCGGCCGGCGCCGGCGGTGATTGTTGTGCAGGGGCAGACCGGCGTCGATGATTTTCTTAAGTTCTCGGACATGGTTGCGCGCGAGGGATTTGTTGCGGCGGCGCCGGATTTTTATCACCGCGACCCGCCGGACTGCAAAGACACCGGGTCGACACGGCGCATGCGGCTGCGCGATGCAACCGTCATTCAAGACGTCAATGCCACGGTAAGCTTTCTCAAGTCGCACCCCTCGGTTGCTCGGGGCAAGATCGGCATCGTCGGATTCTGCATGGGCGGGCGGGTTGTCTATTTGATGGCGGCGGTGAATCCCGCCATCAAAGCAGGTGTCATGTATTACGGCAGCGATCCGTTTTCCCCGTGGGGCGAAGGTGCGTCGCCGTTTGAACGGTCCAAGGATATCTCCTGTCCCATCATGGGTCACTTCGGTGACGACGACAAAAATCCTTCGCCGGCGGATATGAAAAGGCTCGACGCCGAGCTGACTCGACTGGGCAAACCCCATGAATTTCATGCCTATCCCAATGCCGCCCATGCTTTCGCCAATTTCGGCTCGGGCAATTACCGTGAGCACGCGGCGAACGCTTCATGGCCGCGGACGTTCGGATTCTTCGCATGGTATCTATGCGAGGATCCTGTTTAAATTGATAATCGCCTGCGCATAGAGAATTTGACGAGATTACAAGAAAGTCCCTTAGATGAACTGAAAATTTCTTTAGCCGCTCTTAACATCGGAAAATGTATCGATGATGATTTGGTTTTGGGGTATAGCCTTGATGAAAATGCTTGCCTCGCCGTCCGAATAGATGAGTTTCCACGCGGGACTTTCTAGCAGAAATATCGAGAACCCTTCTTTTGCCGGATAAAGTACCCAGTTGACGCGGTCTCTTTGCAACAGTTCTTTCCAGCGCGGCGTCAAATAGGTCACATCCAAATAATCGGTATAATAATCGGCACCGCCGACGATAGCCCTCCCATCCACATAGACACGATACCGCGGGTCCGGAAAAAAACTGTAGATCAAATAGCCGCCATAAGCGTAGTAGTTGAACATGTTACCGGGAAGAGGATTTTTCTTGAGAAACTCGACGGCCCGAACTGGATAGAGTCCACCGTGGAATTTGTATGCAAGGAGGGTTTTGCCAAAAACGTGGCCACCGTTCAGAGTAATCGCAGTTACCACCACTGGCAACGCGAACGGAAGAAGTTGGCTCCTCAGCTTTAAATTAAATGACTGAAAACGATCTACGAATTCGACGACGCGGCGCTGGATCGTCTGAACCAACCAGAGGGACGGAGGATGCCACGCAAAGGTATGATACAAATTGTCCAACCGACGCGCCAGCACAGGCGCCATCAGAATGGCGAAGAGGGGAATATAGCGTTTGGCAACGAGGGAGATATGGATCGAGAATAAGATCACGCCGGCTTCGATAAGAGTGGTTTTCTTCTTCGCAGTTAAGAAGGTGACTACCAGCAGAAGTAGGTAAAGCTCGAAAGATCCGAAGCGATGAAAGTTGGGCGATTGCCATTCCGAAATTTCATTCATGGCTTCGGACGCATTGAGAATCTCTAGAGGGAAGAGCAGGAGGTGATAGCCATAAGGATTTACAAGCGAAGCAAGAAAGCTCGCGATACCGATCGCCGACAGCGACAAAAACTTCTGCTTATATATTGGTGCTTCAGGGCTGCTGATGAAGAGATGCAAAAAATTGCCGAGTCCGTAGATGCCTAGCAATACGAATCCGAGGAGAAAACTGCCGTGGAGATTGGCCCAAAGAATCGTTAGAATAGGAAACAAAAAATAGTGATACCGCTTTGGCTCTTGCTGGTGCGATTCAAGAGCAGCATACCAAATTACGATCAAGCAAAACGATAAGAGGTGAGGCCTTGCCAGCCAATGGATGGATGTTGTGACGGCGCTCAATATCGTTACCGATGAGGTAATGAGAATATTGCACCGACAGGTCTCGACCAATCGAAACAGCAAGACGAAGGTGACGGCGATAACGAAGGCTGAGAACACGACAAGGCCGTTCAGACCAGCGGCGCGGTGAATGGCCCCAAACAAGACATCAGACAGCCACTCATGAGCGATCCAAGGCTGGCCTAATTTGCGATGGGAAAAAATATCCGCCGTAGGCACCGTCATCTGGGTTAGAATGTAATCGCCGGTACGGATATGCCAGGCAGTGTCGGGGTCACGGAGAATGTGATTGCCAAGGATCAAGACCATAAGAAAAATCGAAATCGATATGATCCCTTCGATGGAAGGCAGGAGCCATTGCTCCAATCGTGCAGTGACCGAGTTGGATCGACCTGTGGCGACATTCTCCATTTTCATTCCTGAATCACGAGCTATCTAGCGCGCGTTGCCGATTTCGTCGTGAGCGCCCATCACCGCGGCTTTTGTCCGCAGCCGTAAAATTGGCCGCCTAGCGGCAGCCAGTGCATGCGCGGTTCCAACGCCCTAAAGAGCGCCAGCTGTTTGGGAAAGAAAAGAATAAAGCGGGCGTGAATTTCGCGCAGTTTATGCATGCGATAAAGCCGCGCCATATCGGCGGCGCGGAGCAATGTGACGCCTTGGTCCAACGGGCATCGCTTGACGATCCAACAGGTGAGGGGATTCAAAGCGTTGTGCTCGAAATTGATCATCCATCCTCCCGGTTTTAGAACTCGCGTCATTTCCGTGATCACCTCATGACGCAGCGCCGGCGCCACATGGTGCAAGAGCGACATGGAATAGACCAGATCGAATCGGTTGTCATCGAACGGCAGGCGTTTCGAATCGTTGATTCGGAATACGACACCCGGCAATTCGCGTTGGCGGGCTTGTTGAATCATACCCTGCGAGGAGTCCACTCCGTGAAGTTCTGAGAATTTTCCCTGGAGCATTTGCGCCGCCAGTCCCGTACCGCAGCCCACGTCCAGTGCTGAAAGCTTTCGGGGTTCTAACCCAAGCCGATGGAGATGTTGACAGAGCTCGTCAGCTTTTAGCTGCAGGTAGTACTGAGAACTGTTGCCGCCGATCCATGTTTTTATCGGATCCGCAGTGTAGTCGTCGTAGTGAGCGCTATAACGATCGAAATCGGAAGCCATGCGGGAGTTGCTCATTCGAAGCCCGATGTTTCACGAATCAAATAGAGCGGGCGTTGTTTGGCTTCGTCAAAAATGCGGCCGATGTACTCGCCAAGTATGCCCACCGTGAAAAGTTGGACGCTGCCGATGAGCAAGATTGCAATCATGATTGACGCCCATCCCAGTACGGTTCGATCGGTAAAGAGCTTGGCCCAGATCACCCAAAGGACGAGTAGAACGCTGAGGAATGATAAGGCCAGCCCCATCCAAGTCGCCAGTTTCAACGGAATATCGGAGAAAGAGGTAATGCCATCGATCGCGAATTTCAACATTTTCCAAAAAGGATATTTCGTTGCACCCGCATGTCGCGCATTGCGCTCGTAGGACAAGTAGGTCTGCCTGAATCCAACCCAACTCACCAAGCCACGGACAAATCGATTGCGTTCCGGAATGCTTTTTAGCGCATCGATGACCTTGCGATCGAGCAACCGAAAATCACCGACATTCTGGGGAATCTCGATGCGCGCCAACTTATTGAGAATTTTGTAGAATAGACTGGCGGTGAGGATCTTGAAGGAATTTTCACCGTGTCGTTCCTTTCGCATGCCATAGACCACGTCGAAACCAGAGCGCCAGAGCTGGAGCATGTCCGGGATGACTTCGGGCGGATCCTGTAGGTCCCCATCGATGACAATGCAGGCCCGTCCCTTAGCGAGGTTAATGCCGGCCGTGATCGCCATTTGATGGCCGAAATTGCGCGAAAAATGAATGAGCTTCACCCGCTGGTCGCGTTGTCGCAGCTGCCGTAGCATCGTTTCCGTTTGATCCTTGCTTCCATCGTTGACGAAAATGATCTCAAAAGTTTCCGCTTGGGAGTCAATGACTTTCGAGAGGCAAGCGTAAAACTCCGTCAGGGTTTGTTCCTCGTCATAAACGGGTACGATGACGGAAATGTCGGATGCCATACGGATTGAGTTGCGGCGAAAACCAACAGCTGTTTGATTTGCCACAAAAATTGTAAGGAAACCGCCCGACGCTGTCAATTAAATAAAAAATCGCGTCAAAAAGCGGATTGACACCGGTGCCGCTGCTGTACTAGACAGGCGAACGTCAGGAAGAGAGGAGGATTCGAGATGAACCGCTCGCTAGATTTTCCGTATTCCCCCCTATTTTTGAGGGCCGGCTTCCAGCTCGCTCTCGTTATGCTCCTCATTGCTCTGCTCTTGCCTGCCCGCGTGCAGGCGCAGGCGTTAAAGAAAGTTCCTTTTCCGTTCTCGCCGATCGGTCTTAACTGTCTGCCATGGTTTATCGCCAAAGATGCGCGCATTTTTGAAAAGCATGGGATCGAATTCGACCCCGTCTTTATCGGCGCCTCCTCCGCGCTATTTAATGCCATGCTGTCGGGAGCGGCGGATGTGGCTGGGTCCGGTGGACCTGCGGTCATTTCAAATATTTTAAAAGGGGGCGATATCATTCACATTACCGCGATGGTGCCGCGCTTTACCCAATCGATCATGGTGAAAGCGGAGATTAAGAAACCCGAGGATATGGCAGGCAGGAAAATCGGCGTGAGCCGCCTGGGTACCGTGACCCATTTTGCCCTGCAAACGTTAATGGATGGTTACGGCATTAAAAATGTAACGATTCTCCAGATGGGTGGCCAGCCTGAGGCTTTCGCCGGTTTGAGCCGCGGCTCGGTGGACGGCGCGGTGTTCTCGCCGCCGTATAATTTTCAGCTCAAGAAGCTGGGTTATCATGAGCTGGCTTCGCCGAACGATCTGGCGAAACTCACCGCGTTTATCACCAATGGCATCGTGGCGCGCCGGTCAGTTGCGGAAAAAGACAAGGATACTGTGATTAAGGTCATCAAAGGCACGGCGGAGGCGATAAAAATTATTCAGACGGACCGGGAATACACCAAGAAGGTCATGGGCAAGTGGATGCCCATGAAAGATGCCGATCTGGCGGAAGAGTCGTATCGCTTCGCCACCGAGAATTACGCCAAGGAAGGCCTTGTGCCGGAAGCGGCGCTGCGCGGCATGGTGAAACAAATGGTGCAGAGCAATCTCGCCGACGCTAAAATGGCTTCGACGACGCCGTTGACAGCGTACTATGACAATCGTTACGTCGAAGAAGTGAAGCGGTCGGGATTCTTCGATCAGTTGTGGAGATAATTCTCGGCGGGGTTCAAATAGCTCAAGCCGTTCAAACCGTCGGTCTGATCGATTCGCTGCCGGCTAACATTGTCTCAAATAACTCGGCTTGAAAATTACGGAGATCAAACATGTTATCTGCAATCGTCCTGCTCAACACCGAAAGAGACAAGACCAACAAAGTCGCGGAAGCCCTTGCCGACACTCAGGGGGTATCGGAGGTTTACTCCGTCGCGGGACGCTATGATCTGGCTGCGATCGTGCGCGCCAGCGACAACGATCAACTGGCGAAAATCGTAACGGAGCATATTCGCGCGGTTCCGGGCATCACGGCTTCGGAGACGCTGATTGCCTTTCGTGTTTACTCGCGGCACGATTTGGAACGGATGTTCTCAATCGGTATGGACAAAGTTTAACCAGCGACTGAAAAAGACTCATCTACTTCGTTGCGCTCAATCGTCTCGCGTCAACGTACTGCCGCTGTACGCCTCCGCTCGCCGATTTTTCGCGCGCCTCGTATCTGAATCCTTTTGAGTCGCTGGACTTTTTAACCAACCTTGTCATTTCGAGCGCAGCGAGAAATCCAAGATCCCTCACATACGTTCGGGATGACAGCTGGAGGCTTTCGCGACCCGACAACGTATCTCCACTACGAATTCTGGTGTTCCGAAACGGATTGAACCATTTGAACGGCTTGAACGTTTTGAACGCATCCGCAGCCGATCCGGCTGTCTTGCGGCGACAGGATGTCGAGAGAGAAAATAGTATTGGCTTAACTTCGTCGCATGACCCGAACGATGACCGGGACGATGAGCAGCAGAAACGAAATGGCCAAGATGGTCGCTGAGATCGGTTGCGTGACAAACACCGCGGTGTTGCCTTGGCTGATTGCCAGGGCGCGGCGCGCCTGGGTTTCGGCGAGGGGGCCAAGAATCAAGCCGATCACCGCCGGCGCAACCGGGATGTCCCAGCGGCGCATGACAAAACCGAGCAGACCGAAGACATAAAGACTGATCAGGTCGACCACGGATTGATGCAGGCTGTAAGCCCCGAGCGTAGCGAACACTAAAATGCCGCCGTAAAGCAGCGGCCGGGGAATTTCCAACACTTTTACCCAGATGCCGACCAGCGGCAGATTGAGTATCAGCAGCAACACATTGCCGATATATAGGCTTGCGAGCAGACCCCACACCAGGTCAGGCTGAGATTGAAAGAGCATTGGACCGGGCTGGATGCCGTAGTTCTGAAATGCGCTGAGCAAAACCGCCGCGGTGGCCGAAGTCGGGATGCCGAGCGTCAGCAACGGCACCAGCGCGCCGGTGACCGATGCGTTGTTGGCAGCTTCGGGGCCGGCGACGCCCTCGATAGCGCCCTTGCCAAATTCCTCGGGATACTTGGTGAGGTTTTTCTCGGTTGCGTAGGACAGGAAAGTTGGAATCTCGGCGCCGCCAGCCGGAATGGAGCCGAACGGAAAACCAATGGCGGTGGCGCGCAGCCAGGCCGGCCAGGAGCGTTGCCAATCTTCTTTCGACATCCAGAGCGAGCCTTTGAGCTGTTCCATTTTTTCTTCGAGACGGCTCGAATAAGCGGCGACATAAAGCGCTTCGCCGACGGCAAATAATCCCACCGCAAGCACGACGACGTCGATGCCGTCGAGCAATTCGGGCACGCCAAACGCAAAGCGTGTCGTGCCGGTCTGGCTGTCGATGCCGACGACGCCCAAAAGCAGGCCGAGAAATAGGCTCGTCAACCCGCGCACCGTCGAACTGCCGATGACCGCTGCGACGGTGGTGAACGCGAAGATCATCAGAGCGAAATACTCGGCTGGGCCGAATTTGAGCGCGAGCTCGACGACTATCGGCGCCAGCAGCGTAACAAGCACCGTTGCGATCGTGCCGGCAACGAAGGAACCGATGGCGCTGGTCGCCAGTGCCGGACCGGCGCGGCCATTCTTCGCCATCATGTTGCCTTCCAGCGCCGTCGCGATGGACGCGGATTCTCCGGGCGTATTGAGCAGGATCGTGGTCGTCGATCCGCCGTACATGGCGCCGTAGTAGATGCCCGCGAACATGATGAGCGCGCCCGTGGGATCGAGCTTGACCGTGAGCGGCATGAGCATGGCGACGGTGAGCGCCGGACCGACACCCGGGAGTACGCCGATGAATGTGCCGAGGGTAACGCCGAGGAAGCCCCACAAAAGATTGAGCGGCGTCAGCGCGATGCTAAAGCCGTGGCCGAGGGAACCGAAGGCGTCCATCGACGATCAAATGCCCGCGCCGCCGAGGATCGGCTGCAACCAGCCGGCGGGCAAATTGACATTTAGAAATTTAACGAAAAAGAGAAAGACGGCGAGACCCAGGAGCAGACCGATGGCGAAATCGCGCGGCAGCTTTGCACTGCCGAATCCGCGCGCGACGCACGCCAGGAGCGACGCTTGGGCGAGCACGAAGCCCGCGGTGTGAATTAAAAAAATCTGCGCGATCAGGCCGATACTGACCCAGATAAAACCGCCGATGTGAAAACCGTGCTCGCCACGCTCTGCGGGATCGTCCGGAACGGCGTTGCGCCAGCCGCCGGTGATCGCTTCGTAGACTAACCAAATGCCGAGGAGGATGAGACCGCCGGCGATCACCGCGGGTGCCGCATTGGGCCCAATCCGCGCGTAACCGCCGGCGCTCGATAATTGCGATG
>Ga0065705_10104511_pt1 | contig 13953 bp, 11 predicted proteins | sample SwibulcommuniRL2_FD_59092 | JGI IMG/M metagenome (GOLD analysis project Ga0065705, IMG submission 59092) | Bulk soil microbial communities from switchgrass field near Rose Lake, East Lansing, Michigan, USA - RL2 Bulk Soil v2 (version 2) | ecosystem: Environmental > Terrestrial > Soil >...
CGCCGATGCTGTGGCTCCCCGTGGCGCACGCGGTGCTGACGGCCAGATTCGGACCCTTGGCACCGAACCGAATGGAAACCTGGCCGGAAGCCAGGTTGACGATCAAGCCCACGATGAAGAAGGGTGAGATCCGGTCGGGGCCGGCCTCGAGCAGCGAAGCATGCTGCTTTTCAATCGACGGGAGTCCGCCGATCCCCGATCCGATGTAGACGCCTACGCGCTCGCCGTTGGCGGCGGAAATGGTCAGTCCCGAGTCTTCCACCGCCAGCTGGCTTGCCGCCAGCGCGAAGTGGATGAACCGGTCCATTTTCTTGACGTCTTTCTTGGCGACGAAGTCTTCGGGATTGAAATCCTTGACTTCCCCCGCTATCCGGGAAGGATAGCGCGCGGCATCGAACCGGGTGATGGGGCCGACGCCACTCCGCCCGGCCACGAGGGCCGACCAGTTGGCCTCAGTCCCGATCCCCAGTGGGGAGACCATCCCGATTCCGGTGACGACAACTCTCCGATCCAAACCCTCTCCCCCGCCGGCTCGACGTGCTCGCTCTCAGGCGTGACTCTCGATGTACTTGATGGCGTCCGCCACGGTGGTGATTTTCTCCGCATCCTCGTCGCTAATCTCGATCTTGAACGACTCCTCCAACGCCATCACCAGCTCCACCGTATCCAGAGAGTCGGCCCCCAGATCGTTCACGAACGAGGCCTCGGGGGTCACCTCCTCGGCGTCCACCCCCAGCTGCTCCATGATGATGCCCTTGACCTTTTCCTCCACGGTCATTCCCTGTTCCTCCTTGTAGAATGCTCGATGGGCGTGCCATGCCACGGGACCGCGTATTATACCTATTTCACGTCAGCGCTATCGAACCTGCCGGCCCACGCGGGGCCTCACTCCATGTGCAATCCGCCGCTGATATTGAGCACCGTGCCGGTGATGTAGGACGCGGCGTCGCTCAGGAGAAAGCGGACCCCCTCGGCGACGTCCCGTGCCGTACCCATGCGCCGTAGCGGCACCTGGGAGAGCAGCGCCTCCTTCGCCGGGGCTGGAAGCTCGGCCGTCATGGAGGTCTCGATGAACCCGGGCGCCACCGCGTTCACCGTGATGTTGCGTGGCGCCAGCTCCCTGGCCAGAGCCAGACTGAAACCGATGAGCCCGGCCTTGCTGGCGCAGTAGTTGGCCTGCCCGGCATTTCCCATCAGGCCCACCACCGAGCTGATGTTGACGATGCGGCCCGTACGCGCCTTCATCATGGAAGGGACGACTCCTTTGGTCACCAGGAAGGCGGCGGTGAGGTTCACCGCCAACACCCTGTCCCAATCCTCACGCTTCATCCGGACCAGCAGTCCGTCCCGGGTCACTCCGGCATTATTCACCAGGTAATCCACCTTGCCGATTCTCTGCATGCCCTCGGAGACTCCCTTCTCCAGGGCCGCCGTGTCGCCCAGATCCAGGGGCCACGACTCGGCCCGCACACCCGCCGCGGCGCACTCCTGCCGCGTCCGCTCGAGGTCCTCGGAAGGTCTTGACACGAGGACCAGGTCGGTGCCATCTCCCGCCAGCTGCAGGGCAATTTCCCGTCCGATCCCCCGGGAAGCTCCGGTGATGAGGGCGACCTTTTTCGACTGGCTCACGCCGCTTCCTCCTGGAGCAGCCGAAGTGTCTTCTCCAGCGACGGCGGATCCTCCACGTTGTAGACGCGGACTTCGGAAAGTATTCGGCGCACCAGACCGGAAAGGACGCGCCCTGGGCCCACCTCGACGAACCTTCGCGCACCCAGTTTGTGCAGCTCCCGGACGCAGGCTTCCCAGCGGACCGGAGCGGTGATCTGCCGGATGAGGTTTTCCTTCGCCTTTTCGCCAGAAGTGACCGGCCGCGCGTCCACATTGCCGACGAGTGGACACTGCAGATCCTGAAACGGCGTGGACTTCAGCTCACGCTCGAGGCGCTCCTGGGCCGGGGACATCATCTCGCAATGAAAGGGTGCGCTCACTGGAAGAGGAATAGCCCGCCGGGCGCCACGCGCCGGGGCCGCCTGGATGGCACGAGCCACCGCCGACGAAGTGCCGGCGATCACCGTTTGATCGGGAGCATTGTAATTGGCCGCAGCGAGGACCTCGCCGCGCGCCTCCTCAAGGCATAAAGCCTCCACCGCCTCGGGGGTGAGCCCCAGCAGGGCGGCCATGGCGCCTTCGCCGACCGGAACCGCCTCCTGCATGAACCGGCCCCGCTGGTGCACCACTCGCAGCGCATCCGCGAGTCGGAGCGACGAGGCGCTCACCAGCGCGGAATACTCACCGAGACTGTGTCCCGCTACCCAGGCGGGGCCAAGCCCTTTGAAACGCAGGACACGCTCGCAGGCGATGCTGGTGGCCAGGATGGCGGGCTGCGTCAGCTCCGTGAGCCGCAGCTTGTCCTCGGGTCCTTCGAAGCACAGCGCGGAAAGTGAGAAGCCCAGCGCCTCATCGGCCTCGCGAAACACGTCCCGGGCCTGGGAATAGGCTTCCGCCATGAGCTTACCCATGCCAACCATCTGAGAGCCTTGGCCGGGAAACAGAAAGGCCAGTTCCGGCGAGTTCATCCGTGTCGCCTCAGGATTCGGGTCACCAGCGCAGAAGCGCCGCCCCCCAGGTCAGACCCGCGCCAAACGCGGCAAATAGCAGAATGTCGCCCGGGTGGACCCTGCCGGATCGAACCGCCTCGTCCAGGGCGATCGGTATGGAAGCAGAAGAGGTGTTGCCGACTCGATCGATGTTCAAGTAGACCTGCTCGGGCCGAAGACCCAGACGTGTGCCGACCGCCTCGATGATCCGGCGATTGGCCTGGTGCGGGATGTAGTGGTCGATGTCGGAGGCTGTCATACCGGAAGCGGTGATCACCTCCCGGCTCACCTCCTCAATGCTTCGCACGGCAATCTTGAAAGTCTCGTTGCCTTTCATCCGAATAAAATGCAGTCCGTCCCGGACCGTCTGCTCGGAGGTCGGCAGGATGGTTCCGCCCGCTGGTATGTGGATGAAATCCGCCATCGAACCGTCGGAGCGCAGGCTGGTGGCAAGAATCCCGGCAATGCCCTCCCGCGCCGACAGCACCGTCGCCCCGGCGCCATCCGCGAAGATGATGCAGGTGGTGCGGTCCTTCCAGTCCACGTACTTGCTGAGCAGCTCCCCGCCGATGACCAGCGCGTGCCGGTAGGTGCCGGAGGCCAGGAACCGATCGGCCACCGCCAGAGCGTAGATGTATCCCGAGCAGCCCGCCGCCAGATCGAACGCGGCAGCCCGGCGGGCACCGAGATTCTGCTGAATGGTGCAGGCGGTGGAGGGAATCAGTCGATCCGGAGTCACCGTGGCGCAGAGAATGAGATCCAGCTCCTCCGCCGGGACCCCGGACATTTCCAGCGCTCTGCGGGCCGCCTCGGTGGCATATTGGGAGAGGTATTCCCCCTCCCCGGCGATGCGGCGCTCTTTGATGCCGGTACGGGAGGTAATCCACTCATCGGAGGTATCCACCATCTTCTCCAGATCCTGATTCGTCAGGATCTTGGAGGGCAGCGCCGAGCCGGTTCCCAACACCACCGATCGCAGACGCGGGGTGTTGAGGCCCGCCGCGGAGGAAGACACGGAGGAGCTCATGCCATTTCCGATCGCACGGAGTGGGTGCTCGCCTCGATTTCTTTCTGAATCTGATCGATCACCCGGCTTTCCACGACCTCTCCCGCGACCCGTATGGCGTTGCGAATCGCCCTCGGCGACGAACGACCGTGGCTGATGATGGTGGCCCCCCTGACGCCGAGCAATGGCACACCACCGAATTCGGCGTAATCCACCCGCTTGCGGAATCCCTTGAAGGCAGGGCGGGAGAGGACGTAGCCGAGGCGGGTGCGCCAGGAGCGGGAGAACTCCTGCTTGAGGAAATGGAACAAGGTCTCGGTGGCGCTTTCCACCGCTTTCAGCGAGACGTTTCCCGTGAACCCGTCGCACACGATGACATCGGCGCTCCCGTCGAAGATGTCGTGCCCCTCCACATTGCCGATGAAGTTGATGCGCGACTCCTGCAGCAGTTTGAAAGTCTCCTTCACCAGATCGTTCCCCTTCCCGGCTTCCTCCCCGATGCTGAGCAGTCCCACCCGGGGGGAGGCGACCCCCAGGATGTTCTTCGCATAAATGTGCGCCATGATTGCCCACTGGTGAATATGCTGCGGCTTGCTGTCCACGTTGGCCCCCACATCCAGCCAGACGGTCACGCCTCCCTTGCGGTTCGGCACGACGGCCGCCAGGGCGGGCCGATCGACCCCGGCCACGGCTCCCAGGACGAACACCGCCGTGGCCATGACCGCTCCAGAGTTCCCGGCGGATACCAGGGCCTGGGCCTGGCCGTCCCGGACCAGGTTCGCCGCGACCCGCAGCGAGGAGTCCTTTTTACGTCTGAGCGCCATGGCGGGCGCTTCATCCATAGCGACCGACTCGCTGGCGTGAACGATGGTGAGGGAGGTTTCGCGCGCGCGGTGGCGGTCGAGCTCTCGCTGGATTTCATCCTCACGGCCGACCAGGATCACGCGGCTGCCCAATTCCCGGGCGGCAAGAATCGCGCCCGCCACGGTATTGGCAGGCGCGTAGTCGCCTCCCATCGCATCCAGGGCTATCGCTGGCTTCATGGATTAGCCTCGAAGCGAGAAACTAAAATCCGGAGGTGGGGCAACGAGCGCCCTCAGACTTCCGCGACCTCGATTACGTCGCGGCCCTTGTAGGTGCCACAGTGGGGACAGACCCGATGGGGCAGCTTGTCCTCGTGGCAGTGGGGGCATTTCGAGAGGGAAGGCCTCACGAGCGCATCGTGGGCCCGACGGCGGTCTCTCCGGGCTCGAGAATGTCTTCGCTTGGGATTCGGCATGGTATCCGGCCAGAAAAATGCTGTTAGAGAGTTAGCTTCGAAGTCAACGTTTCAGTCTCTTGGCGTGCCTCCGGGCAGCCACACGGCTCAGTGTTCAGCGCAGCGCCGCAGTGCGGACACAAACCCCTGCAGGATTCCTCACAGAGCGGCTTCAGGGGAATGGTGAGATAGATCTGCTCGCGTGCTACTTCCTCCAAGTTGATGCGAATTCCATCGAATGGCGTAAGCGCGAGATCTTCCTCGACCAGCGCGTGCTCCGACTCCGGTTTGCCCAGCGGACCCGCCCGGAATATCCGGTGACAGGGCCCCTCGAGAGGCTGCCGGAACGGCTCGAGGCAGCGGCTGCAAGTGAGCGAAATCCCCGCTTCAACCCCTCCTCGAAACTCCAGGTCGGAGCCGGCCCGCCGAAGCGTCCCCTTCAACCGGACATCGCCTACCTTGGCCTGCTCCCCACTTCCCAATTGAATGGGCTGGATTTGCAGGACTCGATCGATCTCCAGGCCTTCCGGGGGGATCTTGTTGACTTCAATGAACAAACCCGCCCCTCCGAGTGGCGGGATTATAGCACGGCACCTGGACCTGTCAATATCCGAGGGGGCAGGCAGGTCAGCTTCAGGAATCGACGCCTTTCATCTCCGAGAGCGCTTTTTGGGCCTCGGAATGGGAGGGCATCATCTCGACTACCTTCAGGAAGCTCTTTTTGGCTTTGCGCATGAGGTTATGGGTGCGATAGAAATTCCCCAAATGCACAAAATGCTCGACGTTCCAGGGGTCGATCTCGGCGGCTTTGAGAAGCGATTGCTCGGCCCGCTTCTGCCATCGATAGTCGGGGTTGCGGACCAACGCCTGCCCCAGAAGAAAATGGTACCGCGCATCCGCATCGTTGCCTTTGAGGGCCTGTTCACAATACTGGATGGCGTTGTGGTAGTCCTTCGCCTTGAAATACTCGCGGGCTTTGACGAAGAAATGCTCGGCCCGGCGGATTTGTTCCTCCAGGAGCTCCTGGTTCTGCGTCTTGCTCAGCTCCTTCCTCATGCTGAGGCTGTCGATGTCCAATTTCATCGAGCCGCCGTGCGCACTCCCCTGACGCGCCGACTGCATCTGATTCTGGCTCACGGCCAGGTACGACTCGAGGAGCTTTCCTTCGATGAGCATGAGCTCGTCCCGATAGGCCTCTTGAATTCTCTTCAGGAACCGGGCCGGACGGAATGCGTCCCTGCGGGACTCATACGCCTTTCGCGTGGATTCCGAGTCAGCCCCGGGTGAGATTCCCAGTGCCTCCCACGAAGTTCCGGAAGTCAGGGCGCGACTCATCTCCCTGATGACTTTCGCCTCCTGCTCTCCCCGTTCCCTTTCTTCCCGGTCACCGCTCAGAAGGTTTCTGACCACCAGAGGACCGGCTCCCAGGGGAGGCGAGACTTCGGCGACACCCAGGATGAGCAGGCCGAACAGAAAGCGCAGCGCGTTGTCCTCATCCGAGGGCGGGATCAAAGAGGCGATTTCGGCGATGCTGGTGCTGCCGTCGATCCGCGAGAGCACGAATCCCTGGATGGGGTGCAGCGCCAGCTTGTCGAGCGGGAGATAGAGGTTTTCGCTGAGCTTGAGCTTGCGATCCAGCCGGTGCATTGCCTCCCGAATCGGCCCGAACCCGGCCATGGAGCGAATGCCGCGTATCAGGAACTCGAAAGTCAGGATCACATCGGTGCAGAACGCCTCACCCCCCCCGGGCGGCGTGTCTTGAAACGAGGATTCGCCGGAGTCCCAACGAAAGGTGGAGATGACAACCTGCTGGATCTGCTCGCGGACGCTCTGCTGCAGCTTCTCCAGCGGGACTTTCCCAGAGTCGAACAGCCATTGTGCCAGGGCCCGGTCGTCGCCTCGCGCGCCGGGAATTCCCGAAAGACTCTGCGCGTCCAGGGTGCGCGCGTGGACCAGGAAATCCATCAGTCCCTCGTCCTCGAGGCTGGAATCGGCGAAGAAAATCATGCCGCGATCGAAGTAGATGCGCTTGCGAACTTCGGTGCGTGACAAGGATAAGATCCCGCTTCGTTCCGTCAGGAAGATATCCCTGAACAGCTCGGCGAGAGTCGAAGGTACGAAGGGTCCGTTCATCGGTTTCTCGGGTTACCGAAGCGATGGGTGCGAAGCAACCTCAATGGGATGAGTAAGTTGTAAAACGGAAGCGGATGCTAGCATAGCCATTTTCGGACTGTCAAACAAAAACTCCGAGTTCCCATCCGCAAACCAATGAGTTCGGCTCATATCGGGTTCAATCCCCGCGCGGAAGCGTGAAGCTGAATGTGCTTCCCTTTCCGGATTCGCTCTCGACCCCGATCGACCCGCCATGAGCCTCCACCGCCATCTTGCAGAAAGTCAGGCCCAGGCCGGTCCCGTAGCTTCCGGCACCCCGGTCGGCACCGGCCGTTCCAACCACGAATTTGTCGAAGACGCGGGGGAGAATCTCGGCGGCGATCCCCTCACCCGTATCCTCCACCCAGAACCGTACCTGGTCACCCTGTTCCGCGGCTCCCACCTCGACCCGCCCGCCGGGCGGCGTGTGTTTGAGCGCATTGGTCACCAGATTCGCCAGCACTCTGCCGGTAAGCTCCGGATCGGCGTCGACCGGGCCCGGGACACCCTCGACTCTCAGGTGCAGATCCACCCCCACTTTCCTGGAGAGTCCTTCCGCCTGCCGGATGCAGTCCGCCAGGAGCGACTCCGGTTTCAGAGCCTGCCTGCGGAGAACCAACTTTTCCTCCTCCATTCGGGCCACATCCAGGATATTCATGATGAGCGCCATGAGCTGGCGTGCGCCTTCCTGGGTCCTGGCGAGGATTTCCTTGAAAGACTCCGCAGGCATCCCCGGTCCCTGCAGCTCCAGGAGCTGGAGATTCCCGACGATACCCGACAAGGGATTCTTCAAATCGTGCACCACCATTTGCATGAGCTTTTCCTTGAGCTGCTCGACCTGGATCAGCTCGCGATTCTTGGCCTCCAGCTGGAGCCGGGTCTGCTCGACCTCATCATGCAGTGACTTGACCCGCAGGATGGAGCGCAGCTTGGCCAGCATCTCCATCCGGTTGACGGGTTTCGACAGAAAGTCATCCGCTCCCGTCTCCAGTGCCTGCACTTTCTCTTCCAGCGCATTGAGAGCGGTGACCATGATGATCGGAAGCAGCCGCGTTTCATACTGGCTTCTCAGGCGCTTGCAGACCTCGAAACCGCTCATGCGCGGCATCATCACGTCCAGGAGCACGGCGTCGGGGCTCTGGCGGCTGATGACCTCCAATGCCTGATCTCCATCCTCCGCGGTGATGACCGCGTAACCCGAAGTCTTCAGTATCGACTCCATGAGCCGGATGTTCCTGGGGTCGTCGTCCACCACGAGAATCGTCGAGGGTCGATTGAGGTTCACGAGCTCTCCTTCTCCGCCCTCCCGGCAGGTTCGTCAAGTGAGAATCGCGCGAGAATGTCGGCCACACGCCGGGGAAATCCTGTGCTGTCGATGGGTTTGGGAATGAAACCCACGCAGCCGGCCTCGAGCGCCGACGTCTCATGTCCCATCATGGCGTGGGCGGTCAGAGCCACGGTCGGGATGTCCCGGGTTTCGGGATTCGCTTTTATCCTTCGGGTCACGGCGAGCCCGTCCAGCCCGGGCAGCTGAATGTCCATGAGAATCAAATCCGGACGGATGAAGCGAATGGTATCCAGGGCCTCTTCTCCGCTGGCTGCCTCCAGGACGCGGTAGCCGCGGGCAATCAGGATTTCGCGTGCCAGCTTCATGTTCCCCTGGTTGTCTTCCACGACCAGAATCAGCTGACCCGAGCCCATCGCCGGCTCGACCGCGTCGGGGGCGCTCGGGGCGGCGCCGCTCGAAACGGCGACCTGCCGGCTGCTATCGGGAGTCAGGGGAATCCGGAACGTGAATTCGGTGCCTTTCCCGACTTCGCTCTGGACCGAGATATGCCCGCCGTGCATTTCCACGAAGCGTTTCACCAGGGTGAGTCCCAGTCCCGTCCCCTGATACTTCCGGGCGTACGAGCCATCCACCTGGGTGAAGGCCGCGAAGATTCGCTCCTGGTCCTCAAGACGGATCCCGATCCCCGAGTCTTTCACGGAAACCTCCAGGAAACCGGCTCGACGCGTCGCCGAGAGCTGCACCCTGCCCCCCGCGGGCGTGAACTTCACCGCATTCGACAGGAGGTTGGTGAGGATTTGCTTGATCTTGCCGCGATCGGCGACCACGCCCGCCACCGAGCCATCCAGACTCGCCTCCAGGCGGATCTCCTTGCGCGACGCGTCCACTTTGAGCGTCATCATCGACTCTTCCACGATTTCTCCAAGGTCGATCTCATCCAGACAGAGCCGCATTTTGCCCGCCTCGATCTTGGAAAGATCCAGGATGTCGTTGATGAGCTCGAGCAGGTGCCGGCCGCTGGAAAGGATATCCGCCACATATTCCCGTTGGTCGCCCAGCAACGGGTGAGTGCCTTGCTCCATGAGAAGCTCCGAAAAGCCGATGATGGCATTGAGGGGCGTGCGCAGCTCATGGGACATGTTGGCCAGGAACTCGCTTTTCAGGTTGTTGGCGCGAATCAGCTCGGCGTTGGATTCCTTGAGCTTCTGGTTGAGGATTTCAAGCTCGTCAGTGCGCTCCCGCACCTTTCGCTCCAAGTCCCGGTTCATCCGCTGAATGTCGTCCATGTGCCGCTGCTTCTCCTCCATCTTCTCCACGTAGAGCCGGTAGGAGTAATAGAGCAGTGCCGACAGAGGCAGGCAGAGGAGAAGGCTGTAGATTCCGAAGCGCATGACCGTCAGGGCGAGGAGCATCGCCAGGGCGGCGCCGCCGAAATAGCTGGGAGCGGACCACAAGTACTTTTCCCGCCAGACCTTGGGAACGGACACCCCGGTGGAATATCCCACCGCCCCCGAGACCAGGAAGGTGTTGACCAGGAAGAACCCGAGCGTCGCTGCCAGGAGTGCCGGCAGGTCGCGATCCAATGACAGGCCGCCTTCGCCTCCGCCACCGCACAGCCAGTAAAGCTGGCAGGTGACCCAGGTGGCGATGAGCATTCCGTTCAGGTTGAAGTAAAACCGGAATCCCTCCCAGCGTCTTCTGGGGTACACGGCCATGGAGACCACCGCCGCCATCGCCGTGACGTGCGCTGCGGCCGGACCGAGCAGCAGGAGAGCGGTGAGGATGAAGGGATGAAAGGTGCTCATCTCCATCCGCGCTCCGATCGTGACCGTGTGAGGAGCGGCCACCATGGCCATGGTGGCCAGGACCAGCAGCGGCAACGACAGGACCAACGGCTCCCGGGTAAAAGTCATGCATGCCAGGGTGATTCCCAGGAGGTTGACGCCCAGGAGGAAGAGTCGAAGAGGGCGGGGGTGCCGGTTCACCGACATGCGAGAGCCCCTTTCCCCGGGTTGAGCCGCATGGCCGGGATCGGTCTCAGTTGGCCGACTCGGCGCCGATGCCGTACTTCTTGAGCTTGCTGTAAAGGCTCGAGCGGTTGATTCCCAGGACCGACGCCGTGAGCTTCTTGTTCCAGTTGCATTCCGCCAGTGTCTTCAGGATGTAGAGGCGCTCGTTTTCATAGAGCGAGAGTTTCATGTCGGAACGATCCTCCATGGGTTGGCGGATACCCGTGGGAAGATCGATCAGGGTAATCCACTCCCCTTTCGCCAGGACCACCGAGCGCTCCACGGCGTTTTCCAGCTCCCGGACGTTTCCCGGCCAGGAGTAATCCACCAGGGCCTCCATCGCTTCGTCGGTGTAACCCTGAAAGGACTTGGTGGCCTTGCGCGCGCAATCCTCCAGGAAGCGATTGGCCAGCAACGGTATGTCCTCGTTGCGCTCCCGCAGGGGTGGAATGAACAACGGGATGACATTCAGACGGTAGAAGAGGTCGCTGCGGAACGTGCCCTTCTCCATGCTCTCGGTCAGGTTCTTGTTGGTGGCGGCGATGACGCGGACATCCACCTCCTGGGTCTCCTCGCCTCCCACGCGCTCGAAGCGCCGTTCCTGCAGAAAGCGCAAGAGCATCAGCTGAGTGGCCGGGCTGATTTCTCCGATCTCGTCCAGGAAGATCGTTCCGGTGTTCGCCAGCTCGAAGCGGCCCCTCTTCTGCTTCACGGCGCCGGTGAACGCGCCCTTCTCATGGCCAAAGAGCTCGCTGTGCAGGACGCCTTCCGAGTAAATGGCGCAGTTCGCCTCCACGAAGGGACGGTCACAACGCTGGCTGTTGTAGTGAATGATGCGGGAGACGAGTCCTTTTCCGGTGCCACTCTCGCCCTGAATCAGGATGGTGGAGTCGGACCGGGTGACCTCCATGACCAGATCGTGAACCTGCTTCATCTTGGGACTCTTCCCGAGGATGGCCGAAAAGCCGTAGCGAGCCTGCAGGTCCCGCCGCATCTCGAGGTTTCGGACCTTTTCGTGCTGCAGCTCTTCCACCGTCCGGCGCCGCGCCTCCCCCAGGCGTCGCAGGTGCAAGGCATTCTCCACGCGCCTCAGGAGATCTTCGGGTTTCACCGGCGCGATCAGGAAGTCGTACGCGCCACGCCTCAGGGCCTCCACCGCCGATTCCACCGATGGGGTGGTCGCAGTCAGGAAGACGGGACTGCCCGGATTGATCTCCTTGCTCCGGGAGAGCAGCTCCAGAGCGTCCATGTCGGGAAGCGCGCAATCCACGATGACCAGGTCGCAGCTGCGGGACTCTATCCTGGAAAGAGCTTCGCGCCCGGTCGCCACGCGCACGACTTGATGCCCGGTTCCCGACAGTCCCGCCATCAGGGAGCTTGCGGCTCCCTCCTCGTTCCCGATCACGAGAATCCTTGCGCCGGGAGCATTGGTGCTTTCCATGCCTGATTCCTTTCCTCCGGAACGCCGGCTCCGGAAAGGGTTTGGATCGTCTTCCACCCGCGGGGGCGAAATCACCCTGGACCTGGCGAGAAATGAGCAAGAAGTGTTCCAGAGATTGGACACGGCGGGCCGAGTGGGCTAAGCGCCATGAATGCCGTGCATGACGCGAAGTGCCGCAGCCGGGTGGCGGAAAACTGGCCCTGGAGCGGCGTCAACCGCGCAGCGAAATGTAACGATCGCTCGGTCGCGCTTCCCAGTCAGAAGCCCGACACTCCGGCGGTTTTCTGACGCGAGGGCGAATCGCGGCATGCTATATTGAGATTCGAGTGTATGTTTCCCTTGGAGGTGGAAATGCGGCGCGTTGGTCGGCTCGGAATTCTATGGCTCAGCTGCCTCCTCCCCTTCCTCTTCCCCACTCTCCCCCGGGCCGCCTCCCCTGCGCCGGTGAGCTACTCACTCCCTGACGCGGTTCTCCTCGAAGGCCTCGCGGATCTCCATCAGGGACGCTTCGCGCAGGCACAGCGGAAATTTCGCTCGTACCTGGAAAGCCATCCCACCGATCCGCGCGGGCACCTGTTCCTGGCATTCTGTGAATGGTGGAAGCAGCTCCAGGTCGGCGGCGAAGCCCGAACTCACGCCATGGAATACCACCTGGACGAGGCGATCCGCCTGGCGCAGGATCAGCTGAACCGCTCTCCCGGAGATCCCCAGGTTCTCACCTCGTTGGGCACCGCGCACATCTTCATGGCGCAATACCGGGCTTCCGAGAAAAAGGTCTTCAAAGCCGCCTCCTCCGCAAAAAAGGGGAAGGCCTTCCTCGAAAAGGCGGTGCAGGCGAATCCGGATCTGGTGGATGCCCAATTCGGTCTGGGGGCCTACAACTATTACGCGGACAAGGTCAGCCTTCTGGTCAAGGGTCTTCGCAGCCTCCTGTTTCTTCCCGGAGGCGATAGTGACAAGGGGATTGCCCAGCTGCAGGATGTCGCGCAACGGGGTCGCTATTTTCGAACTGAGGCACATTTGCTGCTGGCGGTGATTTACCAGTCGCGTAACGAGCAGCGCTACCGCCTGGCCCTGGATCACCTCGAGGCGGCGCTCGATCTGAACGCGGAGTCTCCCCTCATCCAGGGCAGCATCGGCGAGCTGCAGCTGAGACTGGCCAACTATCCCGAATCCCATGCGGTGTTCCAGAATGCCATCGCGCGCTGCGCCGCCTCCGCCGATCGGGACCAGGAGGTGTTGGGTCACCTTCTCCAGGTACTCCTCGCCGACTCTCTCGATTTGTCGTTGAACAGCGGCACTGCACTGAACGAGCTGCGAACTTCGATGAAGAACTACTCATTTCAGGCGGATTGGAGATCCCGCGCACTGGGTGTTGCCGCGCGGGCGGCTTTTCGTCTGGGAGATACCGAGTCTCTGGAGCAAATCTATCGCAGCCTGAGCGCGACCCAGGAGGAGCGCAGCGCCCTGCGAACCCGCTACGGCAATCCGACGTGGAACGATCCCGCCTTGGCCCGGTCGCTCACGCCGATACTGTCCAAGATGGAGAGCGGTCCGTCGACTTCTGCCCTGCCCTTGATCACGGCCCTGCTCGAGGAATATCCCGGTGCGCCGGAGCTCCTGTTTCATCGAGGCAGGCTTTCCTTTCAGGACGGCCAATGGGAGGAAGCGCAGTCCTGGCTGGCCAGGATTCCCGAGTCCCCCTCGACGACCGCCCCCTGGATCCTGGGATGGAAGGCGCTCTTCCTCGGCAGGAGCCGGTGGGAGCAGGGATCGCGGGAGGGCGCGCTGACGTCGTACCGGCTGGCTTTGGAGGTGGATGGATTCCGTGGAAAAGATCTTGCCCGGGAGCTGCTGGGTCCCGAGGGTTCCGGTCCACAAGTCTGGCCGAAGGAGATTTTTGCGCTAGGACTTCAGGCGTCCGAGAATTCGCGCCACGTAGCCGCGGGTCTCTCGGTAGGGGGGGATGCCGCGGTAACGATCCACGACGTCCTCGCCGGCGTTGTAGGCAGCGAGGGCCAGGGCGGTGTTGTCGTACCGCTCCAGAAGGAACTTCAGGTGCCGCATGCCCCCTTCTAGGTTCTGCCGCGGATCGAACACGTCTTTCACCTGGTACTGCCGCGCCGTGCCGGGCATCAACTGCATCAACCCCATGGCCCCGCGCCGCGATACGGCGTAGGGATCGAATTTAGACTCCGCCTCC
>Ga0065705_10002184_pt1 | contig 13948 bp, 18 predicted proteins | sample SwibulcommuniRL2_FD_59092 | JGI IMG/M metagenome (GOLD analysis project Ga0065705, IMG submission 59092) | Bulk soil microbial communities from switchgrass field near Rose Lake, East Lansing, Michigan, USA - RL2 Bulk Soil v2 (version 2) | ecosystem: Environmental > Terrestrial > Soil >...
GGCGGGGACCCTCGGTTTCCTGCTGTCGGGCGCCATTGTCATGGTGACGATGACTCAAGGAATTCGCTCGGCCCGCTTGAAACGCTTCGCCCAGCACCGACGCTCTGTCTATCACGTCCTGGGGCAGCTTAGCGTCGCCGTGAGCTCGCGGGCCATGCTGTTTGTGCTGGAGTCGTTAAACATCAACCCCGATTCTGCATATCTTTTTAGCATCTGGATTCCCGTCGTGGGAACTTTGGGGCTGGTGGAATGCCTGGTTTCGAAGCAGAAAAATCAACACTTCAATTGGAGGCTCTATGAACAGGCGGTACATCTTCTCGGCGCTCTTCGCGGTCATCGTGCAGACCTTCGCTGAAACATCCCAATCTCTCCGGGCAAGCCCCTCCGACGCCTTTGTCGCGTCAGCCAAGACGGTGCTTCAGGCGAATCTATTGGAACCCCTGAAGAATAAAGAAGACAAACGTTCCCGGTTTTCGCGGGCGGTGCTTCCGCCGCAGGCTCGGCGAATTCGAATTTTAGACAACACCCTACGTACCGACGGAAGAGGGCAGCCTTTCGTTTCATTCTCCATTGATGAGAGCCGAGGGTTCAGTGGAAGCGGTGACAAAGACCTCGCCGACGCCCATTGGTTGCAAGACGCCATCACGGGTTGCGTCTACCCGCAGACCGGCAAGATCCTGGTCCGGCGCGGCACCGTCTATTATTCCTCCTCGATTTTATTGGGTCAGCAGACGCCGATCGCTCCGCCCGATGTCTGCACCGCGCGTTGATTTTCGACGCAGCCGAGCAAGGCCGTTGTTTGGCATCGGAGACAAATTATCAAATTGTGGCATTTAATATGGACCTGATCGGAGCAATCAGAACATTGGAATCCTACTCCGGAATCTCGGCCTCGACGAGTTTGGCCAGGAGCGCGAGGGATTCTTGCCAACCCAGGTAGCAGGCTTCGGCTGGTATGACTTCGGGCACGCCTTCTTGGACGACATGCAACTCGGTTCCGCAGAATACCGCCTTCAAAGTGAGGGTCGTCACCATTTGTCCCGGCAAGTTCGGGTCGTCGAAGCGGTCCGTATGGCGAATGCGTTCATTGGGCACTAATTCGAGATATTCGCCGCCAAAAGAGTGGTTTTTGCCGGAGGAGAAATTAGTAAACGACATTTTATAGCTGCCGCCGACCTTCGCCTCGAGCTGATGAACCTCGCCGGTAAAGCCGTTCGGCGGAAGCCATTTGACCATGGCTTTGGCATCCAAGAAAGCCCGGTAGATGCGCTCGGGCGGCGCGCGAAGCACGCGGTGTAAACGGATCGTGTTGGTGGCCATTTTCATTCTCCTTTGTCGTCGCTCATCCAAAAATCATATCCTGGGAAAAAACTCCGAACCGGTTGCCAAATCATTCGATTATCTTCACTTAATGAATGGCATCGGAAATTAGAATGATCGTGTTGGCGGACGCCTCGGGGGCGACCCCGCATTGCGGAAAACTTTGGGCCTGGGTTTTGGGGAAGACCACAATTTTCAGATCGGCATTCCTCGGGTGTGCCATGGAAAAAGATTGGTTTTCCGCCGGAGTGGCCGTCACCCCCAGCTTTTTCTCGAAGAAGGCGACCACCGTCGGCACCGCGGCCTGGGAACCATAGCTCCTCCACAAAATATGCATCGTATTGCCACTAACGTGTTGGTCGCACAGGACCTTCCCCTGTGGGTACAAGGGAACATCGCCTAGTTCGGTGCGAGCCCCCGCTCGATAAGCGGGGAAAATGAAAATCCCCGACAAAACAAGGGTAAAACATAAAATTTTGGCGAGAGCGTGCTTCATGGCGAAGAGGCTTTCATCGGATATGCCGGCAAATTTTGCCGGGATCATATGACTTTTTGAGATGAACCGCAAAACGATTAATTTGTCTTAGGCCTATCGACGAAACACCGCGGAGCTTCAGTTCTAAAAAAACAACCGAAGAGGGAGGTAGGAATTCCGGTCGATTCGATCTTCAAACGTCTGAAAATCGTCTTAAAACAATGGGACAAGGCGCTTGCCAGTTAAAATCATTCGTTGAGATTTGAGATTTTTTCCTCGGACATAAGGTTGAGTTATCGTATAAAAATTCAATGATTAAAATACATAGAAATTTCTTTCTAATAATCATTGTTTCTTTTGTTTGGGTTAACCAATCCAAGGCCGAAGAATCGGATCAAATAATAGAAATTCAAAAGCTCAACGCGGCTGCACAGAAATCGCTTAAAAATAAAAAAACGACGGTTTCGTATTTCAAGAATCCCTTTGATGACGACAAGGGAGAAGCATGGCTTCGTTGGGATGGAAAACCCAAGGAGGGTGAATCCTTTGGAGAGTGGGCGAAGGTTTACATGAATGAAAAGGCTTACTATTTTTTGATCAGCGTTGAAACCGCGACGCCGAGCGGTGATTGGTCCTGCAAAGAAGATTATTATTTCCGCCGCGATGAAAGTTTGGCGTTCATTTATGCCGAATTAAGGACCTTCTCCGGTGGGGGCAATGGAGTGTTGGTGGCGAAACGGCAATACTATGCGAATGGGAAGTTGATTCGAAAGACCGAACAGATCTTTGATTTGAAAAATCCGAAAAAGCAACTTCCACAGGACACTGCATATTTTAATAGTGGCTGCCCTGGCATTTATGAAAAGACTCCAAGCCTTGCCGCCTTCTCTTTTTTGTTCTGACCAACCCGAAAATAATTTACTTCCGATATGCCGGATATTTAAATGCAAGGAAAAAGAGATGATAAAAAGATTAACAACCGTGATTCTTATTTTTGGTTTGGCCTTTCTATCGAATGCTTGTCAAAAAAAGGTTATGGTGTTTGACGACCTTTCCCTTGAGGGCGCAAATCGCGCTATTCAAATTCTCAAAAGTAATCAGATTCAAGCATCGCAAGGAAAGATCATTAAGCCTGGATATTATGGACAGAAGGAGGCGACCGCCCATCAAATATTTGTAAATTCGGAAGATGCTCAACAAGCCATGAAAATTCTAGCAGCCCACCGTGCCGAGCTTTCGAATCCCCTCGAAAACCAAAAATGAAGACGAAGTAAACTTAAAGTTTCATTGAAAATAACCTGGCAGACGAAGGTCCGATTTTCGGTCGCAGCTGACTCGCTTTCGGCCGCTTTTGCGGATTTGCAGTTAAATTATCTCGTGATTCTGTCCTTGCAGCGCTTGGCATTCGCCTTGCTTAAGCTCGAGGAATGCCCTCTTATCCCCGCTATGCCATCATCTTCGACCACTCTACTTTCCACCTGACCTGGCAATGCCACAACCGCTCTTGGCTGCTTAAAGACGATTGGTCCAAGCGCCTCTATTATAACCTGCTACTCAAATATAAAGATCGATACCGGGTCTCGATCTATTCCTATTGCTTCATGTCCTCCCATCCCCATCTCACCGGATATTGCGAGGACAAAAAGCTCTTCTCGGACCTGTTTCGCCTGGTGAACGGCTTGTTCGCCCGCATTTACAACAAAAAAACCCGACGCCGCGGCCAGGTGGTCATGGACCGCTTCAAATCTCCCCGCATCGAAAAAGACACCGACCATCTCATGGTGATGTTCTATAACGATCTCAATCCCAAGCGGGCCAAGATGGTCGTCGATCCCAGGGAATATGCCTGGTCTTCCTACCGCTATTACGCGTTCGGAAAGGAAGATCCGCTGATCACGCCTGCGCCAAGTTATTTGAAACTGGGGATGACCGATCAAGAAAGGCGCAAGAAATACCGCGAGATGGTGGCGGAGATCCTGAAGGATGACTGGAAGGAAAAGAAGCCTTATTCCTCGGTGCCGTTTATCGGCGATCCTGCCTGGGTGACGGTGCGCATCGAACTTGCCAGATCCTTAAATCGCATGCTCCGCTTGAGATGGCAGGAAGAATACGCGGCGAAGTTTGGTAACACGTGAGTGCATCCAAGTAAATATACGCCATTGTTATAAGAATTGCGAATTTGAATCCAGAGACTTGGCATTCAATTGGATAAAACAAGGCAGCGTTTCCCTTCATTCTATCTTCTAAGAAGTTAATTGCATAATCCACATTTGCAATGGACACCTGGCAGGGGCATCATGGCCTTTGTCAGTGCGTAATTTCTCCAAATAACTTATTTGCAGTTCATTCGATTGTCTCTCCAGTTTTTGTAGAAATCCTTAAGATCCATTGAGTGCTCCTGGAATTCCTTCGTCTGGCTTGTTTGTCGTCTGGCTTGTTTGTTTTTTAATTCATCGGGTTAAGTGTCCAGGATGTGTAATCGGTACCGATTTTTTTCGGCACTGAAATTTACCGGCTTGGAGCCAGTTGGTGCAGACGGATTGGTGAATCGAGGAGAATTTTCGTGAGCCTGCAAACGCTCGGCGTCCCCGTGCAGCTATATCCCGACTCCGAGGAACAGGTTTCGCCGAAGACGGCCCTCGCACCCTTCCACGACTACGAGGGCGAGGTGTCGAAGAAGCTCCGGAAAGACCTCGAGAAGATCGAGCGGAAGATCATCCAGGGGAAGATCGCCACCGGGTCGCTCTGAGAAAGTCCATTTCTCCTAATTTATAGCCCCCAGCGACCGAAGCACCTGCGTGGCCAATTGTTTGGCATCTTGGGCGGTTTCCGGTTTGGTGTTGAGTCCACCGATCATCGAGGCCATCAGCACACTGCTTTCGTACAGCTCCTGCTTTTTACTGGCGGCCATGGTGCGATAGGTGGGCGATGCGGCGAGGATGTCGTTGATGTCCTGCGCGAACTTTTCCAGAACCGTATCGGAGATTTCTTTTCCCGTATACACCTGGGCACTGACTCCAATGAGAAACATAATCGCATAGGCATCGTTGTTTTTGCGCCCCTCTTTTTCAAAGGAATCGATCATATCGTTAAAGGTTTGCACCAACTGGGCCTGATTTTCTTTCGGGCCTTTTTCAGCATAGACGGTCGGCAGCACTCGTGGTCCTGAAGCAAAATCCGTCGCAGTCAGGGGGTAATGTTGTAATTCCGGAACTTGCGGAACGGCTTGACCCTGCGCGGGCGGAGCCGCGGGCACCCCTCCTTGAGGCGAAACAGCCATAGGCTGGGAAGCGGACCGCCGTGCGCCGCGTTGCGAGGGAAGGGTTCCTAGCAACTGACTTTGGGTGAGTCGCTTCTGCATACTGAAGAGGATGGTGGTATCTAGGGTGCTGGAAAGCGGATTATTGAAACGATTTCCGGTGAAGGGATTGGACCACATGTCCTGCGCCAGGGCTAAGCGGGGACATAAGCCCAGCACCACAAGCGCCAGGGTGAGAAATGATATAAATTTTTTCATAAAGAGGGCCTCCGTGTTGGATCACAGTTATAGGTCAGGCGTTGTCTAAAGAACTTTATCCCGTTGAACAGCTGCAAACCTTCGCTGATGCTTGTGAAGGGGCGGCAAGCCAAGCTAGAAAAAAAATTTCGAAGAAATAATCGGGGTGGCCGGACTCGAACCGGCGGCCTCCTGCTCCCAAAGTATCCCGGGAAAATTTTTACGTTCAACTCCAAAACCGATAACATTCCAAAATATAACGACTTTTCATAGTCCAAAATGGTTTTGGAGACATTATCATTATTAGGTTAATTTGAGGTCAAATAGGTCTTTGTTGTGTAAGGAGGTTGTAATAAAAAATGGGTGGCGGACTCCTGCTGAATGAAGCCGAAAATATCGATTTTTGCAATCCAGGCGTGGATGCAGGGGGTCGCCAGAATTTTCCAAATCGCCAGATTCTTGTAATGGGGTTATAATAGGGTTGTAATAGACTTTTCTCGATCGTTGGCTCCAAATTTCGGTGGCTCATCTCAATGGAGAAATGACATGGCGAATCCAGCAAAGAACACGATTTGTCTTTGGTACAATGGCGATGCCGAGGAGGCCGCGCGGTTTTACGCCAAGACTTTTCCCGATTCCTCCGTCGGCGCGGTGCACCGCGCACCGGCAGACTTTCCATCAGGGAAAAAGGGGGACCTCTTGACCGTTGAATTTACCGTGATGGGCATTCCCTGCCTCGGGCTCAACGGTGGACCTGCGTTCAAGCACAACGAAGCGTTCTCGTTTCAGGTCGCAACCTCTGACCAAGCCGAAACGGATCGCTACTGGAACGCGATTGTCGGCAACGGCGGCCAGGAGAGCGCGTGCGGCTGGTGCAAGGACAAATGGGGATTGTCCTGGCAAATTACGCCGATCGCCCTAACGAAAGCAGTCACCGATCCCGATCCCGCTGTAGCCAAGCGCGCGTTCGAGACGATGATGCAGATGAAAAAGATCGACATCGCTGCAATCGAGGCGGCACGTCGCGGTTGAAATCGCATCTATTTCCGGCATACCCGAACAGATGCGATGATGATTAGCCAGGCGCGGCACCTGACCGGCGGGGTTTCTCCTAGCTGCTCCTCCACTTCCTCCAGGGTTCCATTCAAGGCGCAAATCAACAACAAGCAGTTGTCCCCTCGCCGAGGTACCTCTATTTAAATAATCCTGAAATCCCCCAAAAGAACTCTTACTAACGAATCCTAATAGATTGAAAATTAATTAACTTTTAACCAATAATTGAATTTTGCCGTTTATTATGTACAATATTTACGAGAGTACTCGGGCTGGGCTATTCGCCATTCATAGAGGGATTCAGTATGATTCAGAAATCTGCCTCGGCAATTTTAGCTCTGGCGTTCATTCTGATTTTCACGGGAAGAGCGCGAGCCGATCTGGATTGTAGCACTGTGGCGGAAGGCTCCGTGCCAGTCTCCTTCACTTTCAATTCCTTAATTGAACATACGGAAAAAAACCATGGCAAAATGGTCCTGTTTTACGAGGAAAGCGTGTGGGATTTGGGCGGTGAGTTAAATGGCACTGTCACCTCTTTCATGTCCGTCGTGAGCCAGCCAGCGAGCACAATCGCCTACGGGAAGACCATTGGAACGAGCATATCTTATCAAGAGCTTTCCGGCGGGATCTCCGGAACGTTCATTGGGCGTTCAAGGCCAGACGACGCCTCCGAAGAAGATTGGGACTACGAGGAATATGATGTCTGGCAAGGCAAGGGAGAATTATCCGACCTAATGATCAAAATCTACGTCCCCAATCAGATCGTTTCCGAAAATAGTGAAGGCAATCTAGTTTACTGGAGCTGCGCGACGATCCAGTAGCCAACTGTCGGGACTTAAAAATTCGAAGGCTACGGAGAAACAGTCCGCAAAAATTGACCGAGGCATAAACACTCGTGGAGCGATGGGTGTCTTCTGCGATTTCGAGATCATGAAAGACTCTTACCCCACCCGTCGGATCCCAAAAAAAATGGCGGCGAGCAGGAACGGTCGCCGCGACCTTTCTATGTCTGCCGAGAAGCGGCCATGCCAGGGATAAGGCCGCTCCGGATTTCCGGCCGGTGCATAGGGTCCTCGACAAGACTTTGGAGCCGCAGTCGGACGAAATCATCGATTGTCACGGCGGTTCGATCCTGCCCCGCAAGCTTGCAGAGGCAAATCGAGGTTTGTCCGTGCCCGATACCCTGATTCACCTTGGCCAAGGCGTAAAGAATGCCCAGATCCTGAACTGTAGGCTCGAAGCGACTTTCCCGATCCTCATCACCGGCGGCAAAGGTCATCGAATCTCCGGAAACGACATCCGTTCAACCTCAAACTCAGTATTAGTCTTTAATGGTGAAAATGTGATGATCGACCACAACCGGATGCGCTCCATGGGGATTAACGTGGAGATCCGGGGAGGCAGCAAGGATACCTTGGTCCAGGGCAATCTGCTTGAATACCAACCAGGGGGTCGCGCCGCCGTTGGGAGTCCTGGGCTTGCCATCGGCGAAGATCCCGGGGAAGCGGGGCGTGGGGTGTATGCGTTCGCTGTACCGGGAGTGAATTATTTCGTCATCAACGATCGGTTGATCCAGATTCTCGCGTATGCGGAAACGCGCCTTACCGGGACGAAGGTCCTCGAGAACACCATCGATTTGCGGCCGGGTTCCTTTGGCGGGTTGGGAATCGTCTTCGCCACGCGTTCGAGAGACTCCCTCGCGGAGGGCAACACGATCTTTGGAGGTGATATCGGGCTGGGGGTCTTCGGCGTGCCTGACGACTGGGTTTTCCACGAGCCGGGGGTGTGCAGCGGCGACCCGGATATTTACTGCATTCCTGAAGATGGCGTGTGCGAGCTCATTGGCGCCGGCGAGTGCGTCGGATCGAACGAGGTCCTAGGTGGCGGTCGCGTATTCGACTCGACCTTCATTGACAACCGGGTTTCCAGTGCGGGAGCTGGGTTTCTGGGGGGATTCAGCGAGGGCTTGATGGTAAAGAATAATCACCTCGAGCAAGGCGATGTGGGCATGGTGCTCAACGGGTATGCTTTCGAGAGCACTACGACAATCGAAGGGAATATCGCCTCGAGAAACCAGGTCGGCTTGCGCCTTGAGGACGAAGGTTTGGTTCCGAATCCCGCACTCAACCTTAGTTACAACGACTTCGGCGACAACAACCAGGCTTTCGACGCCCATGAAATCGTCTACGATTCCGAAGGTGAAGTCATCGATTTACTGCCGTTCTTAAAGGAGACGACTTTTTCCCACAACTGGTGGGGCGGCAAATCCTGCGGCTTTCCGCAAAACCAAGAGCAGTGGCCCAATGTCGATGATCCGACCGCCGCCGCCGCACCCATCGCCGCCGCGTGGCAGGCCCAGGAGGCCGACGCCGTGCCTCTCTGCGATGCGGATTAATGACCGAGATGGTGACGAAGAAAAGAAAATATCGGGTTGGCCGGACTCGAACCGGCGGTCTCCTGCTCCAAAAGCAGGCGCGCTACCAACTGTGTTACACCCCGTCGCCCTCAACTATTCAATCAAGTGGGATAGTTTGCAATGAGTTTCCGAACTGGCAACCTTGCGCCTTAGCCCCATCCTTCATCAGAAACCAATTGAACGACCCGCTCCCGGATTTGCTCCCTGATATTGCGTATCGTTGAGATGGGTTGGCCCTTCGGGTCTTGCAAAGGCCAATCGACGCGCTTGAGTCCGGGGATAAAGGGGCAGGCCTCGCCGCATCCCATCGTCACAAGCAAATTCACCCCTGCGGCGAGCTCCTCAGTTAATTTTTGGGGAATGGCGGAGCTGAGATCGATCCCGACTTCTTTCATCGCCTCCATGACATCAGGATGGACCTGCTTCGCCGGATTTGTTCCCGCGGAAATCGCACGAGCTTTCAAAGGATCAGCCATCGAATTAAAAAAAGCCGCCGCCATTTGGGAACGTCCCGCATTATGAACGCAAGCGAACAGAATAGTCTGGACGGAAGACATGCCAGCTGCCTTATCCCGTAATAGCGGTCACGCTCCCGGTCAAGCGCCATTGCCCTTCGACCTTTCGCCAAAGGCGGAAAAACCTTAGGGCGAAGCGCTTGTCCTTCTGCTGGTATTCCGCCCGGCAGCTGGTTGCGGCTTGGCACTCGCCCAGGTCCAGGAAGACCCTTTTGCTCAGGCTCACCGCGTCGAATTTTTGCTTCATGGGAGGTCGGTGGCCTTCGAGGATGAAGGTCTTGGTGACGTGCTGTCCGACGGGGCCGATCATCAGCATTTCCTCGGCGAGGTACTTGTCCAAAATGGCGCTGGTGTCGGGCTCGGGACTCTCGTCCGCGTCGCAAAGCTCGTCTTCGATGAATTGGATCTCGCTTTCGTTGAGTGTCATGGGCGGGAAGTTTACCGATTCCGCCGAAAGATTCCATTCAATTCCGAAACGGGAAAAAACGCTTCGTGACCCGATTCCCTCCAAAGTTCGCGACAAGAATTATTACGAGGCAGTCTTTGTCCATTGCAGCGAGGCTCGCCAAACTCCCGACTACGCGCTGATGGAAGCGATGAACATGAAAGCGACGCTGCGAATGAACCTGTATGAGTTGTTCTGGGCAAGAGAATTTGGCCGGCCTTGAATTCGAAAAATCACGATATTTTTATCAATGCCAATCCGGGTGAAAACATTTCAGGCTTCGAAAAGTGCCGCATCCCGAGCGGGTTGTTTGATTATATGACAAGTCACGGGACCCAGGAGGTTGTGATCATTCCTAAGCCGGAGATGTAAAAGCATCGCGAGTCGGTGCATTCAATTTTCTATGTTGCACCCCTCGTTGCCGAAAAACTAAAAACGGGATCAAGCAATGTGAAAAAGCGGAAGTTGAATTTTAAGTCAGTAAAGCGCCTAATTGTTGGAACAACCCTTCATTTGGCGACATTCATTAAGTTATTAATTTAATTGTCATTTATTTTCATATGTGAAAAATACTGCATTTTATACAGATACTTACCCCCATTCGATTTCCCCCAAAAATCGATTTTTTGACTCTAATTGCAATAACTTAAGCCATCTTACCGTCGCTGGCATGGTGATTGCTAGGATTGATGCTGGGATTTAGAAGGAGGCACGGATGGGCGGTTCAACAACCATTAAAGTGGACAGTAGGGATTTATCGAAGGGATTCGATGAAAGCCAAAATGGCTTCCAGTTTGACAATCTGAGAATTATCGACGCCAACCACAACCAAAGATTCGACAAGGACGAAGATAAAATCATCAAAGCGACTTCCGACGGGAAAGCGATTGCTCTTGACCTCGATTCTCCTGATGTAAAAAATTTTGAAAAGAAATATAAAATCGACCTGCATTCCAACCGCAAGTTCAATTTGTTCCCCTTGAAACATTATGCCTTACGACTCGACGATGCTCGTCAACATGCGAATGCAGGAGACATTAAATCCACGGAGCTTGAAATTAGAAGAGCTCATACCCTCGCAAACAGTGCAAATATTAAATGGGACACCGAATTAGAAAGGGAAATTATCACCAAGGCTCGGGAATTATCGTCCGTTTCGAAAGAAAGCGCCCCGACACTCGACAAATACATTAGGTATGCCCATTTAATTTTCTTCTCATTAATGGCGGCAAAATCTGGAAATCACTCTGACACGAGTCATCTTTTGAGCCTGGGTTTCACAAGAGCTCAAGAATGGAACCTGCAGTGGGATAGTGATTTGGAGCAAAAGATCTTAAAGCTCGCATATCAGCAAGGCGCTGTCTTGGCATTCCAGAAGGCCGAAATAGCGGCGAGCAACGGATACGGCACAGAATCCTATTATTTAGCTAAGGCGGCGCTTTGGAATGCTAAAATAGCCGCGGGGATCGACAATCGGGACCAAGTCGATCCCGCGTTATACGATCCTAAGCGGGCTGCGGCCCTTGGGCATAAAGCCTACCAAAAGGGGATCGAAAAGCGATTGGAGATTGCGAGGCAAGCTGGAGCCGAGGGAGATAAAGAGGTTTATGCAAATGCCATGTCGAGCGCACGCCAACTGGCAAAAGAGGCGAAGGCAAATTTCGATTTGGAATTTAAAATTGAACCGCCCGAATTGAAAAAATTCCCATCAGATTTCCTCACCAATTTTGGGGAAATAGGCAGTGTGCCAAGTGCTCAAGATCGCGTTCTTTTTAGGGACATGTTGGAGGAAGCTCGGAGTTTAGCGAATGTCGGAAATATCGCTGGAGCCGATGTGATCCTCGAAAAGGCGGAACATTTCGCCATTCGAAACGGGATTCCTTTCTGGGATTCCGAAGCGATATTTATCAAAGATCAGGCAAAGAAAAATAACGATCAATTTTTTCAGGACCTCGAACGTGCGGTTTCCACTGGGTGGGAATGGAGTTTGCCTTTTTAATTTCTGGCCAACCGGAGCCCTCGGGAAACACACCCTACCAGGTACATGTAGAACTGCTCGAAAAACAAAATACGTTTAACTCTAATTCACAAAAATTGAGGAAAAATTCGAGGGAACGAATATTCTGATATGCGATGAACGAATAAAGTCACAGAAAAAATAATCGGGGTGGTCGGACTCGAACCGGCGGCCTCCTGCTCCCAAAATCAAGACAAGCTTTTTACCACTAATTTTTAGATGCAAAATAACCAATAAAATCATGGCCAAATTTAGTGATCATCACCGCGGTGATGGTCATTATAAGGTCAATATTGGGTCGTTTTGGTCTTTTTCAGTGGTAATATAGTGGTAATGGGTAATCACTCCAACCATCCTGCTCAGCTGCAGGAGGTTTCTGAATATTTCCTGAATTTTGATCCCTAATTGTGGTGATGAATTGGATTTTCCATTTCTTGCGAACGATGGGGAAATATGTTGAGAAAATTACCATTGAGCTAAGCAATGAAACTCGACTGCCAATCTTGCAAATCGCGCCTGTTGGGAGTGATGTGCAACCTTGAAGATTCTGGGATTCAAGATTGTAATCTTCATAAAACGACCAATGTTTATCATAAAGGCCAGGTGATTTTTTACGAAGGGAACCAAGCTTATGGCCTTTACTGTATTTTTTCGGGAAAGGTGAAACTCTATAAAAGCGGCGTCGATGGAAAACATCAGATCATTCGAATTGCGGGTCCGGGCGACCTCTTGGGTTATCGATCCCTCTTTGCGGAGGAGCCATATTCCGCTACTGCGGAGGCTTTGGAGGAAGCGACCATTTGTTGTATGGACAAGAATGCCTTTTCCCAGATCCTTCCCAGGCACCCCGAACTGGCCGTCAATATCATCAAAAAATTAGCCAAGGAATTACGGGCCGCAGAGGATCTGGCGATGAGCATCGCCCACAAGTCGGTTCGCGAACGAATGGCTGAGCTTCTTTTAATGTTGAAAGACACTTACGGCATCGCGGGCAAGAAAGGGATTCGAATCGATCTTCACCTCACCCGTGAAGAGATGGGGGAGATGATTGGGATCACGCAAGAAACGACGATCCGTCTTCTCTCGGAATTCAAACATGATAAAATCATTGCTGTCGAAGAAAGGGAGATCACCATTCTCGATCCCAAAGCCCTTCTAAAAACCGCACGTATTGAAGTTTAAACAGTCCCCCGAGACATTCTGCTGACGAAGATCATGCCTTACCCTGCGTTTCGTCATTTATTAATGAGGATACACTTTATATTTTTATTCTGAATGGATGAAAATATCCTGGCAGCTTTAATGAACCAGTGGGAGGCCCTGTTCCGAGCAGGGCAACCCCTCCTCTTTAGAAAAGGGCAGGTTTTCTTCTACCAGGGCCATCATCCCTGCGGCCTATTCGTCCTGAGGGAAGGGAGAGTGGATTTCAGCGGTGACAACTGTCATCGGGAGAAAGAACATCAGTGGGATTCTCCAAATGGCGTGGCCCTTGGCCTGAACCCTTTTTTTGATGATTCCCCCTCCTGTTGCACCTGCACGGCCAATGAAAATTGTCAGGTGATTTTTATTTCAAAAACCCAATTGATCCCATTCCTTTCAATAGTGCCTGACGATGATCATGCCCTTTAATGACCACGGTCATTCCGAGAAACGGATTAGGAAAGTAGGTTCTTTTTAGCAACTGGGAGCGTAATGAAGGTCAGCTTCCGTTTAAAAGGAGGCCGAAAATGATGTTCCAACTCCACACAGCCTATGCGACCGAACTGATCGCTTTGGCGGCGGGCATTGCCTTGCTGGTTTGGGTAAGCCAAAAGGAGGTTAAATGTGCGGCGGCTGCAAAAATCGCTGGATACTTTATCTTGGTGGCCGTCTTGTTAAGCATGTTGTGCACCCTCTATTACGGAATTCGCTACTGGGAAGATGGATATTTCCGAACGCCTTACGGACCTCCTCCCGCGACGGGTATGGGAGGCATGGGAATGATGGAGGGCAAAAAATGTCCGATGATGGAAGGAATGATGGGAGGCAAAACTACGGAAGAAAAGGGAGCGGAAACCCAACCCTCCAAAAACGACCACGAAGCGCATCATCCTCAATGAATTTTAGGCGATTGCATGATTTTCCTTCGCGCCTGGTAATTTTTGCGGGAGGATACATCAAATGTTTTCCCGGAAAAATATAACCAGAGCTTAACAAGGAAGAATTATGCCC
>Ga0065705_10104512_pt1 | contig 13944 bp, 19 predicted proteins | sample SwibulcommuniRL2_FD_59092 | JGI IMG/M metagenome (GOLD analysis project Ga0065705, IMG submission 59092) | Bulk soil microbial communities from switchgrass field near Rose Lake, East Lansing, Michigan, USA - RL2 Bulk Soil v2 (version 2) | ecosystem: Environmental > Terrestrial > Soil >...
CCGCGCCCAAGACCGGCGAGCGCTCCAACTTCTTCGAGGACGAGGACCGCATTCCTGACGCCGTGGAGAGCGCGCCGGTGGTTCCTGACAAGCAGCCTGCCGGCGTCGCTCCTGCGAAGGACGACGACGCGCTGGACGAGGACGCGCCGCCCGCGCCGGACAAGCCCACCGTTGCCGACAAGCCCGCTGACAAGCCCGCTGCCACAGCGCCCAAGGACGAGCCGCCGCCCGAGCCCGTGTTCCGCACCAACCGCGAACTCAAGAAGGCGTACGAGGCGAACAAGAAGGTGCTCAACACAACGCAGGCGCGTGCCGCCGAGCTTGAAGCCCGGCTCGCCGAGCTTGAGCAGGTCGCCAACACCGCGAAGGGCGACACCGGCCCGCTCGCCGAACAGCTCGCCGCAGCCCAGAAGCGCATCGACGAGTACGAGGGCAAGATGCGCCTCAAAGCCTACGAGGAGAGCGACGAGTTCAAGACCAAGCACCTCGCGCCGTTCAAACGCGCCGAAGCCCGCGCCTTCAACGACATGAAGCAGCTCGAATACATCGAGGGCGTGGACGAGACGACCGGCGAAGCCCGCATCCGCGCCGCGACCGAGAACGACTTCATCGAGCTTTACAACCTGCCCACCGGCAAGGCGTATGCGTTCGCCAAGCGCGTCTTTGGCGACTCGGCGCAGCTCGCGATGAACCACTACCACACGCTGCACACGGCGCAGGACGACATGCGCGAGGCCATTGCGGACTACCGCACTCGTGGCGCGGAGCAGGAGAAGGAAACGCAGGCGCGCACCGCCCAAGAGCGCGAAGCCGCCGACCGCATGTGGCGCTCCGCCAACAGCGACCTGCAAGCCCGCTACTTCAAGGAACTGGGCGTGGACGCCGACGACGCCGAGACCAAGGAACTGCTCGCCAAGAGCTACAGCACCGTGGACAAGCTGTTCAGCGGCAACGGCAGCATGACGCTCGCGGAAAAGGTCGGCTTGCAGGCCAGCGTGCGACAGCGTGCCGCGCTGTTCGGCGTCACCCGCCGGCAGCTCGTCAAGGCGCAGGCCGAACTCGCCGAAGCCAACAAGACCATCGAGGAACTGCGCGGGTCGTCGCCTGGCAAACCCAAGCCGAAGGCCGACGCCGCGCCCGTGGGCGAGTTTAAGGACATCGCCGACGAAATGGCCGCCTACCAGATGGAGACATGAGCGCACCTCAAGGAATAGGTTGGGCCAGTTCGCAGAATCGCGTACGCGCCGAGACGTTTGTGCGCGATGACGTGACTAGACGGCAAATCGTGGTCGAAATCGAGGTATGCGATATGGACGAGCCGCGTGAAAATCTGGCCATGCGCCGAGCTATGGAAGCGGCTGATCGCGCCATTGGCAGAGTGCAAGGCTTGCCCAAGGAACAAGTGGAACGCGAATGGCGGGCGTGTTTGGACGAGTTCAAACGTTGCAAAGTGCGCTTCATTCCAACGCCTGACGCCTCCCAGATGGAGACCTAGCGCGTGCTGCCGCTGCACATCGTCACGCTGGCGCTCAACGCGCATCCGCTCCTGCTCATCCAGCTCAGCAACCTGAACCGTTGCCCGGTGCCATGGACGTGGCACATCGTTCACGGGACGGCGGCGAACACCGGCTCAACCGCATGGTGCAGGCGCATCCCCTCGCAACTGAGCACCGACGGCACGACGGAGCTGCTGCGAACTTGGCGCGGTCATCCCCGCATCCGAATCTACGAGCGCCCGGTGTGGCACGGCGGCAAGGACGAGATGTTCAACTACGCGCTGGGGCACATCCACGAGCCGTGCGTTTTGCTACAAGCGGACGCCGACGAGATATGGGCGCCCATGCAGCTTGCCCGCCTTACCGTGCTGGGCGAGCGGTACGGCAGTGCGCGCTTCTTCTGCCAGTACTACGTCGGTCCGAACATCGTCATTACCAGCGAGCACAGCTACGGCAACCGACCGGGCGAGTGGATGCGCATGTGGCGCTTCACGCCGGGGCAGACGTTCAAGTCGCACGAGCCGCCCGTGCTCATCGGCGCAACGGAGCCGTGCGCAAGCCGCGACTGGACACGCGCTCGCGGACTCGTCTTCCAGCACTGGGCGTGGGTATTCGAGTGGCAGGTCGCGTTCAAGGAGCGTCTATACGGCTATCGCGACGCGCTACGGCACTGGAAACGGTTGCAAGCTAACCGCGACTGGCCTGTGCGCGACCTGCGCTCATATTTGCCATGGGTCGATGCGGGCGTCACGGCCGACTTACAATGGAAACCCTCTACCTTGCCCTTGGGCGCAACGGCGACATCCTCGCTGCGCTCCCGCTTGTCCAGCACCAGCCCAACGCCAGCCTGATGGTGTCGGCGGAGTATGCGCCGCTGCTCGAAGGCACCAGCGTCACGCGCATCCTGTGGACCGGCGACTGGCGCTGCGTCCGTGCCGCCTACGAGAGCGTGAAGGGCGGCTGGAAGCGCATCGTCGTGCTGCAACAATACAGCATCGACGGCTGGCCCTCGTTCCACGGCACCGACAGCTACGTCAAGGACATGTACCGCGTCGCCCGGAAGCTGTCGCACTTCCCGTTGCCGCTACGGTTCGACCGACGCTCGCCGGAGCGCGAAGCTCACTGGATCGCCGGACTGCCCAGCGACAAGCCGCTCATCCTCGTCGCGACGTGCGGGCTGTCCAGTCCGTTCGCGATGTGCGAGGAACTGCGGCACCTCGTCCAGTCGCGCTTCCCCAACGCGCACGTCATCAACCTGGACGCGATTCGCGCCGAACGCCTCTACGACCTGATCGCGTTGCTGGAACGTGCGGCGTGCCTCGTCACCATCGACAGCGCACTGTTGCACCTCGCGCAGGCCGTTCCGAACCTGCCGGTCGTCGCGCTCATTGCCGACCGGCCAACGCTCTGGCACGGTAGCCCGCAGTATGCAGGCCAGTGTCTCCGCGTCCGTTACAGCGACTATGCCAAGCGCACCGGCGCAATCGTCGAGGCGATTGGTGCATGTCTGGTCGCGGCGCCAGCGGTGGGGGCAGGATGAACGCAGGCACCTCGTGGCGCAGGCGAGCTGGGCGCGTGAGTATGGCACCGGGCAATGGCTCTCGCTGCCCGTGGACGACGCTCAGCTACGGCGCAACGCCAAGAGCGCACTGCGCGACCCGCGCCGATTGCCCTTCCTGCGCGACCTGCTCGACGCCGCAATGCGACACGCCACACCCGCCGACCTAGTCGTGTTTACCAACGACGACGTGCTGTTCGCGTGCGGCCTCACCGAGACGCTGTTCCACGTGGCACAAGCCGCCTTCGCATCGCGGCACGAGTTCATCCGGTTGCCGACGCAGCCCACTTGCCTCGACATCATCAGCGGGCGCAAGCACTGCGGCTGCGACCTGTTCGCCATGACCCCGCATTGGTGGCGCACGCATCGGCGCGATTACCCCGACATGGTCGTGGGCTGCGAAGCGCTCGACCTCGTCATGCGCAAGCTGATGCTCGCCACGGGCGGCATCGAACTACACGCCGCACTCGCACACGAGGAGCACGCAAGCTGGTGGATCACGCACCGCGGCGACCCGGCCGCACATCACAACCGCAAGCTCGCCTCCGACTGGCTTGCGCAACGAGGACTCCCGTGGGAATGAGAATCTGGGCGTGGGCAATGACGTGGTGGACCGATGCGGCGGACGCATCGCGCAAAGGCGACGAGTGGCTCGGACTGCGGACGTGGCACGAGCGCGTCCAGCGCTACTTCAAGCCCGCGCACTGCTTCCTCGCGTGCGGCACATGGTCGGAGCCGCGTTTCTCGCCGTTGCCGCTGGACGTGGTCGTCGTCAACGCCGGGCTCCCGTTGGGCACGCCCTACGACATCTACTACACGCAGCTCTCCGGGTGCGGTTTCACTGCCGCGATGGCCTACGCCTTGAACCGGCGCGATGCGTGGGACTTGCTCGTCTTCCTCGACACCGACGTGCTCGTCGGCGCGGTGGACTTCGACGCCTTGACACGCGACTTCATGGGGCGCGACGAAGTGCTCCTCGGACAGGGCTGGTGGAACGGCATCGGCGGCCCGCTCTACATGTGGAAGCCCGCCGGCGCGGTGAAGCTGCTGCACAGTCGCGTCCGCGCCAACCTTCTGCCCGTGCCCGCCAACGCCGACGCTCCCAAGCCCATGCTCATGGAAGACGAGCTTGCCGCAATCTACGCCGGTTGCTGGTGGAACCCGTGGCCCGATAACAAGCGCGCCATGCGCCAGGACTACGGCCTCATCGACCCCGAACGCGACAACGCCGTAGTGCTCAAGTGGCCCTTCGTCAGCCGCCCGGACCCCGCCATCGCCGAGGAATACGAGCGCACGCAGACGGTGCTCGCAAAACCCGTTTCGCCTTGAGTTCGCGGACAATTTCTGTCACACTTCGCAGCATCGCCACGACCTTTCTATACGCACTCACCGACCCGCGCCCCGGCGACACCCACGTCTATGTCGGCAAGTCGAACGATCCCAAGCACCGAAACCACGAGCACTCTTGGGAGCGCGACAACACGAACAACCGCAAAGCGAATTGGCTGCGCTGCCTAAAGCGCCTTGGCCTAAAGCCCGTGCTTGAGATTCTGCGCGAGGTGCCCGTTGACGAGTGGATCAAGTGGGAACGCGATTACATCCACTGGTACCGCGTGCTCGGCTGGCGTGTCGTCAACACGACTGAGGGCGGCGAGGGATTGCAAAACCCGACGCCTGAAGTGCGGGCAAAGTGCGGCGAAGGGTTTCGCGGTCGCACCCACACACCTGAAGCGCGGGCGGCAATCGGTGCTGCCGCTCGCGGTCGTCCACAATCCGCAGAAACCCGTGCTCGACAAAGTGCGGCTAAGCGCGGAGTGAATCATCCCATGTTCGGCAAACGGCACAGCCCAGAGCATTGCGCCAACATCAGCGCGGGCAATCCATGGAAGGGAAAGCGCATGAGCGCCGAACGTCGCGCACGTTATATCGAAGCCCGCAACCGCAAGGCGACGTTGACTTCGCAGGATAGCTGTGCTTTCTTGTTCTTGTAGCACCCCGCTACAAACCCGACTCACGCGGTTCTCACTGGTCGGTTGAGACGGACGGCGCGCCGATACAGCACCAAGCCTGCGGTTCCTCTGAGCCGCTAACGCAGCGAACGCTGCTGGAGACGGCATCCCACGTAAGCTAACTTGCACGCGCTCGCGCTCAGTTCGCGTCCCGTGCGTAACTCGTTGATCGCTATGTGGAACTGCAGCGCATTTTTTGATTATTTGTTCGACCGTACGCCTCACTGGGATGCCAAGGTGGAGAGGGATTGGTACCCGACGGACGACGCGTGGGTGGGCCAGCTTGAGATGGAGCAATGGGAACCGCGAACTGGCACGAGCCACACCTGGGACCGCGTGCACGTTGGTGCGCCGGACCTGACCGGGTGCTGGGAGGAGGTCAACTTTGAGGACGAGGAGTGCGTGGACAACGCGTGCGATCCGGCGAGCAAGCTGGTGAGCTGGGGCAGTACGCGCAAGAGCTACACGTATAGCAGGCAGCGCATCAAGACGATGCCGCTGTGCTTCGACCAGATCAACACGCGGGCGCTTGCGGAGACGCAGGTGAGCAGCATCGTGGAGGGGCTCAAGGACATCGTGAAGATGTACAAGAGCGACTTCTTCCGGCGCAACTCGCTGCAGAAGGCGGACTTCATCTACATCGCCGGGTCGGACAACCTGAGCGTGGCCATCGAGCAGGGCGTAACGTTCAACGCGGACTGCACGGAGATCGACCTTGGCAGCGCGGACAACGTGCCGACGAGCCAGTTGACGATTCCGTATCTGCAACGGCAATGGGCGCCGCTCCAGTACAACGGCTATTTCCGCTCAAAGTTCGTGCCCAACGGCATGATGAAGCTCATCACGGACCCGATCGTGGCGTGGCAGCTTGAGCAGGGCAACCCGGCGCTGGTCGAGAAGTACCGCTTTAGCGACTTCGCGAAGGGCGGGGAGCTGTTCAAGTACGGCATGAGCACGGCGGTGGGCAACTTCGGCATCGCGTACGACGTGTTCCCGATGCGGTTCAACCACATTGGCGGAGGTGTGCTCCGACGCGTGTTCCCGTATGTGAACAGCGCGGCGACAATCGGCGTCAAGAAACAGTTCGACACGGCGTACGAGGAAGCGTGCATCCAGTACTCGCCGATATGGCATCCGCAGGCGATGCGGGCGCTCATCCCGAGCCTCCGAAGCGTGTCGCCCGAGGCACCGTTCTTCAACCGCGACCTGTTCGGCAAATGGTACTTCCTTGGCGGCAACCGAGACCGCAGCTTCGTCGCGACTGACCCGACCACGGGCGATGTTTGCACCATCGACAACACGGCCGGCAACAAGGGCCTTTGGTGGACGGACATGAGCGCGGGCATCAAGTTTGTGCGCCCGGAGATTGTCCGGGGCATCCTGCACTTGCGCGAACCCGGCTGCGTTGTGAACGATCCGCGTTGCACACCTTGCCCTGAGACGTACGCGCCGCAGAGCTTCACGCAGAATCCCTTCTGCCAGGAACTCGACTAACCCACGGTCGGCGCGGGGCGGCACCCAACCGCTCCGCGTCGGCTTCATCCTATGGCTATGCCACCTGACGCGCCGGTCGCCGCGAACGAAGCGACCATGCCGGACACCATCACGGTTCCAAAGAGCGTGCTGGGCGCCAAGCAGTGCAAGCCCGGCGACACGCTCAACTTCCGGGTCGTGGACGTTGACCCTGAGACGGGCGACGCGGAGGTGGAGATGTCCGGCTACAGCCACGCGGGCGGTGGCGGCAATAGCGACATGGACGACTACGCAATGGAGACTTGACCTATGCCACTTACCTGCACACCAGACGCGATTGCGGAGGCCGCGAAATGCTTCCAGAACCCGTGCATCGACGAGAACGAGCGAATGGCGCTTGCGGTGCTGTTCCGGGCTTACCAGCTCGTGACGGCGGGCGGGACGGACTACACGGCGGACTTCGACGCGCTCATCGCGGACTCGAAGGGGTTCGATGTGATCGGGCACAGTGCCGTGAGTGCCGAGCAACTGGCCTTGTTGCAGGACGCGACAACGGGCGCACCGGACACGCTGGACGAGCTGCTGACGGCCGTGGCGTGCCTGCGCTGCCAGCCGCTGGAGGCGCTGCGAAGGGCGCTGTTGTTCCTGCAATGCGCCATCACAGCGGAAGGCTAAGCCGTGGCGCTAATCGACCCACAGGAAGCGGTGGACGCCGCGCAACCGTGGTGCTGCATACCGCAGGGCGACCTGTGGTACGGCGTGCTCGCGGCCCTCATCGCGGTCGGAAACGGAGACCCTATGCCTGACGCGCAAGAACTCATGGACGACATCGCGTGCCTGAAGTGCGCGATACAAAGCGGGGACGTGCCGCTGTTGATACTAGGCGCGGCGTCCAATATCACGGGCGGCGGTGCAGGAGGCGGCGTGACGTGCGGCTCCGGCCCTCCGCTGGCGGCGCCCAGCGGGACGTGCGCCCTCTACGTCAACACTGACGACGGCGTTATCTTCTCGTACTACCTCGGCGCTTGGCACTGACCTATGCGATACCTGCTCATTCTGCTCGCGCTGTGCTGGACGGCACGCGGCGCTAACCCGTCGTTCGAGGCGTTCAACACGAACCAGTTCAGGACGAACGGCAACAAGATCGCGTTCCGTGGCACCACAAGCGCCGACTACACGATTATGACGAACGTCCACGTGAGAGACGGGACGCTGTGGGTGGAAAGCCCCGCTGAGTTTCGCATCTCGGGTAGCGGCACAGAGGGCGAGGGCAGGATTCTGGTCAGCGACGTAAACGGCGTTGCGGGCTGGCGCACGAACATCCCCGGCAGCTTCACGTTCAACGACATCACGATCCTGACGAACATGTTCTTCGTGAGCGGCAAGGGCAACACGCTGGTCATCACGCAGTCGCTGACGATACAGGCACTCAAGACGAACTTGGTGGCGACGACGAGCACGGGGTTGCTGACGAACGCGAACTACGGCACTGGCATCGCGTGGGACCCGAGCACGCTGACGATCAGCGCGACGGCGAGTGGCGACACCACGGGCACGAACATCGTGACGCTGACGCAGACGGGCACGAACGTCCCGCAACTCGACTTCAGCCTCGTGGCGCGGGGCGGCGCATGGAAGCTCCAGCTCACGAACAACGCCTATATCGGAGCGCCGGCGAACGTGGCGAGCAGCCCCTTCTCGCAGGCGTGGCTGGTGGTGCAGCAGCCGAGCACCGGGACGTGCTTCCTGACGTTCACCAACGGCTTCTGGCAGTTCCCCGAGGGGGTCGCGCCCATCATCGACACGAACAACGGCGCGGTGACGATCTACCAGTTCATCAGCGACCCCATCAGCAACGGGCTGGTGCACGGGACGATGTCGCTCAAGAGCAAGCTGATACCATGACGCGCCTGCTGCTGGCACTGTGCCTGTTCGCGACAAGCTCGCGGGCGGCGTTCTTCGACGGCGGCTGGGACTGGGAAGCCCGGCGCTGGGCCGTGGTTGAGATACCCTCGCAAGGAGCGACCGTGTCCGGCGCGACCTACCACAACAGCACCGTGTTCATGCAGCAGCTTAAGCGCTGGGGACTGCGCACGAGCATGTCTCGGCTGTGCCTCTATACGGGCGACGACTACCTTGCGATGCGCACGAGCATCATCCATGACGCGGGCGGGACGACGAACGCGCCTGAGAACTTCGTAGCGGGCGATTACACGGAGGCGACCGGGCTCACCGGCAACACCACGACGAAGCAGCTTCGATTCGAGACGCAGCCCAACCTGAGCGCCCTGTCGCTGGGGGGCACGCTGCACTTCGCGGTTTACAACCGGACGGACGGCACGAGTCCGGGCTATGTGATCGGGACGGCGGACGCAGGGTCGCAGCTGGTGTTCGCGCTGCTGCTCAAGTTCACCGACAACAACACCTACTTCCAGATGGGCAACGCAGCGACGTTCGTGGCGACCAACGAAGCCAGCGTGCTGGGCTTCTACGCGGGGTCGTACTACAACACGAACGACGCGAAGCTCTACAAGAACGGGGTGCTGCGCGCGGCGTATGATCCGCTGGCAACGGGCTTCCCGCCGGAGGAGAATCCGGTGCACGCGGGCAACTCCAGCGGCACCTTCGTGCGGACGGCGCGGACGCTGAGCTACTTCTCGCTGGGCGGTGCGTTGAGCGCGACGCAGAACAGCAGCCTGAACACGCTGGTGCAGTGGTATCAGGGCAAGTATGGGCGGCGCGTCAACTGACGGGCACGGGTATCGGGCTTGCGAACAGTGCGGGGCGAGGTTCTTCTCACGCGGCGAAGCGTTATGCGAAATATGCACAAGACGGTGGTGGCGGGTGCGGGAGCGCCGGTTGCTGGCGCTGTTCATCGCGATTACCGGATGCGCCGTGTGGCTCGCGTGGAGGCTGTGGCGCTGGGGCGTTGGCGGCTGACGCTGGGATGCGGGCATGGCAAGGTGGCGCTTGAGCCGTGGGCAATCGGGACGCTGACGCAGTGCTTTCATTGCGGACGCCCATGATGCACGCTGGACGCTGTGACGGGCTTCTACTACCTTCGACCTTATGACAACGAACGCTACAAACCGCTGCTCGCGGTGGTCAACCGGCTGGGCACGGTGCAGTTCTTCACGGCGCACGGCCACCAATACGGCTCGAACAGGCACGCGTGGATTGCGATACCGCTGGCTGTGGTGCGTCAGTTTGGTCGGCTTGTGCGGATGGTGCCTTATGACACCTTGCGCGTGAACGCGTCTTCCACCAACCAACCGCGTTGAAGGCGGCGCTTAACTGTGTCGCGATTAACACCAAATCGCTCCGCAAGTTCGGTGAGGCACGCTGTAACTCCAGCCACGGTAAACACCCGGTTGCTGCGTTGGTTACGGCTTTGCTCGCGCCTCGTTCGCCATGCGCAATTGTCCGGCGAATAGCCTTTGCTGTTGTCTAGGCGCTCCAGCGTAAGGTGCGCGGGACGCTCACCCATATCGCGCAAGAACGCTTCAAACGAGTTACGCCAGCGGTCGCACACTGTAATGCCCCGTCCACCGTAATGCTTCCATACTTGGCAGTTGGAGTTGGTGCACCGTTGGATCATCGCCGCCCACGACTGGTACGTACCAGAGTGGGCCCTGCCATGCCCGTGTTTGGTGTGGCTGCAACCGCAGGAGGCAGTCGCGCCTGTGTAGAGGTTCGAGTTGAGCACGGTCAATTCACGCCCGCAATGGCAGCGGACGTAACTGCGACGTATGGGTTTCCCGTAGCGCAAAACGGGCGGGGCTTCCGCGAGCACGAAAAGGCTTCCAAAGGTGCGTCCGACGATGTTAAGTGCGGCAGGCATAGCGTTGCTTTCTCAACGTTGTGTTTCAGCAGTGGCCGTCCAGCACAGAACTGGCGGTCACTGCGACACTAATCAAATGAACGCACTCGCGCAATTCAAAACGTTGCTGGCGATGCTGCTTATCTGCGCTTCGGCGCGGGGTGCAAGCATAACGCTGGCATGGAACCAAGCCACAGGCACCAACCTCGTGTACCGCGTCTATCGCTCGGACGACACTGGCCCGTTTATCCTTGTTGGGACTACACCGGGTGCAACCATGATCGTCGCGACGAGCGCGAACATCAGCCGGTTCTACGTCACCTCGTTCAGCACTAGCTACCAAGTACCGGAGAGCGTGCCCAGCAACACGGTGACGAACAGTCCGCCCGCGCCGCCGGTCGGCCTGATGGTGTTGAGCAAGCCGGTGCTGTCCACGACGAACATCGTGCTGGGGGCACAGGTCACCGCAACGGCCACGATAAGCAACGGCACGAGCGTGGCGTACGCGCTCGGTGACGCCGGGATAGTGGCGCTGCCGCCCGGAGCGGACAGCGTGGGCGGGCCGTTCTACGAGTTCACGCCGCGGGTGCCAGCGCAGAGCATCGAGCCGGGGATAGTGCTGAACGTGCCCGGCACATGGCTGGTGACGCCAACGGCGCCGACCGGGCAATGGCGCGTGTATCTGGCGGCGAAGAACACCAGCGGTGCGTGGCTACCGGACGGCCCCATCACCCTCGTAACGGTAAGTGCGGCGGGGCCGATACCCGGACCACCTCCTGCGCCGACCAATCTCCGAAGCGTGAAAGTGCAGGGCACGCGTTGGGATTTGAGCTGGTCATCGCTGTTGACAGCGTCCACGGAGGTTGAGCGCAGCACGTTCTCAGGGCCCTTCCAACGCATCACAACGGTCGCAGCGGGCACGCAGCACACCCCCACCACAATCAAGCCCAAGACCGACTACGCGTTCCGTGTGCGGGCTGTGGACGCGAACGGCGCGTCTCCCTACAGCAACACCAACGTCGTGTATTCGCGCAACTGAGGCTTGCCCAAGGGCGCGGTGACGGGCACGTTACGGCATGGAAAAAGGGCACCGCATCGACTGCAAGGAACCCATCAACCACGCCTACTTCGAGCGCTGGCTGCGCTCCGTGGAATCGCTGATGGACGAGCGGGACCGGCGTTACGAGGACAAGTTCAAGGCGCTGGACAACGCTACGGAGAAGGCGCTTGCGGCGGTGCGCGAACAGACCAATGCCGCGTTTCAGGCCAACGAGAAGGCCATCACCAAGGCTGAGGAAGCGCAGCGCAGCTACAACGAGCGCAGCAACGAGTTCCGTGGGCAACTGGACGACCAAGCGAAGCGGCTCATGGCACGCGAGGAGGCGCTGTCCAAGTTCGGGACATACGACGAAAAGCTGGAGGACTGCAAGCGCGAGATCAACAAGCTGCGCGAGGTACAGATGGAGAGTGCTGGGCGCAACGTGCAGCGCGGCGAGAGCCGGGCAGTGACGCAGTGGACGGTTGGGCAGGTGCTCGCAACGCTGTTCGCGGTCGCTGGATTTGCGCTTGCCATCGTCGCCATGCTGCTCAAGGCTAAGGCATGAACGCATACCTCGTCGCCGCGCAAGTCGCCCCGGACCTTACCACCAGCACACCGCAGCTCTGGGGCTACGCTGTTGCCCTCGTAACGCCGCTCATCATCCAGGGGGTGCGCTGGCTTGTGCCGAAGGTTCCGACGTGGCTATTGCCCACCCTGGCGCCATTTGTGGGCATCGTGGTGGGGCTGGGCCTGAACGCGGTCGGCGCGGCTCACCTAAGCTGGGTGGACGGGGCGCAGCTAGGGGCACTGGGCGTCTTCGTGCGCGAGATCACCAACCAGTACGTGACCAAGCGCATGACGGGCACTACCCCAACCGCATGACGCGCAAGGCCATCGCCGACGGCATTGCGTGGACGGTTTACGCGCTAACAATCGGCGTGTTCATATGGCTGCTGGTGCTGCTGTTCGCCGGGTGCGCCGTGTTCTCAAGCCAGCAGGTGGAGACGGCGCTGGACGGCACGAAGCGGGAGACCCGCATCAAGGTTTACACGATGTTCGACGCTAACAGCGACCTGACCAAGCTGCGGGCCAGCACCACGGACAAGACGCAGGGCATGACACTGGCTGGCCTGAGCGAGTCCTCCAGCAGCACCAACTTCGTTCACATCCTGCAACTGCTCGCCACCATTGCGGCGGCCGCAAAATAGCCTATGAAAAAGCCCCTCCTCGGATTCGCCGCCATTCTCGCAATGTTCTTGTTCGGCCTCGCGCTCGTCTTCACGAATGCGGCGGTGCAGCCCAAGTCGTCGCACGAACGCATCGATCCGCTCCAAGGGATCGTTTATTACAAGCACCCGACCACGGGCAAGCTGGCCATTTACGTGGCGTATGAACTACGCCCGAACCGGCTCTACCGCTTCGACGTGACGGACGACGGCGTGAACTTTACGACGATAGTGACGAGGAACACTGCGGGCAGGACGAACGACGTCTACGAGAGCTTCAACGTACCGGACCCTTGTGTCGGCATCTGGCCTAGGGTCGTGGACCTCGGACCGAGCGGCTCGGCTCAGTAAAAGCGCGTTCGATTGGCCATCCGCGTTTGAGGCGGCGTCGCACCACGCTGCTTTTCGCACCGAAGCGTTCGCACAATGCCGCCATGCAGTCCGTAACGCCGAACACGGTCTCGATGCGGTTTCTGGACATGTTCCGCATCTGCTCCTTCCACGTAGCCCATCGACAGTTGCCGGGCTCGTAGTTACCGCGTGGATTGGGCCAGCGGTCGATGGTCTTACCCGGCGGGCACTCGCCCATGTCGGCTAAGAAGTTCCTGTAGTCGTCCCAGCGTTCGGCCACCTTGACGCCAGCGCCACCGTAGTATTTCCAGCACCGCAGCTTTTTGTTGTGGCAACGTGTGCGCAGGGCCTGCCAAATCCTGTAGGTGCGAGTCTCGATTTGGCCATGCACGAACTGGCGCGCACGCAAGCCCTCTTTGTGCAGGCACCCACAGGAACGAGTGTTGCCGTCGCGAAGGCTTTCCTCCAGCACATGCGACAGTTTTCCGCAATCGCACAAGCACGGGCATCTGTAGCGGCCATCTTTACCGCGCTCACCAAGGGCGAGCGTGACGAGTCTTGCAAAGCGGGAGCCGACGGGGATAGGGTTGCGAGTAGGCATAACGAGTAAGAGTCGTTGTGTTCAGCGGTGGGCGCTCGGCACCAACCGGCGCTCACTGCGATTATGCTCCTCCTCCGAACCGCGTCAAGCACCCGTGTGGCGGGCTGTGGCCGCGCGTCATTGACCGTGGTCCGTCGCCGTGAAGGCGCGTTTCGCACGCTTCTCCGGGTCCCATGGTAAAAGCCGCCCGCACTGGACACAACGTGGTGGCCAAGCGCCTACGCCGTGAATCGGGCAATCCTCCGCAGGCTCTAACGCGGTCGGCGAGCAAGAGCAGGTGTCCGCCTCACCGCAGTAATGCTGGAATCCATCAGGCATTGCGTCTCCTCTGCGCCAAGGACAAGGCGCGTTTGGTGCGCTCGACGCGGAGC